>ENA-OPCZ01001689-OPCZ01001689.1-human-gut-metagenome-genome-assembly--contig:-NODE-1689-length-11304-cov-2.645124_pt1 | contig 11304 bp, 7 predicted proteins | sample MGYA00241566_ERZ501483 | MGnify/ENA primary metagenome ERZ501483 (study PRJEB25962, sample SAMEA1965191) | human gut metagenome | biome: human gut; feature: human-associated habitat; material: faeces... | reverse complement strand
AGCCCAGCTCGTCCTTGAGCTTGAGGGCAGCCTCAACGGCGTTCATATCATCGGGGTTGATGATGGTCTGCATGGAAGCGCGGTTCAGGGTACCATCGGGATTGACGGCAACCTTACCGGAGGTATCGGGGACCTGCTTAACGCAAACAAGAATCTTCATTATATCTTTACCTCCTTTTTTAGTTCACACCAAGATACTTGGCAACGACCATACGCTGGACTTCGGAAGTGCCCTCGTAGATCTCGGTGATCTTGGCATCGCGCATCATGCGCTCAACGGGATACTCACGGGTGTAGCCATAGCCGCCGAAGAGCTGAACAGCGCGGCGGGTGACGTCGGAAGCGGTCTCGGCCGCGAAGAGCTTGGCCATGGCAGCGTCCATGGAGTAATCCTCGTGATTCTGCTTCTTCATAGCGGCAGCGTAAACGAGGTACTGGGCAGCCTGGGTGCGGGTGTGCATATCGGCCAGCTGGAACTGGGTGTTCTGGAACTGGCTCAGGCGGCGACCAAACTGGACGCGCTCCTTGGTGTACTTGACAGCCTCGTTGATAGCGCCTTCGGCAAGACCGAGAGCCTGGGAGGCGATACCGATACGGCCGCCGTCGAGGGTCTTCATAGCGATCTTGAAGCCTTCGCCTTCCTTGCCGAGCAGGTTCTCCTTGGGGACGACGCAGTCTTCGAAGACGAGGTCGCAGGTAGAGCTGCCGCGGATACCCATCTTCTTCTCGTGCTTACCGGTGGAGAAACCGGGGAAGCTCTTCTCAACGATGAAGGCGGAGATGCCGTGGTTGCCCTTGGACTTGTCGGTCATGGCGAACACGACGAAAGTGGAGGCAACGTTACCGTTGGTGATGAAGCACTTGCTGCCGTTGAGGACGTAGTCGCCGTTCTCGTTCTTGACAGCGGTGGTCTGCTGGCCGGAGGCGTCGGTACCGGCGCCGGGCTCGGTCAGACCGAACGCGCCAATCTTGCGGCCGGACAGAAGGTCAGGCAGATACTTCATCTTCTGCTCCTCGGTGCCGTTCTCGAAAATGGGAGCGCAGCAGAGGGAGGTGTGGGCGGAAACGATAACAGCGGTGGTGCCGCAAACCTTAGCGAGCTCCTCCACGCACATGGCATAACTGAGAACATCGCCGCCGGCGCCGCCGTACTGCTTCGGGAAGTAAATACCCATCATGCCGAGCTTGGCCATCTTTTCGACGGTCTCCATGGGGAAGCGCTCTTCCTCATCGAGTTCCTCAGCTAAAGGCTTGACTTCATTTTCTGCAAATTCGCGATACATTTTGCGGACCAGCAGATGTTCTTTGGACAGATGGAAATCCATAGTCTTTTGCTCCTTCACTATAAAAATAATTGGATTGTCTAATTTTTCACAAATCAGTTCCGTGACTTTCATTATATCCTGTGCGTTTCATTTTCGCAAGAGGAACTATCATTCCTTTTTGGAATTCGTGCTTTTCGCCGAATTCATTAAAGTCTTTTTGACATTTCCGTTCCTTTTATGACAGTTTTCTGTCATTTTCAGGAATCCTTTCCATTCCAAAAGAGAAAAGGGGAGGCAGTTTTTGTAAACTTCCTCCCCTTTTTATCCTTTTAGGAACGGATTACTTCTTGCTGTAATCGTAGAAGCCCTTGCCGGACTTCTTGCCGAGCTGGCCGCCGCGGACCATCTTCTTGAGCAGCAGAGCGGGACGATACTTCGGATCGCCGGTCTCGCTGTAGAGGACGTTCATGATGGCGAGGCACACATCCAGGCCGATGAAGTCACCCAGGGCGAGGGGGCCCATGGGGTGGTTCGCGCCGAGCATCATGGCCTTGTCGATATCCTCGACAGAGGCAACGCCGGTCTCGACCAGGCCGATGGCCTCGTTGATCATCGGGATCAGGATCTTGTTGACGACGAAGCCCGGAGCCTCAGCGACCTCGACAGGCTCCTTGCCGATCTCCTTGGAGAGGTTGTAGATGAAGTCGAAGGTCTCCTGCGTGGTGTTGGCGCCGCAGATGACCTCAACGAGCTTCATGCTGGGCACGGGGTTGAAGAAGTGCATGCCGATGACGGCGTGCTTGAGGCCGAGGCCCATCTCGGTGACGGACAGAGAAGAGGTGTTGGTCGCGAAAACGGTGCTCTCCTTGCACATCTCGTCGAGCTCGCCGAGGAGCTGACGCTTGGTGTCCATGTTCTCCGCCACGCACTCGATGACGAGATCGGCGTCCGCCGCGGCAGACTTCTCCTCGACGAGGATGTTGTTCAGGATGGCGTCCTTGGCCTCTTCGGTCATCTTGCCCTTCTCGACACGCTTCTGCAGGGAAGCGGCGAGCTTATCCTTGTGGCGCTGGGCGGAAGCGACGCTGGAAGCGTACATCAGAGCGGTGTGGCCCTTGGCCGCGAAGACCTGAGCGATGCCGCTGCCCATGGTGCCGGCGCCGAAAACTGCAACTTTCATTGTGTGTATCCTCCTACAATATAAATAGATAATTCTATGGAATCACTTGTTGATAAAGGGCTCGTGCTTGCGCTTTTCGAGGAAGGCGCCCATGCCCTCCTGCTGGTCGGCGCTCTGGAAGCAGGAGCCGAAGGCCTTCTCCTCGATCACGACGGCGCGGTCAATGTCGACCTGAAGACCGTCGTTGATGGCCTGCTTGGACGCGCGCACCGCGATGGGCGCGTTGCCGGCGATCTGGCCGGCGAGCTTTTCCGCCGCGGCGTCGAGCTGGCGCTCCATCATCAGCGCCTCTTCTGCCGCCGACCAGCTGCGGAACGCGCCGGAGACCGGCGAATTCGAGCTGATGACCTGTCCATGATAGTGCATGTATGGAATGCGGTAGCAGCGCGTCGGCTTACCGGCCAGCGCGCGGACATAGTCGCCCGCGTTGCCGATGTAAGCGCCCGCGTCGAGCGTCACATCGCAGTAAATTTCCTTCATCTCGCCGTCGGGCGTGTAGTAGCCGCGCGCGCTCATGCGCATCGCGCCGCGCACGATCGTGTCGGTCATCGCCTCGCCGCGGGAATAGACGAGTTTGACGGGGCGGCAGAGTTTTTTGGCGACGAGCGCCGTGACGGGCTCTAAAAACCACTCCTGCTTGGCACCGAACGAGCCGCCCATCGTCGCCTTAACGACGCGTACATGGCTCTCCGGCATCTCCAAGAAGTCCGCGAGCACGGTACGAATGCCGTGCACGGCCTGGTTCGGGCAGTAGACGGTCAGCATGTCGCTATAGGGGTCATAGTCGGCAATGCAGGCGTGCGTCTCCATCGTGGCGTGATGCAGGCGCGGCAGCTCCATCGTGCTGCACACCTCAATGAGCCCTTCGGTGCTCTCCTGCTTTTTGCCGACCTCCAGCGAGTATTCGTCTCGGACGGGTGTTTCGCCCTCCAGGCAGTTCTTGCCCGCGAGCGTATCATCAAAGCCGATGGAAAACGGAAGCTCTTCATACTCTATTTCGACAAGACGCGCGGCTCTCTCCGCTGTTTCCTGGTCGCAGGCCGCGACCACGCCGATCTTGTCGCCGACAAAGCGCACGTAATCGTTGAACGCACACTCTTCGTTCGGTAAGTATGACTGGTCGAAGTTCGAGCGGTAGCGGTTATACTTGCGATCGCTCGTGTTCAGGCAGTGATAAACGCCATAAACCCCCGGAAGCGCCAGCGCCTTTTCCGCATGGACCGCCTTGACATAGCCGTGCGGAATCTTGCTGTGGAGCATGCAGAGATACGCCATATTGGGCAACGAGAGATCGCCGGCGTATTTGGTATACCCCGTGGCCTTGCCCTTGGCGTCGTGGATCGGACGCGCTGTTCCAACGTAATTCAAATGGATGCCTCCTAAACTAAACGGGCAGCAAAAGGCAGACCCGTACTATTTTGATGCTGCCTTTATATCATACGCGCGTTGAATTAGCGTTGAGGTATTCGACCATAGCGTTATTTTTCGCTTAGAATATCGTATTTTCGTCGAAGTACTTGCTATTTTTCAACGGTTTGAGTATACTACCTTTGTTTACTGCACTAACGTGTTATTTCTGTTGGGAGGCCTTGGCATGCCTGAGTTAAACGCAAAACTGTTCGGTACGCCCGCCGTTTCCGTCGACGGGCGGGAGATCACGCTCCCCTATAAAAAAGCCGACGCTCTTTTGTACTATTTGATCCTCAAGCGCAAAACCACCCGCAGCGAGCTCATCGGCCTGCTCTACGAGGATACCGATTCCGCCACAGCGCTCAAAAATCTACGCCACGCGATCTACACCATCCGCAAGGCGTTTGCCTTCGATCCCTTCGTCCCCGGCCAGCGCTCGATCGTTGAATTCTCCGCCGACGTTGAGATCGCCTGCGATGTCTACGATTTTGAGCGCGGCGACATGCTCAGCGCCTATCACGGGGAATTTCTGAAGGACTTCAATGTCTCCCACTCCTCCGCGTTTGACGCATGGCTGAGCGATCAGCGCAATCTCTATCAGTCGCAGTACCTCCACCAGCTTTTGGCGGCGGAAAAGGAGGCGTATTACGCCGGTAAGCTCGACCTTGCCGAAAAATACGGCACGGAGTACATCGCCATCGACCCGCTGGAGGAAAGCGCGTTCTCCACGCTCATGCAGGTCTACCGCGACCAGAAGAAATTCCGTAAAGCACTTAGCCTTTACCATACGCTCTGTAAGAACCTTTCCGACGAATTCAGCATCTCCCCGCTCAAGGAGACCTCCGCACTCTACTATCAGATCGTCGACGCGTGGAACACCTCGACCTATAAGCTCGAGGTCGGCAGCGACCAGCAGCTCATCGGCAAGGACGCGGTGCTGCACAAGCTCGTATCGCTGTGCAACGGCTCGCGTCTTGAAAGCGACAAGATCTGCGCGCTGATTCAGGGCAAGACGGGCGTCGGCAAGACATACCTCATCAACTACATCCTGCACCAGTACGATTTTTCCGGCTGGGCGATCTGCCAGGCCTCGTGCTACCAGTCCGAGATGAACACCGTGCTCGCCCCGTGGAACACGATCATGCTCCAGCTCATCCCAAAATTCGAATCCGAAAATATCCATATTCCGGATGTTTACATTAAGACCGCCGCGGGCCTCTTCCCCTGCTTGTCCGTTGAATGCCAGCACAATTTCTCCGGCATTTCGAGCGACTATCCCGCGGGCGCAGATTATCTCGCCGCGCTTGAGAGCACGCTGCTCATTTTGTCGACGGTCGCCAAAAAGGTGCCGGTGCTGCTCATTTTGGAGGACATCCACTGGATCGACAACAACAGCGCCGACCTCCTTTCGATGCTGCTGCACCGCCTGCGCAGCACGAACATCACGATCATCTGCACGAGCCGCGACATTTTGCAGCCCTACGCCCAGCAGGTGCTCAACAACGCCGTGCGCGACAAGCTGCTCGACGTGTACAATATCGACGCCTTTTCACAGGAGGAGACAACGCGCTTCGTCAACTTCTACGCCCCGGGCCGCTACTCGCAAAAGGAGATCGACAACCTCTACCAGAGCACGGAGGGCAATGGCCTCTTCCTCGTGCAGCTGCTCGACTCGATGCACGAGTCGAATGGGCTCAAAAACATCCCTGCCAGCGCGGACAGCATCATTCAGATGCGCCTCGCGGGCCTTTCGTCCGACGAATTACAGGTGCTCGACGTCATCTCGGTCTTTCGCGACTGGGCGCCGTTCGACATTCTTACCTCTCTTCTGACAAAGACGCCGCTGGAGCTTCTGTACCTCTGTGACCAGCTCAAGCAGAAAAATCTGCTCACCGAATCCACGCGCGGCAAGGTGCTCGGCTATTCGTTCACGCACGAGCGCGTGAAGGCGATGCTCTCGCAGCGCCAGTCCGAGTCCGCGCGCCGCATCCTGCATCTGCGCGCCGCGCAATATCTGGAGGCGCAGCTCGGCAGCGACGGTTCGACCGACCTCTACGATCAGCTCGTGCAGCACTTCACCGCAGGCGGCGACACCTTCAAAGCCTTCAAGTATAAAGTACTTTCCCTTGACGCATTTGCCGGTATGTGCTATGAGCTCATGCCGATCCTGACCGACGGCTCGGACGCGCTGACAGTCAAGGAGGATGGTCTGACCGGCTACTTTCAGATCCTTGAGCGCGAGCTTGCCTCGCTGCGCTCCACGCAGTTCGGCGCAAACGCCAAGGAGCTCGACCAGCTCGAGCGTCAGCTCTTGTACGTCGAAAGCCGCTACTACATCCACGGCGGCGAATACGACGCGGGCCTCCCCGTTGTCGGCCAGCTCCTCAAGAGCAGTACCACCGCGGGCGACTGGCAGATGGCCGCGAACGCGCATTTGCAGTTCATCTACTATGCCATCCAGACCTATGATCTTCCCGTCATGCGTGAGCATCTGCGCCTTGGCATGCAGTATAAATCGCGTTTGAAAAATACGCCGGACTGGGGTAAGTTCCTGCGCCTACAGGGCCTCATGTACCTGATGATCGGCGAATACGACAAGTGCCGCAGTTGGCTCGACCGCTCCATCAGCTTTTTTGAATCACTCGACGCGGACGGCGAGGGCCGCTATGTCATCAGCATCGCGGGCGCGTACAACTATATTGCCGAAACGTACCGCCTTGAGCGCAACTTCGACAAGGCACTCGAATACTACGACAAGGCCATCCTCTTCAACCAGCACCGCGGCTCGTACCCCGGCGCGGCCATCATCTACACCGACTACGGCGTCGCCGCCTATCAGAGCGGTGAAAAGGAGGTCGCGCGCGAGCTGCTCTCGTACGCCGAGGAGCTCTATCAGTCCTTCCACGAATACAGCCAGATGCCGATCGCGCTGTCGTACCTCGCGCTGTTCGACGTGGAGGACGGTCAGTACGTCTCCGCCGCCGCGCGGCTGAGCAAGGCGCTTGATGTCGGACGCAAAATGGGCTCCCCGTGGTGGAATGGCATTACACTTTACATCACCTGGAAAATAAGGCTCTTGCTTGAAAAACAGGCGATCAACGTGCCAGAGCTCAGCGTCCTCTGGCCGCAGGACAAGCGCAAGCACTGCATCGAATGCCTCGACTGCCTGCACCGCCTTGAGCCGCGCACCGAAACGGCCGAAATGGAGCAGGCGCTTGAAGCACTGAACGCTGAAAAGGCCGAATCGTGACAATTTACAATTGATATTGTAATAGGAAAGACCCGCCTCAGTAAGGCGGGGCTTTTTGATTGAGCTCTGTCAAAAACCGTCCCAGTGCGGGGTTCTGGTTGCCGCTCTGCCAGGCGGCGATGATCTCTTCCTCCTCCCCTTCGCCCACGAGCGGGACGAAGACGAGGTTGTCGGCATTGTAAAGGCGGTCGGTGCAGTAGTCGGGCAGGAGCGAGATCCCCTCCTCCGCCGCGACCATCATCAGGATGCTTTCGGTGTCCGCCGAGCGGAAGAGAATGTTCGGCTTGTAGCCCGCCTCGGCGTAGCGCTGCATGAAAAAGGCGTCGCCGTAGGAATCGGGCGCGGCGTCGGGCGACATATATAAGATGTTCTCCCCGCGCAGCTCTTGCCGCGTGAGCTGGCGGCGCTGCGCGAGCGGATGGCCCGCATAGAGCGCGACAACGAGCCGAGCCTTTTCGACCGTCTGAAACGTGACGCCCTCCTGTGTGCGCAGGTTTGTCGAGTCCCAAGTGAAGACGATGTCATACTCCTGATGGAGTAACCCTGCGGCCAGCACATCCGTCGAGCAGCGGTAGAACGAGATGAGCACGTTTCCGTTTTTCTGGTGGAAGTGGCGCATCAGAACCGAGAGGTCGCTGCGCTCATAGCCGCGCACGTAGCCGACGCGCAGCGTGCCGGTCAGACCCGTCGCCGCGTCATGCACACGCTCCTGCGCGCGGCTCATGCGCTCTAAGATCGCTTTTGCGTCCAAAAGGAACGACTTTCCCGCGCTCGTCAGGCTTACAGGGCGTGTGCTGCGGTCGAAGAGCTCGCAGCCGAGCGTCTGCTCAAGTTGCTGGATCTGCTGCGTCACCGCGGTCTGCGAGATGTAATACTGCTCCGCCGCCTTTGTGAAGCTCCGGTGCTCCGCGGCGGAGACAAAATAGCGTAGCTGATTGCGATTCATGTACTCATTTCCTCATAACATAAGTTTTACTTATTATATCATCCGATAATCGGTCTTGTAAAGCCCGTCTTCCTGCGGTAAGATAAGCACATCGTTCATAAATCTTTTACAAATGAGGTCGATCAACATGAAACGCGAATCGTTCCGCTCCCGCCTGGGCTTCCTGCTCGTCAGCGCGGGCTGCGCCATCGGCATCGGCAATGTCTGGCGCTTTCCCTATGTGACGGGTAAAAACGGCGGCGGCTATTTTGTTCTCTTTTACATTCTGTGCCTGCTCATCATGGGCGTTCCCGTGCTAACGATGGAGCTGGCCGTCGGCCGCGCGAGCCGCAAGAGCGCGATCCTCGCCTACAAGACGCTCGAAAAGCCCAAGTCCAAGTGGCATATCCACGGCTGGTTCTGCATGGCGGGCTGTGTGCTGCTGATGATGTACTACACCACCGTCACCGGCTGGATGGTGAACTATTTCGGCAAATTCCTCACCGGCGGCTTTCACGCCGGTATGACCGGCGACGAGATCTCCGGGATGTTCGGCACCATGCTGGGCAGCCCCGGCTCCATGGTCATCTTCACGGAGCTTGTGGTGGTCACCGGCCTGATCGTGTGCAGCTTCGGCCTGCAAAAGGGCCTTGAGCGCGTATCCAAGGTCATGATGATCGCGCTGCTCGCGCTCATTCTCATTCTCGCCGGCCACAGCCTGACGCTCTCCGGCGCGGCAGAGGGCATGAAGTTCTACCTGCTCCCCTCGCTCGATTCCATTCGTGAAAACGGCCTGCGCAGCCTCATCACTGACGCGATGAATCAGGCCTTCTTCACACTCTCGCTCGGCATTGCGGCGATGGAGATCTTCGGCAGCTACATGTCCGACGATCACACTCTCGTCGGCGAATCCATTCGCATCTGCGCGCTCGATACGTTCGTTGCGCTCATGGCCGGCACGATCATCTTCCCCGCATGCTTTTCCTACGGCGTAGCGCCCGACAATGGCCCGTCCCTTCTCTTCGTTACGCTGCCGCAGGTTTTTGTCAACATGGCGGGCGGCCGCTTCTGGGGCACGCTCTTCTTCCTCTTCATGATGTTCGCGAGCATGTCCACGGTGCTGGCGGTGTTTGAAAATATCCTCGCCATCTGCATGGATACCTTTGGCTGGAGCCGCAAGAAGGCCGTGCTCATCAACGGCCTTATGCTGATGCTCCTGAGCCTTCCCTGCGTGTTCGGCTACAACATCTGGAGCGACTTCCACCCCATCCTCGGCAAGGACGTGCTCGACAGCGAAGACTTCCTCGTGAGCAACCTCCTGCTCCCCATCGGCTCTCTTGTCTACCTCCTGTTTTGCGTCACCAAGTGGGGCTGGGGCTTTGACAAGTACATTGCCGAGGTCAACAAGGGCGCGGGCGTCAAGCTCTCCCCCAAACTCAAGCCCTATTTCCAGTGGGTGCTGCCGATCCTGATCGTCATTATCCTGCTCCAGGGCCTGCTGTAAATTTGCTATTCTCTCATCTCTCATATCTCTCAAAAGGGAAAAGCCGCAGTGAAATTCATTGCGGCTTTTCCCTTTTTCCGCTTCCTTCGCAATTATGAACTCCGTGTAAATTCGCATATAAATCGTAATCATTTTTATATAAATCTATTGACAAAGTTTGTTCCCGTGCTATGATAGCATCCAGAAAGAAAAAGAACCCCAAGGAGGCGCATGATGAAAAAAAACCTGTACAGTCTGACGCTGTCAGATGATGTGGTGCGCGAGGTCGACGCGCTGGCCCACCGGATGGGCACGAACCGTTCGGCGCTCGTCAACCAGATTTTGGCCGAGTACGTCTCCGTGCCGACGCCCGAGCGCCGCTGGAACGATATTTTCGAGGCCATTGAAGAGCTGATGACGCCCACGCGCGAGCTGGTGCCATTCTTTGCCCCCGGCTCGTCCACGATGTCGCTCAAGTCGAGCTTATCGTACAAATACCGCCCCACGGTCAAGTACGAGGTCGACCTGAGCAATGGCGACGCCCAGACGATGGGCACGCTGAACATCGTGTTCCGCACGCAGTCGACGGCGCTGATCTCCGCAATGACGAGCTTCTTCCGGCTCTGGGTGCAAATCGAAGACAAGTGCCTCGCACCGCTTCTCGGCAGCTCCATTTCCTGCGCGCTGTACGACGGGCGCTTCGTCCGTCCGCTCGCGATGCCGCGCGGAAAGGCGCTGACTACCGATGATGTCGCCGGTGCGATCAGCGCTTATGTCCAGCTCTTCGACCGGCTGCTCAAGGGCTATCTCGACGGCTCGCTCTCCGCGAGCGATGTCGAAATGGCCTACCGCGGCGATCTGCGAAGCAGAACGCTGCTGATTTAATCACTTAATTGTAAAAAACACGAATTTGAGGTGAACTTGAATGAATGCTGAAAAATATACGCAAAAGGCTTTGGAAGCCGTCAAGACCGCGCAGAACATGGCGCAGGAAAACGGCAACCAGTATGTAACGACCGAACATTTGCTCTATGCCCTGCTCGATCAGGACGGCGGACTGATTGGGTCACTGTTCGGTAAGATGGGCGTCGATTGCGACGGCTTACTCTCCGAGCTCGACACGCTGATCCGCAAGCTGCCCCGCATCTCCGGCGGCAGCGGCGAGGTGTACGCTTCGCCCGAGGTCGGCAAGATCCTGAACCTTGCCGAAAAGACCGCCGAAAAGCTGCACGACGAGTATCTCTCCGTTGAGCACCTGATGCTCGCCATCTTCTCCGAGGGCTCGCAGAGCGTGTGCCAGCTGCTCTCCGACCACGGCATCACGAGAAGCCGCTTCTCGGACGAGTTGGCAAAGGTCAAGACCTCCCCCGTGACGAGCGACAATCCCGAGGATTCCTATGACGCGCTCAAGAAATACGGCACGGACCTTGTCGAACGCGCCCGCACAAAGGAGCTCGACCCCGTCATCGGCCGTGACGCGGAGATCCGCAACGTCATCCGCATTCTGTCGCGTAAGACGAAGAACAACCCCGTGCTCATCGGCGAGCCGGGCGTCGGCAAGACGGCCATCGCCGAGGGCCTTGCCCAGCGTATCGTGCGCGGCGATGTGCCCGAGGGCCTCAAGGACCGCACGATCTTCTCGCTCGACATGGGCGCACTGATCGCGGGCGCGAAATACCGCGGCGAGTTTGAAGAGCGCTTAAAGGCCGTTTTGAACGAGGTCAAAAAGTCCGAAGGCAAGATCATCCTCTTCATTGATGAGCTGCACACCATCGTCGGCGCAGGCAAGAC
>ENA-OPCZ01001685-OPCZ01001685.1-human-gut-metagenome-genome-assembly--contig:-NODE-1685-length-11318-cov-2.219213_pt1 | contig 11318 bp, 9 predicted proteins | sample MGYA00241566_ERZ501483 | MGnify/ENA primary metagenome ERZ501483 (study PRJEB25962, sample SAMEA1965191) | human gut metagenome | biome: human gut; feature: human-associated habitat; material: faeces... | reverse complement strand
TTTGTCAATGACGGACAACTTGCTATTTTTTGATTTTATTTCGAACTCACGTTATTTAGAAGATAATAATAAAATCCGCAGTACTCTATCTAATGAATGCTGCGGATTTTTTATAATGGTATGTTTTAATACTTAGCCTTCTATTTCGCTCAGCTCAAGCCATCGCATAGACTTTTCGTCCAACTCATCATTAAGCAGAGGCAGACGTTTTGATTTCTCTGTCAGTTCGTCTACACTGAGTGTGCCGCTGCATAGAGCTTCTTCTATGGTTTTCTTTTCTTCTTCTAGCGTAGCAATTTCGGTTTCAAGCTGCTCCATTTCCTTTCGTTCCTTGAAAGTTAGGCGTCGCTTGTCGTTCAGTCGCACTCGTTGAGTTTTCTCTTCCTTAGGCTTGGCAGCCTCCTTCTCGTGTTCGGCACGTGCCAACTTCCAGTCGCGATAGTCGGAATAGTTGCCGGGGAAGTCACGGATGTCGCCTTGTCCTTTGAATACCAGCAGATGGTCTACCACTTTATCCATAAAGTAGCGGTCGTGGCTTACCACGATTACACATCCCTTAAAGTTCTTCAGATATTCTTCGAGAACCTGCAGAGTTACGATGTCGAGGTCGTTTGTAGGTTCGTCGAGTACCAGGAAGTTAGGATTCTTCATCAATACAGTGCACAGATACAGTCGGCGTCTTTCGCCTCCACTCAACTTATACACATAGCTGTGTTGCGTTTCGGGAGTGAAGAGGAAGTGCTGCAAGAACTGCGATGCAGTGAGACGTTTGCCATTGCCCAGTTCTATAACTTCGGCTATGGCGGTTATCACGTCTATAACTTTCATCTGCTCGTCGAACTGCAGACCGTCTTGCGAGTAATAGCCGAAACGTACAGTCTCGCCGATATCCAAAGTTCCGCTGTCTACTTTTTCCAAGCCCATCAGTATCTTTATGAAAGTAGACTTACCGGTTCCGTTATTTCCTACGATACCCATCTTCTCATATCGTGCAAAGATGTACGAGAAATCATCGAGTATCTTTAGCGAGCCGAAGCTCTTGCACAGATGGTCGGCCTCGAATATCTTGGAGCCGATGTATGAAGCTTTCACGTCGAGCTTCACATTACTGTCGTATGTACGTTGTTTAGCTACCTTCTCCAAATCATAGAAAGCCTCTTCGCGGTAGCGAGCCTTATGTCCGCGTGCCTGCGGCATACGGCGCATCCATTCCAACTCCGTGCGATACAGGTTGTTGGCGCGTGCTACCTCGGCATTCGTGGCGTCTATGCGTTCTTGGCGTTTCTCCAGATAGTAGCTGTAATTACCTTTGTAAGAATAAAGCTGTTTGTTATCTATCTCAATGATTTCAGAGCATACTCGGTCTAAGAAATATCTGTCGTGCGTCACCATAAGAAGACTCAGGTTACCACGGTTAAGATATTCCTCCAGCCATTCGGTCATGTCGAGGTCGAGGTGGTTGGTAGGCTCGTCCAGTATCAGTAAGTCGGGTTCTGTAATGAGTACATTGGCAAGCGCCACACGCTTCAGCTGACCGCCCGACAAATGTTCTACCTTCTGATTGAAGTCGCGAATTTTTAGCTGCGATAAAATCTGCTTTGCCTTTCGTTCATAATCCCAAGCCTTTTCGTGCTCCATGCGTCCAAGCAATTCTTCCAATCCAGGATTGCCAGGAGTTTCCATGCACTCCTCGTATTCTTTTATAAGTTCTACGGTGCTGTTTCCGTGGTGAAAACACGCTTCTAGCACTGTAAGTCCTGCAGGATAAGAAGGTGCTTGTTCCAGATAGCCCACTCTTAAGTCTCGGCGGAATGTGATGGAACCCTCATCGTACCCTTCTTTTCCTGACAGAATATTAAGGAGCGTAGTCTTTCCGCTTCCGTTTTTCGCTATAAGTCCGATGCGTTGACCTTGGGCTATGCCGAACGAAATCTTATCGAACAGCACCAAGTCGCCGAACGATTTGGTAAGGTTTTCTACTTGTAAGTAAGGAATCATTTGTTGTGCTATTATTTATAATACGGCCTCTACTTCGGCTTCTATGCGTTTGTATTCTTCGGCTAAGTTACATGGCTGGTTGTTCTTTACCTTCTCCCAAATCAGTGTGGTGGGGTACACCATGATGTCGGTGTCCTTAAACTGCAAAGCCGGATATTCCTTGTTGCCGTCTATTACCGTAACCCAATCCATGCCATCCATTTCGTTTATCAATATGGTGCCGAAAGCAACGCCCAGGCATTCCCATGTATGTTTCTGTGTAGGCGAGAAACGTCCGCTGTCTATGATCTTCTGTATGCTGTCTATATCTTTCTTTATAGAAGTGAAGTCTTTGGTGAGTTGCTTCTTTATGTTGGTAGATGCCCATTCAAAGTCCTCGTTGATGACGCTTATCTCTGATACTCTTACAGGGATAACCACTCTGCCCACACGCTCTTCTTTCTGGCGTACACGCAATGAAGCGATTATAGCTTCGGCCACACGTATCGATTCGCCTTTAGCTACTGTAAAAGAACATTCTACCGAAACTGCGCCGGCTCCTGTAATCCAGATGTGGGTAGTATACCACGCTCCGTTCTCTTGGAAGCTCTCTACCGAATAGATGCATTTCCAATCGCCCACGGTCGTAGCCCGTGCTCCGTCTACGTGCTTCAACTCTTCGTCCATGCAATATTGCGCATAACCTTTGTTCTCGCCTATATATGCCGAGATACGGAAGTTGCCGTTCCATTTATCGGGGTTATAGAACAAGAATGATTCTTCGGTATCTTCAAATTCGTGCCAGTCCGATGGATATTCTATCGAAAACCACGCTCCGGGTGATATGTATTTTTGCATAACTATTTTGTTTATATCGTTATTATTAATGTTTTCTTTATGATGGTGAGTGTTTACCTACCTATTGGTTGTATTTGCGCTCTTGTCTTCTTGTCTATCTCAAGAAACATATAGTTGAGTTTGCCTTCGTGTATTTGTTTCTCGTTTTCGCGATATATGCGTGTGGCGTATTCTTTTGATTTCTCGAAAGTGAGTCTTGATACGCTTTCTTGCGATTTACCTATCATTGTAGAGTCGAGTTTTTCTTCGGGGAAGAAATCGTCGAGGTTTACATCGCCAATCATCGTCGTTTCCAGAAAATGGATGTTAGAGTGAGAGCGGTCTGTGTAATATCCTACAAACATATGACCGGGTACACGCACCAATATAGGGTTGATATTAATGGCTTTCATTAGCGAAGCGAACAATACGCTTCCGTCTACACAGTTTATCTGTGCCGATTGTAGGGCATCGTCGAAAGTACGCACTCGCTGGGTAGATAGTACGTTAGATGACAAACTGCTGTTGCTGATGGAGCTGTATTTGAATCCTCGTTTTTGCAGTACATACCACAATGCGTATACCTGCTTATCTACTATCTCTGGCTTATTACTCTGATAACCCCAGAAGCGATTAACGATGCGTGCGTTCAAAGCCTCGCGCAGCAGTTGGTCGATGTTTGGATTATCTTCGTTTACGTATGCGGCGAAGAACTTACCCGTATCGTGAAACTTCATCCGGCTGTCGAGGTATCCTAACAGGCATTCGTTTACGCTACGCATTGAAACTGTGTGTACTACTTGTCCCAACTCGTGATTGTTCATCTCTACCTTTATGCTTATGCTTAAAGGTACTGGCTGCGTGTTGTTGCGTAACGCAGTATAATCCCATACTATATCCGGAAAAACCAGATATTCGGTACGGCTCTGTGGCAGCACGAATTCCGAAACCGATTGTGCAAAGAACGGCGTAGCGTCTACCATGATGCGTAGTCGGCTATTGGGGTGCGTGCTTTTTACTTTTATGGCGATGCACGATTTGGGATTACCTATATACCCCGTATCGGCAGGGGTGATGAGTGAAGCGTCGGTAGTAGCGGTAGATAGCAGAGTTACAGGGAATATGTTTCCTCCAAGTTCGTTTACAACATCTATCTTACCGCCAAACGGATTATATCGCCCGATATAGATAGATACACCTACCGCAAGTATCAATATCAGTACAATTGTCGATATTTTCCATTTGAATTGTCGTATCCATTCTGTTATTTCTTCCTTATCTGTCATTGTTTTTTCCTCGGTAAAAATGTGAAAAGCTTATCGCTTATTTGCAAATTTATATATTTTCCGTGAAATGCTTCAGTATAAAAGGTTACATTTTAGATATAAGCATGTATGTGGTAGCGAAATTTGTTTTTAACAATGACTATTTTTACATTTGCGAATCTGTATAAATCTTAGAATTAGACATGAAGAATATAAAGGTATTCATAGCATCTTCTGCAGAATTGGATGAGGATAAAACGCAGTTTGATTTGTATTTTGCGCAGAAAAATAAGGTGTACTCAAAGCGTTATATTACATTCGAACAGAAAACGTGGAGAGATTTTCCTAGTTACCTGTCTGAAACACAGCTACAAGATAGATATGACGAGTATATACGGCAGTGCGACATTGTTATTTTCTTGTTTCATACACGGATGGGACAGTATACGTTGCGCGAATTGGAAGTGGCATATCGGCAGTTCAAGCAGAGCGGAGGAAAACGTCCTAAGATTTATATCTACGTGAAGCGAGACGAAGCTGGGGCTGAGTTGCTTGAAAAATTAAAGCAGTTTAGTGAGACTGAGTACGGTCACTTCTGTGATACATATTCCGACTACAACGAACTGTTCCGTCATTTCGACTATCAGATAAGTCAAATGGAAAACAGCGGCTTTATACATCCCGACCCTGTTGATGTGCCGCGTACCGCTCGTTTTGTGTTGCTCTCGGTATTACCATTATTGTTGGTGGGCTTAGGATTACTGGTTTATCGTCTGTCGCAGTCGGAAACGATGAAAGTTAGTGTGGAAGAACAAGTACATACGGCTTTACCTTTTAAAGGTGCCACGCTTACGCTGCTGTATGCCGATGAAGAAAAAGTGTACAGTATGGAGTCGCCCGATGAAACAGTTACTTTCTCAGAAATACCAGTGCTGAAAAAATGGTTCGGTACGTTTCGTTTGCAGTATCGTGCCGATGGTTATTTGCCGGTGGATACCGCGTTTTCTTTTTTACCCGAGTTGACATTGCCTGTTATACGTGACGGTAAGGCCGGATTGATGCAAGGTATAGTGTCTGACGACGAGCGTACTCCAATAGAGGGGGCAAGGGTTTCGGTGGGAGTCCATACCGTAGTTACTGATGCGAATGGAGCGTTTACTTTGCAGATACCATTGAAAGAGCAAACGTCTGGATACCGCATGACGGTTACTAAAGACGGATTTGTTACGTGGGATTATTCTGATGTCACTCCATCCGAAACTGAACCAATGCGTATTATGCTTCATCGTTGAATCATCCTAAAAGTCTGATTATGATAAAACATAAATTTGTATCAATTCTGTTGATAGCATGGGCATTTACCGTTGCGCATGTTTCTGCTCAGTCGCAGCGTGGTTATGCTGTTATTCAGAATTCCAATAAAAAGGCGTTGCCGCAAGTGTCGGTGATAGTAGCCGGAGCGCAGCCTACCACTACCGATGCCGAGGGGCGGTTCAGTTTGTCTTTGCCAAATCATCAGAAAGGGCAGAGGTTAATGGTGCAGGATATTTCATACCATGATTATGTAGTTGTAAACAAGCATCAGGTAGATCAGTGGGTGTATGCGCCTAGTGTAGAGTATCGTATTGATATGTGTCCGGCGGCTGAATATCAGCAACGGGTAGAGCAGTTTCATCGTATAGGCCGTACCAACAACGAAAAGAGTTTCGAGCGTAGGTTGGCTGAATTGAAAAAGCAGAAAGAGCAGGGCGTGTTAAAAGCGGAACAATATGCCAAGCTGCGTAAGGAAGCGGCGGAAGAGTTGAAACGGACATCTAAGTTGATAGATGCATATGTACCGATGCTGGCGGCTATCAATTCCGATTATCTACAGCCCATAGAGCGTCAGGCGCAGGCTTTGGCTGAGCAAGGTAAGGTTGATGAGGCTGTACGCCTTTATGAAGATTTGAAACTGCAGGATAAGTTTCATCGTGGCATTGATATGAAAAAGCAATGGGATGACGATATTGAGGCGCTTATCCCATCGTTGGAGCGATTCTCGCAGACATTGGTCTTGCAGGGTGGGGCGGAAAACTTTCATCGTGCTGGTGCTATACTGAAAGGTATAGCCGACAGTAATCCGAAACATGCGTTGCGAAATGCCGAATATGCCGAGTTCGCTTATTTGCAGGGTAAGTCTACCGAAGCTGAAGTATATTATAACAGAGCATTGTCTCAACCTGATATCGATCGTTTCAAGCGTGTGGAATGGAAGTTGAAGATAGCTGACATATATTATGAACGGGGAGATTTGAATAAGAGTGCGGATGTATATGAGTACATTATAAAATTGATACAGGATTTGCCTAGCGATTATTTGGCAACAAGTCAGCTGCTAATCATGGCAGATATAAATTTCTCGACGGTTTTGTTAGAAATGGCAAATTTGTTCGAAGCGGATGGACAGGCGAAAGATACGAATGAAATGTATAAAGACGCATGTTTCTTCCTTGAGCAGGCTAAAGGTTTGCTTGAAGTATTAAAAGATGATTTGCAGGATTATAGCAAGACCTATCTTATTTGTTGTACCAATTTGCTTATAGTATATCGTCATTTGGGTTATACAAAGCATGAAAGGCAGATTATGTTGGTGTTAGATGGTTTAAAAGAATCTGCAGACAAAGGTAAATCTCAATCTCAGATAGCGGTTTCGAAAGCTGAGAGTGCTTTTATGAAAGGAGATGTAGATGAGGCCGTTCGTCAGGCGCGTTTTAGCTATGAACAATTAGAGCCTTTGTTTCGCAGTAATCCCGAGCGGTATAGGCGTGATATGTTGCGGACTCTTGCCTTGCTTGGAGCTTGTCTTAATGAGGCTGGGCTATACGCCGAGGCTATTCCTTTTTTTGAGAAGGCTGAAAAAATATACAAGACAGATAAGACAGAAGATAATCAAACACGAGATGCGGATGTGCTCGATAATGTTTATCAGAATTATTTCAATGCTCTTTGCCAACAAAAACGTTACGATGAGGTGTGCGCTAAGTTTGAAGATTATGTCTCTTTGGTTGGGGTGGGCAATAATCTTTTAATGGATGTTCCTTCTTTATATCCGATATTGATGTCATTCTTTAGTGCACAGAATTATTCTATTCTTGTTTATGATGAGTTGATTCTGGATGTGCTGAAAAATAGCGGAGAGACAAGGCAACTCTATAAGCATACCGTTAATTGTTATTTCTATCTGGCGGCTATGTATCGGTTATTGGGTGATTTTAGTCGTGCGGATGCGTTGGATGCCGAAGCCGTCAGGGTGTCTTTGAAGTTTGGTTATAAAGCCATTTCTGTTTATGATAAAATCAATCATTTGGCGGTTAAATGTCAGTTGCGGAAGCCTGAAGAGGTATTGTCGCAGATTCAGGAAATAGAAACGGCGATGAAGAAATCTATTGGAGGTAATGACATTTCAAATCAATATCACATGTATACCTGTGCGCTTGTGGCTCAAGTCATGCAGAAAAAATATGTAGAGGCAGAAAAGACTTATCGTAAGCTTGAAAGCCTTAATCCTGGTGATGACTCCGAGCAAGAGAAGTGCATTGCAGCGTTGGCTATGGTGGCGGCTTACATGGAGCAAGGGCTTAACGCCGATGCCGCTATCGACAAATGTACTGCTGCGGTAGAGAAGTTAGGCGAAAACATGCCTGCGTTCGCTTATGAGGGATTAATAGATTTTGCTCATGTTACGGCTTATTATGCTAAAAAGAATGGCGATTTGGATTCGGCGTTGCAACTTTACGAACAGGCTCTTGACTCTGAAATGAAGTGGATTGACATCTGTCCGGAACGAGCGACATATATCGCAGCCTATACAATACAGAAGAAGGCAGAGGCTCTTTTTGCCAAAGGGAATAGGGAAAAGGCTCTTAATTGTCATGAAGTGGCTTGCAAATTATTCTTTGATAATCATTCAAATCAGAAACTTGATAATTATGCTTCTCGGTATTTTTGGTGTACAGCCATGTTGTTGCCCGATGAGCTGCATCGGTTTGAGCGTGAAATGCGTCTGGCCGATAACGCTTATTCAGGTTATTGTATAAAGGCGTTTTATGAGGCTGTTACTTTAGCTAGCCGTGACGATCCGAGTTTGGTTGATTTTATTAGTCTGTTTAAGAAGCGCACATTCGGCAAAGAGAAAAAAGATGCGGTTCCGGGTTTTAAACAGATTTGCCGTTATTACCTTAACGGCACCGACCGTGAGGATTTGAAACTGAATATACGGAAAATACGACTCTTGTTGGGTGAGTAGATATAAAACCATGTTTGTATGATGAAAGACTATCGAACAAAACTGATTTGCTTATTGCGGTGTACAGTTATGGCCGTTGTGATGTGTTTTGGTTTAAGCGCATCGGCACAAGTAACTCTGAAAGGTATTGCCGTAAGGATGAACTCGGGCTTTACACCTGTGAGTGGGGTAGCTGTGTATGCGGCGGAAAGTACTCCTACATATACCGATGGGGCGGGCAACTTCTGCCTCAGACTGCCGAATGCTGAACCCGGAGACTTGCTTTATAATCTTCGAATAGAGAAAAAAGATATGGAGATTGTAAATCTGCGTGAAGTGGAGCAGTGGGTGGCAAGCGGTGATATACTTTATAAGATAGTGCTGTGTCCTAAAGGTTTCATAGCGGAAAATCGTCGCAAATATTATGCGGTTGGAAAGAGTAATTATGAGCGTGAATACGAGAAACAGGCAGCGGCATTACGTCGTGAGCTTGAGAGTAGTAATGCGGATGAAGCGGCTTGCCGTGTGGCTTTGGAAGCGCTGAATGCTGAGTTCGACAAGAAAATGAAACTGCTGGCTGTTTATTCCGACCGTTTTGCGCGTATTAATAAAGATGAGCTGTCTGATATGGAAAAGAAGGCATTGGAACATGTAGAGCGTGGCGAAGTGGATGAAGCCATACGTCTATACGAGGACTCGAAGATATGGGAAACATTTCGGGCCAAAGTGGGGCAGCGTGATTCGATAGCCGCTTCGTTAGAAGTAACAAGACGTTTGCTCCGTCAGCAAATTGAGTGGTATGAACGTATTGGTTCCGACTCGGCTCTTCAGAAGAAACGTGTGCTGAAAGAAATGCTTCAGCGTTATTAAGTCTTTTCTTCTGTAAAGTTAAGCTTTAGTTGTATCCATTTTTCTCGTGGCTCGATATCGAAGGCTTGCTCTCCGGGAGGATTTGATACAGATAGTCCTAACAAGCGTATGGGGTGTTGTGCATAGTCTACTTCTGCTAGTAGTTTCTTGGCTTGCGGCAAATAGTCTTTCAGTTTCCGGAATGGGGTAGCCCTGCTTACGCTGCGCGTTATTTGTGTAAAGTCGTTGAACTTTACTTTCAGGGTGAGCGTGTTTCCGCAGAAATCTTTCGCTTTCAGACGCTGTTCCAGTTCGGTGGCTACGTGGTATAGCTCGATGATGACAGCCGATTTCAGCGTGATATCTTTTTCGAGCGTATGTTCGCAGCCTATTGATTTTCTTATTCTTTCAGGGCAAACGGGGCGAGGGTCGATGCCGCGGGCGAAGTCGTAATACAGTTGCCCAGCCTTACCAAACTGACGGGTAAGCATATCGAGTGAACACTCGCGCAGTGTCTTTCCGTTGCAGATGCCCAACTTATGCATCTTTCGTGCCGTTACTGGCCCTACTCCCCAGAAAGCTTCAATAGGAAGTGTGGCGATAAAACTTTCCGCTTGCTCCGGGTGAATGGTGCACAGTCCGTCGGGCTTGCGCAAGTCAGAAGCAATCTTAGCAAGAAACTTGTTGTACGAAACCCCTGCCGAGGCTACTAAGTTTAGCTCCTCACGAATACGCTGCTTTATCTCTTTGGCTATATCTACCGCCAAATCGATACCTTTCTTATTATGTGTAACATCGAGAAATGCTTCATCCAGCGATATAGGTTCTATCAAGTCTGTATACTCATGGAATATATCATGAATCTGAATTGAAATCTCTTTGTAATGAGCTATGTTACCTTCTATGAATATAAGTTGCGGACATAGCTGCATAGCCTTCATTGACGACATGGCAGAGTGTATACCGTATTTACGTGCCGCATAATTGGCCGTCGATACCACTCCACGCTTCTCGGCATGCCCTACGGCTACGGGCTTACCTTTCAGTTCGGGGTGGTCTCGTTCTTCTACCGACGCATAAAAAGCGTCCATGTCGATATGAATAATTTTACGGTTTTCGTCCATTTCTGCCTGTTTCCCTTAGAGAAGTATTGCAAAAATAGTGAAAGTTTTTTGGGCAATCATAAAAATCATTTGTACTTTTGCCATAATTGTTTGTCGGCAATTGCCGGTATATTAAAAAGTTGAAAGATGAATATGATGAGAGACGAAATCAAAAAAGCATGCGAAGTCATGCAAAAAGGAGGAGTCATTTTATACCCTACAGATACAGTGTGGGGAATCGGTTGTGATGCTACTAATCCTGAAGCGTGTGTTCGAAATCAAGAAGAGAGCTGATAGCAAAGCCATGTTGGTGTTGGTAGACAGCGAGGCAAAAGTGGAGTTTTATGTAGACGACGTTCCTACAGTGGCATGGGACTTGATAGAGATGACTACCAAGCCGCTTACCATAATATACGATGGAGCACGTAATCTTGCTTCTAACCTGATAGCCGAAGACGGTAGCGTGGGTATCCGTGTTACTGCCGAAACATTTTCTAAAGAACTGTGCTTTCGTTTCCGTAAGGCCATCGTATCTACTTCGGCCAATATAAGCGGTGAGCCTGCTCCGGCTGTATTCTCTGAAATCAGCGATGAGATAAAGAATGCGGTAGACTATGTAGTCGATTTCCGTCGTGAAGAAACCGGTCATCCTAAACCGTCGAGCATAATTAAATTAGGACGAGGCGGAGTAGTAAAAGTAATTCGTGAATAAACCGAGTGCATAGCGATGAAAACATTCGAAAATAGCGAAGGCTTATTAGGACGTTTTATCCGTTGGCGCGAAAAACATATATCGGATAAGCAGTTCATTTTAATATTGAGTTTGTTGGTGGGAGTCTTTACCGCACTGGCAGCTTATGTTCTGAAATTCCTTGTAGAATATATAAAGGAGTTCCTTACAGAGAACTTCGACCCGATGGGAGTCAACTGGCTTTACTTGGTATATCCGGTAGTGGGTATCTTTATAACGGGTCTGTTTATCCGTAAGGTAGTGCGCGATGATATCGGTCATGGTGTCACTAA
>ENA-OPCZ01001681-OPCZ01001681.1-human-gut-metagenome-genome-assembly--contig:-NODE-1681-length-11334-cov-19.172001_pt1 | contig 11334 bp, 10 predicted proteins | sample MGYA00241566_ERZ501483 | MGnify/ENA primary metagenome ERZ501483 (study PRJEB25962, sample SAMEA1965191) | human gut metagenome | biome: human gut; feature: human-associated habitat; material: faeces... | reverse complement strand
CCGCCAGGCTCGCACCGCCACATTCTACATTGGCAGCGACAAGGGTCAGGCTCGTGTAGCAGTCTACAACCTCACTGGCCAGTTGGTATATTCTGCACCTATCCACAGCAACGGTGAAACCATCAGCTTGTCAAGCCTGCCCCATGGCGTGTATGTATTCAAACTGACACAGGGAAGCAACACACAGGCAATCAAGTCGACATTGTAAACTCTCTTTCTGAGATAACTCTATCCAACGAGAGCGTGTCAAAACTCCCAATATAAATAACTAAAAACTCGTTGTACATTCTTATGTGGATATACAACGAGTTTTTGTTTTTTACGAAAAAGAGCCTTGTAACGCCAATTTATATGGCGTTATATGGGTCAAATAAGCCCTCAAATAAGAGAAAAGTCCTCTCTTGGTCATTTTTGCCACCATTTTCTTAATATTAAAGGCAATGGCAAAGAAGGCAAAGTCCATTTTGACCTTGTCTACCCCAGTTCGGGATAAGAATAGTTCATAAAAAAGTTGGTAGTCTCACAGATATTTTGTACCTTTATAGGTGATTTACAACAAGTTACAAACATATTTGATATGACTACCGATTACAAAGTTACATAATTATTTTGTATTATAGACGAGTTTTTATCCCGAACTGGGGTAATAAATTAGTCTTTATTTTTATAATTTGGCGTTAAAGTAGTCTGTTTCATTTTATGGTATATTGCAAAAAGTGTGGCGCAATGCTACAATCAGGAATGAGGTTTTGTACAAAGTGCGGACAACCAGTCGACTTGCAATCTCAGGCTCCTAAGCAACCGATGTCTCCTAAGCGACCGATGGTGCCCCAGCCCGTGCGTCCTCAAGTACCGATTATGCCACAACGACCGATGCAACCGCAGCGACCGGTTATGCCACAAGCCCATACTCCGCAATCGCCACAAGCCAGCAAGGGAATATTTACAAATGCCGTTCGCTCTGTGGCTAACATTTCTTAAAGTTAAACTACAAGGTTCTTGGCATTCCTAAAAAATATAATATTAATAAGCGTCCCTTCGTTCGATAAGTTCGAATGAAGGGACGCTTATTATATTGTCTGTAAGTAATAATGAATATTTCTTACATCATGACCAAATAAAAAATGTATTTTATACAAACTTTAGATATTCAGCTAATGTCCTTAGATTATTTCGTCAGGCCAAGGACAAGGCTTACCAGTTTTCTTAAATGATGGACGCTGAGCGTCAACTTTTCTTAAATAATCGCCCAACTCTTTTGACAGGCGTTTAACTATATCAGGATGTGAGCTTGCCACATTGTGTTCCTCGCTTATGTCGTTAGGTATGTTATATAGTTCCTTCTTGCCAGTATCGTAGTTGTATACAAGTTTCCATTCGTCCTTTCGGATGGCACAGTTTAGATTGATACCAGGACCATTATTACCCCAGATGTTAGGGAAGTTCCATATCAATGCTCTACCCTTAGATGTATCCCCAGTCTGTCTAAGCATTGGAACCATAGAAATACCATCGATAGGATTAACTGTTTTATACTTTCTTATACCAGCCATCTCAAGGATAGTGGGATAGAAGTCCTCAATCATAGTGTACTTATCGCATTTAGATGAAGGTTCAGTAACACCAGGCCAATCTACAATCATCGGTTCACGAATACCTCCCTCGTACAGTGAGCATTTGCCACTATTCAAAGGATAGTTCTGATGATACAATTCCCCATCGCGCCATTTAGGGTTGGTTGCCAATCCGCCGTTGTCACTCATAAATATTATGATGGTGTTGTCAGCCTCTCCGCTCTTGTCAACCCAGTCCATTAAGTCGCCCAAACTCTTGTCCATGCCTTCGATAAGCGAAGCGTATGCAGCCTCCTTGTCCGATAATCCCTTGCGTACATATTTAGAGAAGAAGCGTTCGTCGCGATCTACAGGGATATGTATTGCGTAGTGTGACATATATAGGAAGAATGGCTGGTTGTATTTCTTAGCCTTGTTAAGAGCCCCGATAGCCTCTTTTGTAAGAGCCTCAGTTACGAAAGTTCCGGTACCCCAATACTTCTCCAGTCCTGGGATAGACATCAAAGAGGTAGGTGTTCCGTCCTTCTTATGGCCGTAGTTAAGTTCGCTAAGATATGTAGCAAGACCTCCAGCTGCATGTCCAGCGATATTAACCTCAAACCCCCAGTGTGTTGGATTCTCTCCTGGAGTGTCCATTGCACCAAAGTGAGCCTTTCCGCAATGTATTGTATGATACCCATTCTGTCTTAACAAGTCGACGAAAGATGTAGCCACATAAGTATTAGGAGTGCCTTCAACTTGCGACACGCCATTTATATTCCAGTCGGGACAATTCACTACATCACTTGGAAAGTCAACCGACTTGTCTCTTTCCAAAGTCCAGTTGGCAACTCTGTGTCGAGCATTATTGGCGCCAGTAATTAAGCTGCAACGTGATGGCGAACTAACACTTGCCGCATAAGCCTGAGTGAACATCATACCCCTCTTGGCAAGTCGCTCCATGTTTGGCGTTTCGTACACCTCATTGTAGTGAGTTTTTTGTGTCCAGAAAGGCAGCGAAGTATCCTGCCAACCCATATCATCCACAAGAAAGAAGATGATGTTAGGTCGTTTGTTCTGTTGTGTTGAGTTTTGTTGGCCAGTGCCGTTAGCAGCATCTACGTTAGATGCCACAGCCATCATTGTGGCAAGACTTAAAATTGATTTGTTCATAAGTATATAGGTTTTGTTTGTTTATTATTCTTCTGAATTTACAGATGTAGTTGTTCGTTGCAGTATTGCAGAACTGCAGGTCTGTGAGTGATGAATATCACAGTGCGACTGTTATTGTCAAGTATGTTTCCAAGCAGCCTACATTCCGTATCACCGTCAAGAGCCGATGTCGCCTCGTCGAATACCATAATATGTTTGTCTCGTAGCAATGCCCTTGCAATGGCAATGCGTTGAGCTTGTCCTTCCGACAATCCGCCGCCTTGTTCTCCGCATTTAGTAGACAGACCATCAGGTAGTGAGAATACAAAGTCGGCACAACTCATTAGCAATGCCTCCTTCATTTCCTCATCTGTAGCCGAAGGTTTACCCAGTCTAAGATTTTCTCGTATTGTTCCGCTCATAAGTGTATTGCCTTGAGGCACATATACAAAGTTGCAGCGCATTCGTGGCGACAGCGTATGTTCTTCCATGTCATTATATAATACTATTCTGCCCTCTTTAGGTTTCATCAGAGCCAATAGCATACGCACAAGCGTAGTCTTGCCAGCACCCGTTTCTCCAAGGATTGCCGTACACGAACCAGGTCGGAAGTCGAACGACAAATTGGATATAACATTCTTTGTTCCGTCTTCGTATTTATATGTTACGTTTTCCAGGAGTATGCCGCAAGGAGCACCAACCGTTATGGGTTCGCCTTGCTCCTCAAGAGGTTCAGCTGCCAATTCCATAAGACGTTCTGCTGCAGTGAATACGCTCACGAAAGCAGGAGCAAGTTTAGTAAGATTTCTTGCCGGACTCTGTATCTTGTTTACCAATTGCAGAAAAGCAGTCATTCCACCAAATGTAAGTGTGCCAGCCGACATTCTTATTGCAGCCCAAAGGAAAGCAATGAGATATCCCAATGCAAAACCGAAGTTGATAATAAAGTTGGAGAAGATAGAGAACGATGTGCGTCTCACCACATTCTCTCTAAGTTTTGCCTGAGTGTTCTCAAGCCGTTGCACCATATCGTTGCAAGCCTCAAGTGTCTTTATAACCATACGGTGTTGTATAGTCTCTTGCATCACAGCCTGAACTCTACTGTCCGAGTCTCGTACCTCGCGTGTAAGGCGTCGCATCTGTTGCATATATATCTTGCTTACTGCAAGAAACAATGGAATTATAGCCACGAGAATCACAGCCAGTGTCTTGTCCATCGCGAACAGACAGAAAAAGGCACCGATGAACATCATCAGTACCGAGAGAGTGTTAGGTATAGTCTCTGTCAGGAATGTCACAACGTTCGACACGTCAATCTCAAGTCGGTTAAGTATATCTCCCGAGTGATGGTGAGCCTTGCTATGCCATTCCGACTGCATGATACGGTTTAGCATTTGTTGTTGCATACGGTTTTGCGCGCGTATGCCAAGAATGTTCCTCACCCAAACACCAGAAATATTAATAGCAAAATTGCCCAGAATAAGAGCAGCCATAATACCTACTGCCCAGTATATAGAGCCTGTGTCGGCACCCGACGCCACATCAATGGCATGCTTTACCGCCCACACCTGAGCCAGACTCAACACCACATCGGCCACACCGATAAGAGCGTTGAGCACAGCTTGCAACCGATTGCCTCGCCAAGCCTCCCACAGCCAAGCAAGTATAGTGCGTGTGGGATATTTGGTTTTTGGTATTTTAAGTAGCGTGTTTAGTTTTATCATAATATGGGTCAGTTTTAGGTTTAGTGGCAGAATACTAAAAGACGAGATGTCGCTTTATCTCTTGTCGGCCCCCCACATCATCTTGTCTCTAAGTGATGAGAAGTAGCGTCTACCGTTTGGCTTTACAATTCTTGTCACAAATGGAGCCTTGCTTATTGTTACAGTCGATCCCTCGTGCATAGTGTAGCTTCTGCCGTCCACCGCAACAAGATAGTTGTGCGATCTTGACTCTACCTCAAGAGTCACCGTCGACGAGTCGCTTATCACGATAGGTCTAATGTTCAGGCTATGCGGCGCCACAGGTGTAAGACACAAAGTACGGGTTTGCGGTACGATGATAGGACCTCCGTTAGACAGCGAATAGGCTGTCGACCCTGTAGGTGTTGATACAATCAGTCCGTCGGCCTGATAGTTTACAAGGAAACTGCCGTCAATACTTGTATGTATGCCAATCATTGATGCGATGTCTCTTTTCAGCACAGCAATGTCGTTCAATGCATAGTGGCATCCGTCAAAGTCGCCTCCATTTGTAGATATCTGTATGGCTGTGTGCTCCTCTATGTTATAGTTGCCTTCAAGTACAGCCTGCAATGCCGTTTCCACTTCTCCCGGCAACACATCGGCAAGAAATCCGAGACGTCCCATATTTATGCCTATAAGTGGAATCGACTTAATGCCAACCCTCACTGCCGCTTTAAGAAAGGTTCCATCGCCTCCCATTGATATCACGTAGTCGGCATTGAAGTCATCGCCTTCGAATGTGCCTACCTCGCCAAGTTCCTGATTCTGTTCAGCAGTAAGGAAGTCGTAGAATGTGCGGTCGAATATAATGCTTGCTCCCTTGCTGCGAAGGAAGTCGAGCACACGCATCAGCGATTGCGACTTGCGTGGTTGGAACGAATTGCCGAATATGGCGAATGTCAGATGCTTATTTGTCATTACAGATATGTCTATTGTTTGTTATCTAATTACAAAAGTACAGAATTTATAGCATATTTGAAAAAAAATGAGTAAGTTTGCAATAGTTAAAACAATAAAATTGCAAACTTATGGCACGATTCTATTCTTTGAAGAAGAAAGACGAGGACAATGACAAGATAGCCGATCCGTTCAACGTTCTTCGTCCCAAGGTAAAAGAAAAGGAGAAACCAACAATTAAAAAACACGATATGGCAAAGGTATACGAATTTCTTGCCAACGGCTTCGAGGATATCGAGGCGTTGGGCCCAGTAGACGTATTGCGTCGCGGAGGATTGGATGTTAAGACTGTTAGCGTCAGTGGCGATTTGATGGTATCATCGGCCCACGGTGTACAGGTCAAGGCTGATATGCTGTTTGAGGATGTCAACTTCGATGATGCCGACCTTCTGCTTATTCCTGGTGGTATGCCAGGAGCTAAGAACATCGACGAGCACGACGGTGTGCGTCGTGCATTGGTGGCACATGCTGCTAATGAAAAGTTGATAGGTGCCATTTGTGCAGGTCCTATGGTGTTGGGTCATTTAGGGTTGTTGCGTGGCAAGAAAGCCACATGCTATCCTGGTTTCGAGGATCAACTCGACGGTGCCGTATATACTGCAGCTCCATTCACTATTGACGGCAACATCATTACGGGCAAGGGTCCTGGTGCCACACTTGCCTATGCCTACGCATTGCTTGGTCAGTTCAAGGGCGAGCGTGTAGTGGAGGAGATGAAGAAGGGTATGATGTATAATTAACGACAAAATTCTTAGTAAGGTGGATTATATAATAATAGTAGCTGGTGGCAAGGGCTTGCGTATGGGCGGCGACCTTCCCAAGCAGTTCTTGCCTATTGCAGGCAAACCAGTGCTTATGCACACCATAGAGCGTTTCTACCATTACAATCCCGAGTTGGGTATCATCCTTGTTCTGCCACGCGAGCAGCAAGACTATTGGCGCCAACTATGTGTCAAGTACCATTTTTCAATCAATCATAAGGTAGTTGATGGTGGAGCCACACGCTTTCATTCTTCGCAGAATGGAGTATCAGCATTGCCCGATGATGCCAATGGTGTTGTTGGCATACACGATGGTGTTCGTCCGTTTGTGTCCGAAGAAACTATTGCCCGTTGCTTCGAGGCTGCCCGCAAGCACGGAGCTGCTCTTCCCGTATTGCCTGTTACAGATACTCTTCGACGTGTAACCGATGACGGAGGCTATAATGTTCAGCGCAACAACTTCCGCACCGTGCAGACTCCACAGGCTTTCGATATACAGTTGCTTAAGCAAGCCTTTCGCCAGACTTATAGCGATGCCTTTACCGACGACGCATCTGTAGTAGAGGCAATGGGACATAAGGTTACAATGGTGGATGGCAATCGCGAGAATATCAAGCTTACAACTCCGTTCGACTTGCTTCTTGCAGATATAATCAGCAATAAGAGGATGGTGTGTCAAAATAGGAGTTAACGGAAGTTTGGGCTTCGCCCGAAGTTAACGGAAGTTAGCGGACATATGTATAAATTGCTGAAAATAAAGCATTTGTCTGTTAACTTCCATCCATCGTAGATGGATTAACTTCTTCTTAACTTCCTCTAACTCCTATTTTGACACACCCTCTTCACAATTCACAATTCAAAACTCCCAAACTTGGACATTCTCTCTCAAGACATAATGTTTCTGCCTGGCGTCGGACCGCAACGTAAGGAGATATTCAACCGCGAGCTCAACGTGCGCACATGGGCCGATTTGCTCGAGTACTATCCATATAAATATGTGGATAGAAGTCGCATTTATGCCATACACGAACTGACAAGCGATATGCCGTTTGTACAGATACGTGGCAAGATACTGTCGTTTGAGGAGTTTGAGATGTCGGCACGCAAGAAGCGTGTTGTTGCCCATTTTACAGATGGTCGTGGTGTGGTAGACCTTGTGTGGTTCTCTGGAGCGCAGTATGTCTACAAGACGTATAAGGTCAACGAGGATTATATAGTCTTTGGACGTCCTACGGTGTATGGCGGACGTTTCCAGTTCTCTCATCCCGAGATAGATCGTGCCTCCGACCTTAAGCTTTCCGAGATGGGCATGCAGCCATATTATACCACAACCGAGCTTATGAAGAAGCGCGGACTCACATCACGCTCGCTCGAGAAGGTAGTCAAGGCTATGCTTCAGAAGATAACCACACCTATTGCCGAGACTCTACCAGATTTCATCACACGTCGCCTTCATCTTATGTCGCGCGATGCAGCCATGCGTTGTGTTCATTATCCCAAGAATGCCATAGAGATGAAGCAAGCGCGCGAGCGTCTCAAGTTTGAAGAACTCTTCTACGTACAGCTCAACATTCTGCGTTATGCCAGCGACCACCGCCGCAAGTATCGTGGCTACATATTCAATAGGGTAGGTGCCGACTTCAACCGTTTTTATTCCGACAACCTCAAGTTCGAGCTTACCGGAGCCCAGAAACGTGTTATGCACGAGATACGCAACGACATGTGTTCGGGCCGTCAGATGAATCGCCTGTTGCAGGGCGATGTAGGTTCGGGCAAGACGCTCGTGGCTCTAATGACTATGCTTATAGCCTTGGGCAATGGTTTTCAAGCCTGCATCATGGCACCTACCGAAATTCTCGCCGAGCAACATCTCGACACTATACAGGCCTTTCTTAAGGGCATGGACATACGTGTTGAGTTGCTCACAGGTGTAGTAAAGGGCAAAAGACGTCGCGAGGTGCTTGAGGGATTACTCTCAGGCGATGTCAAGATACTTGTAGGCACGCATGCCATACTCGAGGATACTGTGCGTTTTCAGCGCCTTGGCGTAGCTGTTATCGACGAGCAGCACCGTTTTGGTGTTGCCCAACGTGCACGCCTGTGGGCCAAAAGCGAGAATCCTCCGCACATTCTCGTGATGACGGCTACGCCTATACCGCGCACTCTTGCCATGACCATATATGGCGACCTCGACGTTAGTGTGATAGACGAGTTGCCGCCAGGACGCAAGCCCGTGCAAACCATACACCGATACGACAACCAGATGACTACTCTATACAACGGTATTCGTCAGCAGATACGTCTTGGCCGACAGGTATACGTGGTTTATCCGCTTATAACCGAGAGCGAGAAGAGCGATCTGAAGAATCTTGAGGAAGGTTATGCCGCCCTGTGCGATATATTTCCCGAGTTTCATATCAGTAAGGTGCACGGCAAGATGAAGTCTGCCGAGAAAGATGCCGAGATGCAGAAGTTTGTCAGCGGCGAAACACAGATACTTGTAGCAACCACCGTCATCGAGGTAGGCGTAAATGTGCCCAACGCATCTGTTATGGTTATACTCGATGCCCAACGCTTCGGCCTCTCCCAGCTACATCAGCTGCGTGGACGTGTAGGCCGTGGAGCCGAGCAAAGCTATTGCATACTTGTTACAACATATAAATTGTCTGATATAACGCGCAAGCGCATCGACATAATGTGCGATACCAATGACGGGTTCCGTATAGCCGAGGCCGACCTCAAGCTGCGAGGTCCGGGCGATCTTGAAGGTACACAGCAGAGCGGTATTGCCTTCGACCTTAAGATAGCCGATATAGCACGCGACGGCCAGCTCGTGGCACTTGCACGCCAGGAAGCACAAAAGATAATAGATGCCGACCCAACATGCACCTCAAACGAGTATGCCATGCTGTGGCGACGCCTGCGCCAACTGCGCGACACCAACATAAATTGGGCTGCCATATCCTAACGTTAAAAACGCTAATTCATTAAGAATGAACTCGTTTAATTGTTAAATCTGTTACAAAAACTGTTAACGTGCCATTGTTTTTGCAATAATGTGCAATATTTTCTGTAATTTTGCAACGCAATTACAAAAAATGCTATCCTGGCATTACAAATGATGTTGAACTTTTATTCTTGTTCAACGACCACCTTTTGAAGGAATGATATACTTGTTCCAATTTAAAAAAAGAAGTCTAACGAAATGAATTTGAAGAAAACTATTAAAACATTTGCAATATCTCTCATGTTGGCTGTTGCTGCAGTGCCTGCACACGGGCAAGACCTTCTTGCAAGACAAGCACCAGTTGACCGCAAGATGGCAGCCGTCGACACTATTATGCTTCGTAGCATATCTGTGAGAGAAGAATCAGAATCACCAGCATCCGAGCTTTATGCCAATTGGGACAACCGTTACGCCCATCGCGCTACCGAGCTGCCCGAGAATTACCGCATAGACCTACGTCATTTCTGCATGCCCACCACGAGCCGTGTAATAACCAGTAATTTTGGTTCGCGCTGGGGACGTCAGCACAAAGGTCTTGACATCAAGGTATATATCGGCGACACTATCCGCGCTGCATTCTCAGGCAAGGTTCGTATTGTGCGTTACGAGGGTGGAGGTTATGGCAAATACATTGTCATCCGTCACAACAATGGTCTTGAAACTATATACGGCCATCTATCCAAGCAGTTGGTTCGGGAGAACCAAGAGGTTCGCGCTGGCGATGTTATAGGTCTTGGTGGCAACACTGGACGAAGCACAGGTTCTCACCTACATTTCGAGACACGTCTTTGCGGCGTAGCTCTTAACCCAGCTCTTATGTTCGACTTCCGCGAGCAAGATGTAACGGGCGATTATTATGCATTCAGTCGTTCCACATACGATGCCGAATCGGCTACAGCCACACGTTTGCGTGGTAAGCAAGACGGTTCTACTATGGCTCGTGAGAATTCCGACAACGACTTTGCCACAAATAAGCGCATGACATCAGGTCTTACCGACCAGGTGCAGTATCACAAGGTTGCCAAGGGCGAAACGCTTGAGGCTATATCCAAAAAGCGCGGTGTGTCTATCGAGAAGATTTGCAAGCTCAACCATATCACAAAGAAAATGCGTCTGCGTCCAGGTCAAATCCTGCGCTACTCGTAACCTCTTGAGGCCTAGCGCCGATATGGTTCGTGCAATAACGATTTTACCATTTGTATTAGAATCTGGCATCAGACGAGAAGCGTGAGCTCCTTTCTGATGCCTTTTCTTTATCCATTTCGCGGGTTAAAAGCGTAAAACATGGCGAAAAACTTTGCTAATTCACAAATAATCAGTAACTTTGCACCCGCAATTACGGCATGGTGCCGTTTTTACGAAATATTGTATAACCAAATAAATAAAAAGAAAACAAAATGATTATTGTACCAGTTAAAGATGGTGAGAACATCGAAAGAGCTCTCAAGAAGTTCAAGAGAAAATTCGAAAAGACAGGTGTTGTTAAGGAGTTGCGCGCACGCCAGCAGTACAACAAGCCTTCTGTTTTGAAGAGACTCAAGATGGAGCACGCTATCTATGTTCAGCAGCTCCGCGCTAACGAGGAATAATATATATTCCTTTTAGCTATTGTTCAACAACTAACAGACCATGCGTCGCTCCCTCTCAAAACAAAGCGTCGCATCGTGTCGGATGGACCAGGAGGTGTACAAACACTTAGACATATAATCATTTATAGATATTAAGTCCAGCATACGACATGTCGTGTGCATGGTATCAGCGAGATGGCAAAAGATGCTTTCCCCTCTCTAAGGGTGCGTCTTTTGCCTTCTTTTTTTTCATACGTACCCCACACCGATTTATCTTGCACGCATTAGCCTATGGAAGCCTTGACCGTGTTGTAAATAAGGTGTAAGATGGAGTGTTAAGGGTTGGGTGTTATTGACAGCAAGCAAAGGCTCGTTTGATAGCAAGCAAAGGTTCGTTTGATAGCAAGCAAAGGCTCGTTTGATAGCAAGCATAGATTGAATTTATATGTTATCAACATCTTATACTGTCATTTAAAACGCTGCAATAATACATTTTTGGGGGTTCATCCGATATTTGGAGTGACACAAGCTGGAGGTTATCGTGGAGGTTGGCGTCTTGATGTTCGTATAATGGACGTATAATTTATAGCT
>ENA-OPCZ01001662-OPCZ01001662.1-human-gut-metagenome-genome-assembly--contig:-NODE-1662-length-11396-cov-2.258002_pt1 | contig 11396 bp, 9 predicted proteins | sample MGYA00241566_ERZ501483 | MGnify/ENA primary metagenome ERZ501483 (study PRJEB25962, sample SAMEA1965191) | human gut metagenome | biome: human gut; feature: human-associated habitat; material: faeces... | reverse complement strand
GAAAAGTGTTTGACTGGTCTCTGGTGGGTGAAGTCGGACGACCGTATTTTCTGGCCGGAGGTCTCGATGTGGAAAATCTGCGGGAAGCGATCGGGCTGCTTCATCCATGGGCGGTGGATCTGAGCAGCAGTCTGGAGATTGATGGAATGAAAAATGCCGGACGGATCTGTCAGGCAGTGGAAATAGTAAGAATGGAGGAAACAAACGATGTCAAAAGGTAGATTTGGAGTACATGGCGGACAGTATATTCCGGAGACGCTGATGAATGCGGTTCTGGAACTGGAGGAAGCCTACAATCATTATAAAAATGACCCGGAGTTCAACCGGGAACTGGCGGAGCTTCTGAATGAATATGCGGGAAGACCGTCCAGGCTGTACTATGCGGCTCATATGACAGAGGATCTCGGTGGGGCAAAAGTGTATCTGAAGAGAGAAGATCTGAACCATACCGGTGCACATAAGATTAATAACGTGCTGGGGCAGGTACTGCTGGCAAAGAAAATGGGAAAAACCCGTGTGATTGCAGAGACAGGAGCTGGTCAGCATGGGGTGGCGACAGCTACTGCAGCTGCCATGATGGGTATGGAATGTGAAGTATTTATGGGAAAAGAGGATACGGAGCGTCAGGCGCTGAACGTGTATCGGATGCGCCTTCTGGGAGCGAAAGTTCATGCGGTTACTTCCGGAACTGCCACGTTAAAAGATGCAGTTTCCGAGACCATGAGAGAGTGGACAAACCGGATCGAGGACACCCACTATGTTCTCGGATCCTGCATGGGACCGCATCCGTTCCCGACCATCGTCCGTGATTTCCAGGCAGTTATCTCCAAGGAGATCAAGGAGCAGATGTTAGAGAAAGAGGGACGTCTTCCGGACGCAGTTCTCGCCTGTGTCGGCGGCGGATCCAACGCTATCGGCGCATTCTACAACTTCATCGAGGATAAGGACGTTCAGCTTATCGGCTGCGAGGCAGCAGGACGCGGCGTGAACACAGCAGAGACAGCGGCGACCATCGCGACAGGACGTCTCGGAATTTTCCATGGCATGAAGTCCTATTTCTGCCAGGATGAATACGGCCAGATCGCCCCGGTATATTCCATCTCCGCAGGTCTTGACTATCCGGGAATCGGACCGGAACACGCAAATCTTTACGATACAGGACGGGCCCAGTATGTGGCAGTTACCGATGATGAGGCGGTCGATGCATTCGAGTATCTCTCCAGAATCGAGGGAATCATCCCGGCGATCGAGAGCGCTCATGCCATCGCATACGCAATGAAGCTTGCACCGACGATGGGGAAGGATAAGATCATTGTCGTCAATGTTTCCGGAAGAGGAGACAAGGACTGTGCAGCAATCGCAAGATACAGAGGGGAGGATATTCATGAGTAAGATCGCAAACGCCTTCAAAGGCGGAAATGGAAAGGCATTTATCCCGTTTATCACCTGCGGTGACCCGTCCTTAGAGGTCACAGAGCAGCTTGTATACGCAATGGAGGAGGCAGGAGCAAACCTTATCGAGCTTGGAATTCCGTTCTCCGATCCGACGGCAGAGGGACCGGTGATTCAGGCGGCCAATACCCGCGCTCTGTCCGGCGGCGTGACCACCGACAAAATTTTTGCAATGGTTGAAAGAATTCGGAAAAATACACAAATTCCGATGGTATTCATGACATACGCGAACGTTGTGTTCTCCTACGGAACAGAGCGCTTTATTAAGAAGGCGTCTGAGCTCGGCATGGACGGAATCATCTTACCGGATGTTCCGTATGAGGAGAAAGAGGAGTTCGATGTTGTATGCAAAAAGTACGATATGGATCTGATCTCCCTCATTGCCCCGACCTCCCATGAGAGAATCAGCATGATCGCGAAAGAGGCGTCCGGCTTTGTATACTGCGTATCCTCTCTTGGCGTTACCGGAACGAGAAGCGAGATCACAACGGATATCGGCGCGATGGTGAAGCTTGTGAAAAAGGCGAAAGATATCCCGTGCGCGGTTGGCTTCGGAATCTCCACCCCGGAGCAGGCAAAGAAGATGGCAGGTCTCTCCGACGGCGCTATCGTTGGTTCCGCGATCGTGAAGCTCTGCGGAACGTATGGAAAAGATGCGGTTCCGTATGTGAAAGAGTATGTGAAGTCCATGTGTGACGCGGTGCATGGGATCTAAGAATCGTCCGGGAAACGCTCCGCGAGGATATACAGTGATTTTGATAGGAATAAGCCAGTTTCGCTGACCAGAATCACACGCCAAGTCTCACGGTCGTTCGACTTAAATGAGAAGAATGTTGTCAAAATGGTAATTGGGAACATGCACTTCACATGCACTTTTGCGAGGTAAAGTGTTTGCGTTGTACCGTACTTTGTGCTAAAATTAAATAACGAACTGTCAATTCTGCGGTGCAGGGACTCCTTTGCACCGCAGTTGTTTGTGTTACTTGCGCAAAGATGTAGGTTGTCGCAAGCAACCGCGCGAGACGCACGAATGTGCCAAGGCACGTTCCTTTTTGAAAAGGAGAAAGGTGTATGCCAGTAGGAATTATCATCAATGCCCTGTCCGTCGCCAGCGGCGGTGTGGTCGGGGCTTTATTTGGGCATAAGCTGCCCACAAGGATCAATTCAGAGCTCACGAAGATCTTCGGCGTCTGCTCCATGGGAATGGGCGTGAGCTCCATCGGCCTTATGAAAAATATGCCCGCCGTTATCTTTGCGGTGATCATTGGGACCGCGTTTGGGCTGGCGGTGAATCTCGGCGGGATCATCAACCACGGCGCGGCGTGCATGGAGAAGCCGGTGGGGAAGATCTTCCCGAATAAGAATGCGTCCATGTCCAGAGAAGAGTATATGACGATGCTCGTGACGATCATCGTGCTGTTCTGTGCCAGCGGAACGGGAATCTATGGTTCCTTGGACTCCGGAATGAGCGGTGACCACACGATCCTCATCTCCAAGTCCATCCTGGATTTCTTTACTGCGATGATCTTTGGAGGAACACTCGGAATGGTGGTTGCGGCTGTTGCGATCCCGCAGTGCGTGATCTTTCTCGCAATCTTCGCTGCGGCGAAGTTCATCTTTCCACTTACCACACCGGATATGATCGCGGACTTCAAGGCCTGCGGCGGTTTCCTTCTTCTGGCCACAGGTTTCCGCATCGCAAAAATCCACAACTTCCCGGTTGCTGATATGATCCCCGCCATGGTGCTTGTCATGCCGGTGAGCTGGTTCTGGGGGAATGTGGTGGTGCCGATGCTGTAAATCAAAAAGCTTTTTCAGTACATGTTTTAGAGGAATAAAACTGATGCTGAAAAAGCTTTTTTGTTTGCGTGGAAGTTCAAATAGAACTGCCTATGTATGAGAAAATGATATAAAAATGGGAGGACTCAATCGACCGGAAGAAATTCTGCTGGGAGTATGATTCTTTGAATCGGCATATCAGGATGGGAAAGGCGTTCCAGAAGCTGCTTTCCTGTCGCGCGCCCCATTTCGGCAACTGGCTGCTTGATCAGGCTCATATGCTGAAGACCATACTGTGCCTGTTCACTGTCTTTGTAACCGATCAGATCAATATCATGGTGGGGGCGGATTCCACGCTGATTTAAGATCATCATAGTCTCAATCGCCATAATATTGTTGGAAATAACCAGAGCAGTACAGCCAAGTGCCAGAAGCGCATCGAGATTCTCAACTACCAGAGAAGTCATAGACGTTCCGGTACGGATCAGGGCTTCAGAAAAGATTCCATGTTTTTCCATCGTATCGCGATAGGCATCAAGACGTTCTTTTGTTGTGGAAATGCGGGGAATCCCGGTGATGAATCCGATTTTAGAATGTCCTTTTTTTATAAGGTATTCCACTCCATCGGACATGGCCTGATAGTTTGCGGAGATCACGGAATCATAGGGAGCGCCTAAAGGGGAGCGGTCAACTAAGACAACAGGAATACTGGGAGGAACGATTCCTGAAATATCAGAGTAGTTTTCAACCGTAGAGGCCAGAACAAAACCATCGACAATACCGCTGGATAAAATTCTCAGGTTGTCGATCTCGCGCTCTTTCGTTTCCTTTGTATTAATAACGAGAAGCTTGAAGCCTTCTTTGGAGATAACGTTTTCAACTTCCTCGATCATTGTCGCAAAGAAGGGATTTGAAATATCAGGTACAATAAATGCAATTAAATTTCTCTTTCCCGTCTTAAAACTTCGTGCAGTCGCATCAGGACTGTAGTGAAGTTCTTCGATACTTTTCAGAACGAGCCGTTTCGTTTCTTCTTTTACATAACGGGTATTATTGATGACATGGCTGACGGTGGCAGTAGATACGCCGGCAAGGGCAGCGACATCACGAATACTAACTTTTGACATATGCATTTATTCCCCCTTCACAACACTGTAAAACGTTTAACATAAGTATATCACCCAAAAATATTGATGTCAATTAAATAAAACAAGACAAATTAACCATAACGCAAAACTGAGGAATATGTAAAAAGTACACAAAAAAGCGAAAAAGTATTTGTAAATTAGTAATAATTGACAATACATATATGGCGGGGGTATAATGAAGCCACAGAACAAGTTAAACGTTTACGCAAACGTTTGACAGAACGAGTAATGGTCCATCGGGGACTATATAACAAAAAAGGAGAGGACGATATGAAGAAGAGTGCGAAACGAATTTTTGCAGGCGCTATGGCAGCGGCAATGATGCTTTCGTTGACAGCATGCGGCGGAGGCAGTTCAACGGAAACAACGGCAGCGGCAACAACGGCAGCAGCTGGAACTGAGACAGCAGCACCGGCAGGTGATCAGGAGAAGGTTGTTAAAATTGCATATACTTCAGACCCGGGTTCCCTTGGAACATTCGATGAGGGATCTTCCAGCGGACGTTGGACAGTTCTGGCGTATACATATGAGAACCTGATCTATATGGGTGGTGATGGTGAGTACTACGGAATACTTGCGAAAAACTGGGCAAAGAACGAAGCGGAATCTACTCCGACAAACGTGGTATGGGATATCGAACTTTACGATTATATTAAAGATACAGCGGGAAACAATATTACCGCAGACGATGTAGTATTCAGCTTTAACGAGTGTCTTGAAAATGGTAAAGGAAACCAGCATACAGCATTGACCGGTTCCCTTGTATCAATTGAAAAGACCGGCGATTATACAGTAAAACTTGTGTGCAATAGTGAGGCAGCAGGAGAAGTTGAGAATATGCTGACTCAGGTTATGATCGTTTCAGAGAAAGCATACAAGGACAGCGGAGACTGCATGAGAACCATGCCGGTTGCAACCGGTCCATACAAGGTTGAATCCTGGGTAACAGGTTCTTCCCTTACACTTGTAAAGAATGAAGACTACTGGCAGAAGGAAGATCTTCGTGTTGAGTGTCAGGAACAGAATGTCGATAAGATCGAATATTATTTCGTTACAGAGTCCTCTCAGATCGCAATCGGACTTGAGACCGGTATTTATGATGTTGCGACCTCTCTGAACTATTCAAATGCAAGCCGCTTTATGGAAGGCGGAGAGAGTGCTGCGAACTTTAATGTAGAAGAAGCCCGCGATAACTATATTCAGCAGATGTGGATCAACCGTTCTACAGAAAGTCCGTTAAACGATCTTAAAATTGCACAGGCTGTTCTTTACGCAATTGACCAGCAGGGACTGATCAATGTGGTTATGGAAGGCCATGGTGAGCCAGTTTACTGCTATGGCAGTGATTTGAACATTGGATTCCAGGAAAAATGGAAAACAGAGGATTATTATAACTATAATCCGGAAAAAGCAAAAGAACTCTTAAAGGAAGCCGGAGTTGCTGATGGAAGTCTGAAACTTACAATTCTTTGCGATACAGATGAGGTTCGTGTAAAGACTGCACAGATCATTCAGGCATACTTAAAAGAAGTTGGAATTGACAGTGAGGTTACATCCTTTGAACAGGCTCTCTGGAATACATATCAGACAGACCCGACTAAGTTCGATCTTAATATTTCTTATAACTCCGCATACGGTTATATTACCCGTATCTGGAACCAGTTAAACAGCACACGTTACGCAGAGCATAACATGGCAATGGTAAGAGATGACAAACTGGACAATCTCCTGATGACAGCGGCTGCTTCTCAGGATGCTGCGGACATTGATGCTGCAAAGCAGTACATGGTTGAAGAAGCTTATCATTATGGTCTCTTCCATAAAGACAACTACTATATTACAAACAAGAATAAGATTACAGGTGCAAAATACAGCATCCGTTCCAACTTCCTTCCGGGCGCATCTACTTACGTTTGGAACTAAGCTTATGGAATAAAAATGAATGAAAATTGCAATGCAGTTTTTATAGTTACATGACAACAATCATCGGCGTGCAGGAACCATATAGTTGGATTCGGCACGCCGATTCCTAAAAACAGAGGTATTTGGGAGGAAGAAGAATGATCAGATTTATTGGCAAACGAATTCTGCAGATGATACCTGTAGTACTGCTCGTTGCGACATTGATCTTCGGTATTCTGTACCTGGTTCCCGGTGATCCGGCGCAGATCATGCTGGGGAGTACAGCGTCGGAATATGAACTTGCGGAGATGAGAGAACAGCTTGGTTTAAACAGACCATTTATTGTGCAGCTTGGAGAGTTCTTATCAGACGTATTTCTTCATTTTGATTTGGGTGAATCTTATCTGACAGGTGCTCCGGTTGCGGGAGAAATTATGCAGAGACTTCCAAGAACACTGATTCTGGGAATTGCCTCAATGGTATTAGCGTTTGGTATCGGAATCCCGCTTGGCGTAACGGCAGCGGTTCACCAGAATGGCTGGGGAGACAGAATCAGCATGATCATTGCGCTTCTCGGCGTTTCGATTCCGACATTCTGGCTTGCAATGCTGTTTGTACTCTTATTTTCATTAAAACTTGGCTGGTTCCCGGCAAGCGGAATCGGCGGTTGGGAGTATTATGTACTTCCGACAGTTTCACTTTGTTTCGGTGGTCTTGCCACTCAGGCACGACAGGCGAGATCAAGTATGCTTGAGGTCATCCGTGCGGATTATGTTGTCACAGCGCGTTCAAAGGGACTGACCCAGCGAGAAGTTATCTTAAAACATGCACTTCCGAATGCATTGAACCCGATCATTACACTGGCAGGAACAAACCTCGCGGTTATTTTTGGTGGTTCCATTGTTATCGAAAACGTATTCTCATTTCCGGGAATCGGCCAGTATATGATTACAGCGATCAATCAGCGTGACTATCCGATCGTTCGTGGCTGCGTTGTCATGCTTGCAGTAGTATTCGCGGTAATTATGCTGTTAGTTGATCTCTGTTACGCGTTTAATGATCCGCGAATTAAGGCGCGTTACGAGAATCAGGGCAAAAAGAAGAAACCGAGCAAGGAGGGAAAATGATGGCGAAGGACAATACATATAAAAAAGAAAATGCGTTTTGGTCCTCGCAAAACGGATGTCCAGAAACAAAAACGCAATGTTTGGTCTGACATTATTTGTGATCCTGGTTCTGGCGATTATCATTGTCCCGATCGTTTCTCCGTATCAGTATGATAAGATGGACGTCATGGCAATCAAGCAGGGACCGTCATCTGCGCACCTGTTTGGCACAGATGATCTCGGAAGAGATATTTTTACCAGAGTCTTTTACGGCGGAAGATATTCCTTAAGTATCAGTATTGCGGCAGTATTATTTTCAACTGCTATCGGTACAGTCGTTGGAGCAATCGCAGGATATTTCGGTGGTGCAGCCGATACGGTCATTATGAGACTTCTGGATGTTATTCAGGCAATTCCTTCGATGCTTTTAACGATCATTATTTCCGCGGCTCTCGGTGTTGGAATTGATAAAACAATTATTGCGATTGCAGTCGGAACGATTCCTGGCAATGTCCGCCTCTTAAGAGGAACGGTTATGCAGACACGTGAAAACCAGTATCTGGAAGCTGCAGAAGCAATCGGATGTAGTACTGCAAGAAGAATTATGAAGTATGTTATTCCCAACAGCTGGTCTCCGTTGATTGTCGCTGCGACAATGGGCGTTGCAAAAGCGATTTTGGAACTGGCGGCTTTGAGTTACATAGGTCTTGGCGTACAGCCGCCGACTCCTGAATGGGGAGCAATGCTGGCAGGCGCAAGAGGATTCCTTCGTGATTATCCGTACATGCTGATTTTCCCTGGATTATTTATCGCAATTTCAGTTCTCTGCCTGAACATGTTTGGTGATGGACTGCGCGATGCACTTGATCCGAAGTTAAAGGACTAAAGAGGGGGACATGTTATGAGCGAAAAATTTTTAAAGGTGGAGGATCTCGTTGTTGAGTATCGTACAGGTGGAAAAGTTGTACATGCGGTCAACAATGTTTCCTTCGAATTGGAAAGAGGAAAAACATTAGGACTTGTGGGCGAGACCGGCGCAGGAAAGACAACCATTGCGAAAACGATTCTTCGTGTTCTTCCGGACGCTCAGGCGAAGGTCAAGAGCGGAAAAGTCATTCTGGATGGTGTGGATCTTTTATCTCTCAGCGAGGCAGCAATGAGAAAGGTCCGCGGCGGACAGGTCACGATGGTATTTCAGGATCCGATGACAGCGTTAAACCCAATCATGAAGGTTGGAGAGCAGATTGCGGAAGTAATTCGAAAACATCAGACAAGAGAAGATAAAACCGCAAGAGAGATGGCCGAAGATATGCTTGCTATGGTTGGTATTCCGAGAGAACGTTATGGAGAATACCCGCATCAGTTTTCAGGTGGAATGAAGCAGCGAGTTGTTATCGCAATGGCACTGGCCTGCAATCCACATCTTCTTCTGGCTGATGAACCGACGACCGCGTTGGATGTAACGATTCAGGCTCAGGTTCTCGACATGATGGATGACCTGAAGAAGAAATACAATACAGCCATGATCCTGATCACTCATGATCTCGGTGTTGTTGGAAGAATGTGTGACAATGTGGCAGTGATCTATGCCGGTGAAGTTTTGGAATATGGTTCAAAAGAGGAGATATTCCTTCACCCGCAGCATCCATACACCATCGGTCTTTTCGGAGCCATTCCGGATCTTTCTGTAGATACGCGGAGACTTGCCAATATTGAAGGACTCCCACCGGATCCGACAGATCTTCCGACAGGATGCTGTTTTAATCCGAGATGTCCGCATGCGACGGATAAATGCAGAACGATAAAATTCCCGCTGACAGAAGTAAGACCGGGGCATTTCTGCAGCTGCCCATATTGTGAAGCAGCAGAAAAGGAGGATTAGTATGGCACTTGTAGAGGTAAAAAACTTAAAAAAATATTTCTATGGTCCCAAAGGTGCTGTTCATGCGGTAGACGACGTAACGATGAATATTGATGCCGGAGAGACAATGGGTGTTGTAGGAGAATCCGGCTGTGGAAAGTCAACTCTTGGAAGAACGATCATCCATCTTCAGAAGAGTACGGGGGGATCTGTTCATTTTAATGGAAAAGATATTACAAATCCGACACCGCAGGAACTGAAAAAATTGAGAAGTGATGTTCAGATCATTTTCCAGGATCCGTATTCATCCCTGAATCCTCGAATGACAGTCGAGGATACGATTAAGGAACCGCTCTTAATTAGTGGAAAATGCGACAAGCAGAATGTAGACGCAGAGACAGAACGTCTGATGGATATGGTGGGTATTGCGAGACGGATCAAGATGAGCTACCCGCACGAACTGGATGGCGGAAGAAGACAGAGAGTAGGAATTGCGAGAGCGTTGGCTCTGGATCCAAAGTTCATCGTATGTGATGAGCCGGTATCCGCACTGGACGTTTCCATTCAGGCACAAATTTTAAATCTTTTGATGGATCTGCAGGAAGAACATGGACTTGCATATATGTTTATTACGCATAATATGTCTGTAGTACGCCATATTTCACATAATATTTCTGTTATGTATCTTGGACAGCTGGTAGAGACAAGTCCGACAAAAGAATTGTTTGCGGAGCCGCTTCACCCGTATACAAAAGCTCTTTTGTCCGCAATTCCGACAACAGATATTCTACATCCAAAGGAAAGAATCGTATTAAAGGGAGAGATCACATCACCGATCGATCCGCCGCCGGGATGCCGGTTTGCAGATCGCTGCGTTTATGCGACAGAAAACTGCAGAAAGCCACAGAAACTTGAGGAGATCAAACCGGGCCATTTTGTATCCTGCTGCAGAGTTCGTGAGATCAATTCTCTTTAAAAGTTGTGAGTTGGATAAACAGGGAGGTCATCATGGAAAAATATCAGAGCTTTCATTTCAGTCCGCTTAATAACCGTTCGATGCTGATGCCCAGAATTCCAAAAGGAACAGAGTATCATGTGGATAGCAGCAGGCTTGTAAACCCGTTTGAACCGATTCCGGAGGAAGTGCTGAAGGGAAGAGCTCCATATAGCCTGTTGAATTCCGGATTTTTCAAGAAGGAGATAGAACTGGAAGGCGCAAAGCGGCCGTATGGACTTTATGCACCGCAGAATCTTTGGTCAAAAGGTGCCTGCGCAGTGATCTTTGCGGAAAGTGGTGTTACAGCAGAAGAATTTATAAAGACAGGAAACTGGAAACAACTAGCAGATAAATATCTTGTCTCGCTGCTGATCCTGGAGAGCCCGAAGTGGGAAAAAGAACAGATTGAAAGAGAACTTGACTATGCATGGACGACTGTTTATCACGAATTCAGTAAGAGACCAACGGTCGATATCTGTGAGTCGTTTTTCTATCCGATCGGTTTGGGGGACGCCGCTGGCATAGCTGCCGCGTTTGCGCTTACATATAGTGCGACATTTCCGGCATTTGCGGTATGCGGAGACTGCAGCGTGGATCCAGAACTCCTTAATGTGTTGAGAAAATTACCGTCCGATGGAATTGATACATGGAAGAAAACAGAAATTGCAATGCCGGGATTCCTCATTGATAAGAAGGGAAATGCTGAAGCTGTATTCGAGTATATAAAAGAGATCAACCGCGTGAAAGAAGAAAATCTGATCAATCAGTATGGAAGCGTATATCTGGAGCAGCCGAGACGCGGAGCTTATTATGTAAACGAGCAGCCGATTTCGCAGGTATGGCTTGCGGATGAAAATAGTACAAAGAAATTTGACCAGAATGAAATAAATGAAGCAATGCTTCGGTTTGTCCTTCGTTTTTCCCTGTGGGGCGGATCTGGAAATAACCATCTGCGGCCGAAGAGAAGCTGGGAGGAAATCGGAGTAATAAGAGTAGAGAAAGAAATCGCAGGACTGCCAAGGTACTGGGATATCTATGTACCTTCCTGCTATAGGCCGGATGACAAAAAGGAATATCCGCTTGTTGTAGCAATTCATGGATTTTCCTGCAGCCCGGAATATTTTGAACAGACAAGTGACTGGCACCGGCTT
>ENA-OPCZ01001661-OPCZ01001661.1-human-gut-metagenome-genome-assembly--contig:-NODE-1661-length-11401-cov-3.540719_pt1 | contig 11401 bp, 9 predicted proteins | sample MGYA00241566_ERZ501483 | MGnify/ENA primary metagenome ERZ501483 (study PRJEB25962, sample SAMEA1965191) | human gut metagenome | biome: human gut; feature: human-associated habitat; material: faeces... | reverse complement strand
CGGTGCCGGGCACCCACAGGGCGGCATAGCCCTGCATCCGCTTGGTGCGGATGAGGATATCCTGCATGGTGTTATCCACCGCATGACCCATGTGCAGCTGACCGGTAACGTTCGGCGGCGGCATCACGATGGTGTAAGGTTTCTTGTCCGGATCGGCCTTCGTGTGGAAGTAGCCGCCATCCAGCCAGAACTGGTAGATACGATCTTCCACCTGACTGGGATCGTACTGCTTTGCAAGTTCTTTCATAGTGTCCTCCCAAAAATTTGATGAAGTGGGACGCAAAAAGCCGCCCCACGGAGCGTTCCATGGGACGGCTGTAAATACATGACCGCGGTACCACCCAAATTGCGCGGAAAGCTCCGCGCCCCTTGATGCCCCTGTAACGTAGGGCAGACCCGAAAGCGGCTTACCGGCTCAGCTCACCGCTTCTGCTCCAAAGTGACAGTGCCCCGCCGGTATCCCGCCGGGTTTTCAGCTGCCCCCGGCTCTCTGTGCGGTCCCAGACGATGCACACTCTTTTTCAACGCATTTATAAAAAGAATATAGCGTTTTTTGTGGGATTTGTCAATCAGTTTTTCAAACCTTTCACCCAACGCACCAGCTTCCATACCTTTGCACCCAGATGTGGGCAGTAACCCATCATCAGCGCCTGCAGCTTCTGGCTTTTGTGCTCCGACGGGATCTTCCACGCAGCGTGGCGGTGCGTGGAAGCCAGCTCCAGCAGTGTTTTTTCCTTTTCCGGGTCCCGCTCCGGCTGGTTGACCAGCCGGAAATACACCTCGGCGCAGGACATGATGCAGCGCTGATCCGTAGTACTGCGGAAGGGGTCCGGCTGCTCCTTTGCCAGCTGCCAGACCCGTTCCCATGCCAGTGCCGCCGTATAAAAGCGCAGGCTCGGCTTCTGCCGCACGGCAGAATCTGGTCGTTCAAGATAGGCATACAGCGGGCAGTTCAAAAACGCCAGACTACCAGCCTTGAGAAATTCCATCACAAAAAACAGGGTATCCTCCCCATAAAGCAATGCCGGATCAAAACGGATATCCCGTAATATCTCCCGGTGGGTCAGCATCCGCCAGCAGTGCCCACCGCTCCATTCCCGCATCCACGAATAATTTTCCGCCGTGATCCTCTGCGGTGCCGGGCATTCTGTCACTGTCCACAGGGACTGGTTTTCCTGTATACCGCGGTAGCGGCACATGGACATCCGGGCGCCGCAGCTGCACAAGGCATCGTACAGCCATTCCAGATACTGCGGCAGCACAAGGTCGTCGGAATCCACAAAGCCGATGTATTCGCCCCTTGCCACATCCAGCCCAAAATTGCGCGCCGAGGACACCCCACCGTTTTCTTTGTTGAAAATGCGCACCCGGGCATCCTGCGCCGCATAGCGCTGCATGATCTGCCAGCAGTCGTCCGGCGAACCATCATTCACAACGATCAGCTCAAAATTCCGGTAGGTCTGCGCCAGCAGGCTGTCCAGACACGCGGGCAGATACTTTTCCACCTTATAGACCGGTACGATCACCGAGATCAGGGGGCTTTTTTCTGTATTCATCCGGCTCTCCTTTTTAAAATTTCCAACCCACGCCGCTTCAGCGCTTCGTACTCCACGCTGCGCCGGTAGAGCAATACGATCACTCCTGCAAACACCGCCGTATAAAGCAGCCCGTCCAAAACAAAAACGCCGAAATTGCCCACCGGAAAGCGCTTTACCCAGAGCATGGCTGCCGCCGAGACCGCCGCCACGATCATTGCACGCTTCAGGTACTCCGCAAAATAAACCCGGAGCTTCTTCAGCCATGCATCCTGAACGCCATACTTCAAAAAGATATAGGGCTCCACCCAGACACAGGTGCACAGGCTGCTGATGATGGTACCCCCGATAATGCCGACCACGCCGTACCGCTGCACCAGCGCCAGAGAGACCACCAGATTGATGATGGACTCCGCCACAGCCTTATAGCGGTCGTTCCAGAACAGACCCATGACCTCCCGGAACAACAGGTTCGTCTGCCGCATCCGCGAGATATAGAATTCTGTCACAATGATCGCCACGGTCGTCATCGGGAAACAGTATTCCCTGCCAAACAGCAGCTCGATCAAGGGATTGAACAGCATCATCAGCCCGCCAGTCAGATAGGCAGACTGCACAAAAAAGAGAAAGTCCATCTCCTTATATACCCGATACAGCCGGTCAGAGTTTTCCAGCGCCGCAAAATTACCCACGCTGCCGGAAAAAGCCGTGGCAAACTTGTTCAGCAGGTTGTTCAGCGCGTTGAGTACCAACCGGTAATTGGAGTAAAGCCCCACCGTTGCCAGACCGATGAAGGAGGACATCAGCAGGCTGTCCGTGTTGCGCACGATGACGGTCGCCAGCTTGTGCATACTCATGGCACCGATGTTTTTCAGGATGCCGTTCCGTTCCTCCTTTTCCGGCAGCTCCCGGCATTCCTTCAGATAGGGAAATTCCTTATCCGCCATGTGGGAGATAATGATGTTGGGTATGAACTGCACCACAAGCTGGATGGCAAGGTACAGGATAAAGTTGCCCGTCAGCAATAATGCCACGATCTGCACGACGGTGCGGATGCACTCGCATACCAGCGTCCACCCGGTGCAGATATAGCTTTTCTGGTAGGCCTGATAAATAGAGCTTTTATAGTTCAGCAGGTAAGAGCAGGCAGAGGAAAGCACATACATCATGTAGATCAGGGTGATGTGCTCAATGCCCTCGCCGCCTTTGATGAGGTACGGCAAAAACGGCAGCAGCACCAGCCCGAACAACAGCACCGAAGCTGCCACCGCCCGGTACATCCACTTATAAAGGTTCATCAGCCGCGCCAGTTTCTGCTCGTCATCCCGGGCGGCCGGCTCGTACATACTGAACACCATAGCCGTGCCGATGCCCAGCTCCGCGAAGTTAAGGATACTGAGCACATCGGTAAACAGACCGTTGACGCCCAGATATGCCGCCGAAAGGCAGCGGATAAAAACCATCCGGCCGATAAAGGACAGCAGCATCGTCAAAAACTGCCCGCCGATGTTGACCAGCATATTGATGATAGAATAGCGTGTTCTCATGCGTTTTTTCTCTTTCTCCTCAGCCCTTGAACCCTCGCAGCCGGCTATATGTCTGCGGTAAGCGCCACAGCAGCCAGCTTTGCAGCCAAAGCCCGCCCGGGACGGCGCAGTACCTCCGGGTGCGGCTGACCACCTCAAACTGCATCCGCAGCATTTCCCGGCTGCGGGATGCCTTGCGCAGCGCCGGTGGCAGCTGCCGGTACACCCGGCTCACGCTGCCCATCGTAAATTTTGCTGCATTTGCCAGCGCATCGTATGCACCATTTTCCACAAGACGGTCCCAATACCGCTGTGCTGCCTCGGCAGCATCAAAATGGCGCAGCGTTTTATTGCCGCTCATAATGCTGCCGCCGCGCTGCACATAATAATACAGTGCTTTTGGCACCACCACGGCCTTTTGGATCTGCAAACAGACCTCCGGGATCAGGAACAGATCCTCGTTCAGCTTACCCTCCGGGTAGCGCAGCTGTGCAAAGATGGCACGGCGGTACAGCTTGTTCCACGCAGGCTGGATCATCGAATCCGTAGCATTTTTCAATAGTTCCCGTCCGGTAAAGACCTGCTCTGCAAGGCTGATATGCATCGGTGGGCAGAGTGCGCCCGTCTCGTCCACCTCGGTGTAATCGCACAGGGCAAGGTCTGCCCCGGTGCTTTGCACAGCCTTATACAGTGCTTCGTACATTTCCGGCGCAATGTAGTCATCTGAGTCCACAAAGCCGATCCATGCGCCCCTTGCTGCGTCCAGCCCGGCGTTGCGGGCGGCAGATAATCCTCCGTTTTTCTGGTGGATCACCCGGATGCGGGCATCCTTCGCGGCGGCGGCATCGCACAGCGCAGGGCAATTGTCCGGCGAGCCGTCCTCCACAAGGATCAGCTCAAAGTCCGTAAAGGTCTGCGCCAGAATGGAATCAATACATTTTGGCAGATAGCGTTCCACATCGTACACCGGCACGATGATGCTGAGCAATGGTTTTTCGCAGGGCACAGTGTGTTCCTCCCTATTATTTTCAATCCGTCACCTCGGTGCGCAGGCGGGCAATGAGCCGCTCCATCAGCGCTACCCGGTTAAAAGGGGTCATCAGGTAAAAGCCGTCCGCATAGGGCGTAGCCGCCTTGGCGGCCTGCACCGAGACTTCCAAGCCCAGCTCCTCGCCTGCGGTACGGTCCAACCCTTCAAACTTCTGGATGATGGCTTCGTCCACATGGATGCCGTTGACTTCGTTTTCCATAAAGATAGCGTTGCGCTGGCTGACCACCGGCAGGATACCCGCCAGAATCTTTGCCCGCTCGCCCAGCGTCTCGCGGGTCTTTTTCAGGTTTTCCACCGCCTGTGCCGACAGCAGCGGCTGGGTGAGAAAACCGCTCATGCCGTTTTCCAGCTTTTCTGCGGCGCGGCGCAGCTCTACCTCAAAGTTGCGGGCGTTCAGGTTCAACGCCCCGAACACCGTGATGGGGCTTGGCATCTCCCGCCCTTCCCCGGCCAACGAAACGATATACTGCGCCAGCTTGCGGGAGTTGAACTGGTACACATTCTTCACCTCGTCCCGCTCGGCGGTGGGGATGGGGTCGCCGGTAATGGCCAGTACCTCCCGCACGCCCTCGGCATACAGTCCCAGCAGCAGCGCCTTGGTGGCGTTCAGGTTGCGGTCCCGGCAGGTCATGTGGGGCAGCACGTTCATGCCCAGCTCCCGGTGCACCCGGCACGCCACCAGCGAGGAATCCATCCGCGCCCGGGCAATGGGACAATCTGCAATGGTCAGCAGGTCGGCACCGGCGGCCTGCAAACGGCGGGCACCCTCGAGATACGCGGTCAGGTCAGCGTCCTTGGGGGAATCCAGTTCCACCGCAATGACCCGCTGTCCGGTGCGCAGCTTGCGCAAGAAGGCATCGTCCGTTTCCACTGCAGGCTTTGCCGTAGCAGCGGGCTTTGCCGCCGGGGCGGCGGGCAGCGCTTCCGGCAAAGCATCCAGCGCGGTGCGCAGGGCAGCAATGTGCTGTGGGGTCGTGCCGCAGCAGCCGCCCAGAATGCGAACGCCCTCGGCGGCAAGGCGGCTCAGTTCCCGGGCAAAATACTCCGGCTTGCCCTGATAGCGCACCTGTGCCCGCGCCACCACCGGGTAGCCCGCATTGGGCATGACCGAAAGCGGCAGTCCCGCATCTCCCAGCTGCTGCACCAGTGCCCGCATCGCGCCCGGGGCAGATACACAGTTCAGACCTACGGCATCCACCACGCCGCTCTGTGCCATGCGGCGCACAAGCTCGGCGCAGTAACGACCCTCGCGGGTGTAGCCGTCCGGCAGCACCGCAAAGGATACCAGTACAAAGGCCTCCGGCACGGTCTGCTTCAGCGCACGAATCGCTTCCAGCACACCTTCCTCGGTGCTCAGGGTCTCGAACAGAAAATTCCGTGCTCCCAGCAGCGCAAAGCGCTTTGCCACAGCAAGATACACCTGCTCCGCCGGGAGGTTCTCGGTGTCCGGCGCGGGGCCAAGGTCGGCAAACACCGCCGCGCCGGTCTCCCCTGCAGCCTTTGCTGCCAGCTGCCAGCCCGCATCCGCCAGCTGCTCCCAGCCCGGCTGCTGCGCCGCCGCCAGACGCGGCAGGCTGAAGGTATTGGTCTTGATGGCGTCCGCTCCGGCGGCAAGATACGCCCGGTGCACCGCCAGAATGCCATCCGGGTCGGTCAGGTTTGCCTGTTCACACTCCTGCCCCGGCTTTGCTTTATAATAGGTACCCATGCCGCCATCGAACAGCAGCGGACGCTGGGCTAACAGTTTGCGCACATCTAACATCGGTACTTTCCCTTTCCTATAAAAGATTTCATCTTTCAGTTTATCGTAGTTCACTCATCCGGTCAAGCGGTTTTCTTTATTTCGCTTGCGGCGCGGCTGTTTTTGTGCTATCTTAAGGTGTATCTGAAAACAAAGAAAATGACGAATATTTCGCAAACACAAGCGGGATTTAAGGCAAATAGCCGCAGGAATCCTTTGTGGATTTCAAGGCTGTTTAACGCAAAATCCAGCTGTGCTTGTAGAAATAGACTAAATTTTCGACTTTTCAGATACACCCTAAGCAGCGGGGGAGGTGCAGGCTCAGTTCTGCTTGCCGGTTTCGGCCTTCATGGCGTTGTAGCCGATGAACACGGTCCAGACGTAGGCGCAGGTCTTGGGGATCATCAGCATCCCGATCAGGGGGTTGACGTCTGCCCACAGCACCACGGGGATATAGAAGCCGAAGCTCAGCACGATGGTCAGCCACATCCAGCGGAAAGCCTTATCGTTGTTCTGTTTGGCGCTGCGGTAGAACAGCACGATGATCAGCAGACCCAGCAGGGCAAAGGGTACATTGCGCAGGATGCCCCATGCCAGCGGGGTGTGGTTGGTGAGCCACTGGTTCTGCGGCATCATGCACAGCACGATGCGCACAGCGGACAGGGCGTACACAGCGGCGGTCACGTTCTTCTGTCCTTCGATCTGGTAGCGCTTGCGCCAGACGTAGTACAGCAGCACATAGAACACGGTCATGGTCACAGAGGTGATCCACTTGCCCAGACCCAGCGGCACAGCGTAGTTTTCCAGACCGGTGGTACACAGCGCCAGTGCGCGGGGCACCAGATGGAAGGAGTCGCCCGCGCCCAGCACAACGGCCATCAGGCCGAACAGGCGGAACTGGGTGCCAGCCTTGCTGCCGCGGATCATGCGGATGCCCACCGTAAGCACGGTGACCAGATAGAAGATGTCGAAAACGGTCTCAATGATTGCTCGCATACGTTTGTCTCCTTTGTTTGTTTTAGATCGCAGGTTTTGTTTTTGATTTTTATAGCGAACCGGCGCGGCAGAGCCGTACCGGAGGCATCGTAGGGAAAAGGGCTTGCAGTAGTATGGTCTGCGGAACGCTGAAACCAAAATGAACTATGTTCACATTCAGGCTTAAAAACATCCCACAAAGATTGTGGGATGTTTTTTGCTTAATAAATGGTTCTGCGCACGATCTCCAGCACCGCAGAAGGGTCGAAGCTCTGCTGCACCACCGCAGACAGCATCAGGGAGAACAGGATGCCCGCAAACTGCTCCGGGGTGAACTGCTCGGTAAAGGCGTCAGGACGGATCTTGGCATCGTGGCGAAGCACGCTGCACAAAGCATCCAGAATGTGCTGCCATGTCTGCCGCATCTGCTGCTTGCCGCCGGCAGTGTCCTGCTGCACAAAGCCCAGCGCGTGGTGGGTGAAGAAGCCGGGATATTGCTGGCAGCCGTATTCCATCTGCCGGTACATCCACCGGATGCAGGACAGGGTGTCCTGAAACACGGCTTCGTCCTCCGGGTGGTGGAAGATGTCGTTCCAGATGCTTTCCACTGCCGCGCTTACCAGTTCGGTCTTGGAGCCGAAGTAGTTGTAGATGCAGCCCACAGAGACCCCGCAGGCTGCGGCGACCGCACGGATGTTGACCGCTGCCCAGCCGTTCTGCTGGATCAGCTCCCGGCTGGTTTTCAGGATGTCCGCTTTGGACGTTGCCATTGGATTCGTAAACTCACCTCCCAACATGAACGCTGTTCACGATGCATAGTATACAGCGGCGGCTGGCGGCTGTCAAGGGGAAAATAAAATTATCTGCGCCGTTATCCCGCAGCCACATAGGGAAAAAACAGCCGGAATGTCAACGATATGATTCAAGTTTGCATCTCCTAAAATGTGCCAAATTCATGTCAAAATAGTAACAGTTCTTGTTTTATCGTTAATTTTTGACGAAAAAAGCTTGCTTTTTTCGTCAACGTGCGTATAATGGAAGGACATCAGGACAACCGATGCAGTTGGTATGCTGCCGGGGGCCTGACACCAACAAAAGAAGAAAAAGGAGATTTCCCTATGAAGCTCAAGACTGTTGCAATTGCCGCTGCCGCTCTGGCACTGGCTGTCGGCATGACCGCCTGCGGCGGCTCTGCCTCTACCGCTGCATCCTCCACCGCATCCTCTGCTGCTGCCTCTTCCGTGGCTGCTTCCTCCGAAGCTGCTTCCTCCGAAGCTGCTTCCTCTGAGGCTGCTTCTGCCGAGTACACCGTGTACAACACCACCGGCAGCAAGGTGACCGAGCTGTACCTGTACGATGCAGGCTCTGAGGACAAGGGCGAGAACCTGGCAGGCGAGGGTCTGGCTGACGGCGAGAGCATCGTCATCACCCGCGATGTCGAGGCTGACAAGCAGGCTGACGTTGTTTACGTTCTGGAGTTCACCACCGAGGACGGCAATACCCAGAGCTTTGACACCCTGCACTACGAGGTGGCTCCCATCTCTCTGAAGAGCGTGGACGCCGCTGCCGGTGCTACCGCCATCGCTTTCGAAGCTCCCCAGAAGTAAGAGCAAACCCTTACATCCGCAAACAGAAAAAGGCTGCTGCACCGTGCGTGCAGCAGCCTTTTTGTATAAAATCATATCACATACGGAACCCACGGAAGCCCCAGCCGCCGCAGCAGCAGTTGCACAGCAGGTTCAGCAAAATCATGCTCCAGCACCAGCGCAAAAGCCCGCCGGGCTGGGCGTAGGTGGTCTGGGTGCGGTAGGTCTGGCCGGGGTTCTGCATCCGGCGCAGGTGCATCTGGTACTCGGTGTTGTTCGGGTCCAGCTGCACGGCGCGGCGGGCATCCTGCAAAGCGTCCACGCTTTTGCCAAGCCCCTGATTGGCCAGCGAGGAGAGATAGTACCACCGCGCGTTGCGGCCGGTCATGCCGTCCAGCACCCGGCGCGCTTCGGCGTAGCGGCCGCTGGCCACAAAGTTGCGGGCGGCCTGCATTTCCGGGGTGTCGGTGCCGGAGGCGCTGGGCCCGGCCTGCTGGTAGCCGCCAAAGCCAAAACCAAAGCCAAAGGGGTCGAAGCCCTCAAACCCGTCAAAGCCGTCAAAACCGGTATAGCCGTAGTTCTGCTGGCCGTAACCCTGCTGCCCATAGCTCTGCCGGTTATAGCTTTGCTGCTGGTAGCCGCCGTAGGGATTGCCGCCCATCTGGGGGCCGGTATCGCCCTTGGTAATAGCGTCGTAGGCGGCCTGCACCTCCTTGAAGTGCTCCTCCGCCGTGGGGTCGTTGGGGTTCAAATCCGGGTGCCAGCGCTTGCACTTGGCGCGGTATGCTTTTTTGATCTCATCGTCGCTTGCGCCGCGCTGAACGCCCAGCACCTCATAGGGATCTCTCATGCTCGGTATACTTCCTCACTCATTATACTGACGGTACAGCGCCGCTGCACCATATCCGTTTTATTTTACCGGAATATCGGCACAAAATCAAGACACATCGGGCTTTCCGGTGCGTTTTGCGTTTTTGCAGTTGTATTTCAGCCACACGCCGGAATACAGGATGTTGCGCAGCAGATCTGCGTCCTCCACGCAGGGCAGACGCTCAAAGTTCTGCGCGCAGCGTGCCAGCAGCAGCTCAAAGATGTCCAGCATCTCTTCCTCATAGTCCGGGTGGGTGCTCAGCTCCCGCAGGGGGTTGTACGCGCCCCGGCGCTTGTCGCGGGGCAGGTCATCGTAGGCGTCCAGCAGGTAGATGAACTTGCCCAGATGGAAGCCGATGCTGCGCAGCTCCGGTGCCCAGCGGTCCTGCCGGTAGTCGAACAGCTCCGCCATCAGGGTGCCGAAGCAGCCGGACACCGCGTCAAGGTCGGTGCTGCCGGCGGCTTCGTACTCGGCAAGCTTGGCGAGACAAGCGCGGATCGCATTGCACTGGCGCGGCCAGCGCAGGGCGGCTTCGGCGGTGCTGTTGTCCAGCAGGGCGCTGTACCCCAGCGCCAGCAGATTGCGGTCGTCCTGCCATTTGTCCTGCGCGTTGTAGTAATGCAGCGCCACGCTCAGGTCGGCGCAGTAGTCGGTAGGGTCGGCGCTGCGCCAAAGTACACCGTGTACCGGGTGGATGGGACAGCGGTTTATACCGCTGTCTGCGGGCGTTTCGCCCTCGTACAGACTGCACAGCAGAATGTTCAAAAAGGTCAGGTCATAGCTCAGGCTGAACCGTCCCCGCAGCCCGTGTAGAGCATCGATGCGGCGGCACAGCCCGCAGTAGGCCGAGCGGTAGCGGCTCTGCGCTTCGGGACTGAGGGCGGCCCGATCCGGGATCACATATCCGAACATGGCGGCTCAGCTCTTTTTGATGAACTGGGTGCCGCAGCGCGGGCAGGAGATCTGGATGCGTCCGCGTCCCCGGGGCACCCGCAGCTTCTGGCGGCACTGAGGGCAGCGGTAGTAGTGGTACAGCTTGCGGTTGGCCCACTGCTCCTTCAGGCTGCGGAACTTATTATTGAACCGATCCTTCAGGCTGTAAAAGCGGTAGTTCTCCTCGGTGCGCTTGGAGATATTGCGGCTCAGGCTGCGGTAGTAGCACAAAATCAGCAGTGCCGCGCCCAGCCATGTGAACAGGGAAACGCGGGTGAGCAGCGATACCAGCAGCATCACGATGGAACTCATGCTCAGAAACTGGTTCAGGCCATCGGTGCCGTAGCGGCCGATCATGAATTGACGGAATTTTTCTCTCATAGGTTTTCGCATCCTCTTCTCTGGGGCTTTACACACGGAAACGCAGGGCAGCAGCGCCGCCCTGCGGAATACTTTGTACCTCTAGAATATCAGCCAACCATGATAAAATTTTGAACAGACTGCAAATCTATCATGAAAGGACGAAAATTAAACGTTTTGCTCCTCCCGGCTGCGCACGGTGAGCACCGCTTCGGTGTCCAGTGCGCCCTCCATGCGGCAGTGCAGCACGGCGCGTCCGGCCTTGCCGGTGGTGGCAAGATAGGTGCCTGCCATGCCGCCCCGCAGGGGCACTACGCAGGGACCTAAAATTTTCAGCGGCCCTTCCACGGACAGGCAGACGGCCTCGCCGCAGTAGGGCAGCAGGTTGCCGTTCTGGTCGATGGCGCGCAGGCTGACCGCGGCGCAGTCCCATGTGGGGCCATCGGTCAGCAGGGGGTTGTGCACGGTACATTCCAGCCGGACGCTCTGCACCGGCTCCCGCACCACGGTGCGCACGGCGCGGCCATGCCACACCGCTTCGAACCGGTACACCGGCGCGGAGCTGCCCAGCACACCGATGTACTTGTAGTACATCCGCAGCAACTCGTTCCAGCTCAGCCGCAGCGAGAGCATCCGCGCCTTGGACAGGGGGGAAAGCGCCATGGCGTCCCGCCGCAGCTCGTTGAGGATGGCGGCAGCCTGCACGGCGGTGGCGTGATCCATGCCCTCGTATTTTTCCAGCAGCGAGCCGACAAAATCGTTGATCTCAATGGGCGGGTGGGGCAAGGCGGCAAAGCGTCCCCGGCGGTCGGGGGGAAACTCG
>ENA-OPCZ01001658-OPCZ01001658.1-human-gut-metagenome-genome-assembly--contig:-NODE-1658-length-11407-cov-2.882664_pt1 | contig 11407 bp, 10 predicted proteins | sample MGYA00241566_ERZ501483 | MGnify/ENA primary metagenome ERZ501483 (study PRJEB25962, sample SAMEA1965191) | human gut metagenome | biome: human gut; feature: human-associated habitat; material: faeces... | reverse complement strand
CACGGACGGCGTTGATGGTAGCGTCGATAGCAACGCTGAACGCTGCACGCTGTGCCGCATGGACCACTTTATTCATTGCCATAATAGTCTGCTCCTTTTAACTCTTGATTGTACAACCATTTTATGCCTTTTTTCGTGCTATTGTACATGGGCAAATGCCGTTTTTTGTGCAATTGAAAGCGGCGGACATGCGCAAAAAAGCGCGAAACTGAACAAATTTGAAAAAATGTCCTAACGAATTTAGCGCTAAATTTCGGGAAAAAAATCCATATAAGCCCCCAGAAAATTTGCAAATTGCAGGCACATTATGCTATAATAACGTTGTACGATTCTATTTCGCTGTAAGGAGTATTTGCCATGCCGCGTTCAAATCAGACAAAGCGCCTGCTGGCCGAGAGCCTGATGGATTTGATGACGACCACCCCGCTGGAAAAGATCTCAGTCAACGATATTGTGGACCACGCCGGGGTCGGGCGCAATACCTTTTACTATCATTTTGATGATATTTATTCTTTAATTGAATCTGTCTTTAATAATCATGTGATTACCATTGAACGGATGTTTGAAGAAGGTGCTTCTTGGAGTGAATGTTCTGAGGTTGCTTTGAATTTTTTAGTGGAAAATCATCGTGCCATTAGACATATTGCGTTTTCAATGAACCGTAATCAGTTAGATCATTATCTGTACGTAGTATTTAAAAGAATATTTACAGAATATTTATTGGATAACTTTATTGTGGATATATCAGATGAAAAATTTGATAATCTCATATTGTTTTACACATATGCGATTATGGGATGCATAGATCATAATTTTATTGAAAACAACAATGATATTGAATTAGAAGCACTTCTAGATAAGTTTAATACCACATTATTGATGACAAATCCCCTTAAAGCAAGTAAGCAGTCCAGATAGAAGACTGCTTTTTTACGTTAATGTATGATTGAAAAGTGAATATAAATACATTATAATATAACTAGTGCTTTTTAGCACTTTTATACATAGGACACGGAGGGCTTTTATATGAATTTAATTAAAGTCTTGACCTATGTTCTTGTGTTTGTCTTAGGTGCAGGATGTTATTATATGTATATCCGTTTGAAGATTTCTAAAGCAAATGCAGATGCCAATACAATTGTTGAAGAAGCTAATACAAAAGCAGACAATCTCATTAAAGAAGCAACGCTTGATGCAAAAACAAAAGCTTATGAATATAAGCTTGAAGCTGAAAAAGAAGCAAAGCAGCAGCGCTTAGAATTGACTAAGTTTGAAAATAAGCTATTACAACGTGAACAGAACATCGACCGTAGAGATATTTCTTTACAGGGAAAGGAAGATGCTCTTGAAGCAAGAAGCCAACAATTAAATAAGAAAAAGGCGGAACTAGAGGTCAAGGAAGAAAAGCTACAACATCAGATTGATGAAAAAGTAGCCGAACTTGAAAAAATTGCAGCTATGTCTGCACAGGAAGCAAAAGCTGAACTCTTTAAACAAGTAGAACAGCGTATGGAGACTGAAGTCACTGCTTATATCAAAGAACAAGAAGATGAAGCAAAGACTAAAGCTTCATTATTTGCAAAGGATATTATTGCGAATGCCTTGAATCGTTATTCTCAGGAAGAAGTCATTGAACGCACAGTCAGTGTAGTAGCACTTCCAAGTGAAGAAATGAAGGGACGTATTATCGGTCGTGAAGGTCGTAATATTAAGGCAATTGAAAATGCAACTGGTGTAGATTTAATTATCGATGATACTCCAGAAGTGATTACATTATCATGTTTTGATCCAATTCGTCGTGAAGTGGCTCGTTTATCACTTGAAACACTTATTCATGATGGACGTATTCAGCCAGGACGTATTGAAGAAGTAGTCGCTAAGACTAAGAAGGATTTAGATGATACTATTTTAAAGGCAGGGCAGGATGCTGTCTTTGAATTAGGACTATCAAGAATGAACAAAGAACTTGTCATGATGATTGGTAAGTTAAAATATCGTACAAGTTATGGTCAGAATGCTTTACAGCATTCAATTGAAGTGGCTCATTTTGCAGGTATTATGGCCTCTGAACTTGGATTAAATCAGCAGCTTGCTAAACGTGCTGGTTTATTACATGACTTAGGTAAAGCAGTAGACCATGAAATGGAAGGAAGCCATGTTGAATTAGGTGCTAAATTTGCTAAGAAATTTGGAGAAAATGCAACTGTAATCAATGCGATTGAATCTCATCATGGTGATGTTCCAGCAACATCTATCATTGCAGTACTCATCTCTGCAGCAGATACATTATCAGCTGCAAGACCTGGTAGTAGAAGTGAAAAAATTGAAAATTATATCCAGAGACTTGAAAAACTTGAAGAATTACCTAAACAGTTTGAAGGTGTGGATAAGGTATTTGCTATCCAGGCAGGTCGTGAAATTAGAGTTATCGTTAATCCAGAAAAGATTGATGACTTAAAAGCACACAAGCTTGCAAGAGATGTCAAAGAAAAGATTGAAACCGAACTCACTTACCCAGGACATATTAAAGTAACTGTGATCCGTGAGATTCGTGCTAATGAAATAGCTAAGTAGATAGGGTCCAACCTATCTACTTTTTCTTTAAGGATGTGAATAAAATGAATATATTATTTATAGGAGATATTTTTGGCAAGACAGGACGTAAGATGATTGCGACATATCTACCAAAAATTGTAGAAAAATATAGTGTTGAATGTGTCATTGCGAATGGTGAGAATACAAGCCATGGTAAAGGATTATTACAGAAACATTATGATGAATTACTGTCTTATGGTATTTCTTTAATAACTATGGGCAATCATACTTATTCAAAGAAAGAAATCTTTGATTATATTGATGAAGCAGATAAGCTAATTGTGCCACTCAATAAGCCACTTGCAATGCCAGGAGTAGGTTCTAGAGTCATTGAGGTAAAAGGTAAAAAAATAAGAGTGACTAATTTACTTGGTCTTACTTTTATGGATGGAAAACCTCAAAATCCATTTGAAGCTATTGAGCCTGTACTAGAAAATGATAACAGTGATATCCATATCATTGACTTCCATGGTGAAGCAACAAGTGAAAAAATAGCCTTTGGTTACTATGTAGATGGACGTGTCAGTGCAGTATTAGGTACTCATACACATGTTCCTACTGGTGATGAAAAGATTCTTCCAAAGGGCACAGCATTCCAATGTGATGTTGGGATGACTGGACCATATGAAAGTGTTATTGGGTGTGAAAAAGAAGCAATTATTGAACGTAGTGTTAAGGGTATTATGACACCTTTTAGAGTTGTTGAAGATGAAGGACAGTTTTGTGCAACATTGCTTCATTTTGATGGAAACAAGTGTACAAAAATTGAAAGAATCAGAATTGATCCACAGGTAAAGTTCAAGTAAAAACAAGAGAAAGCGTCTTCACATTTTGTGAAGAATACAGTATAATAGTTCTAGTTATTGAAGGAGGACAAGTTTTTTATGGCTAAATGTAAAATTTTAATGCAGACTGCACAGGTGCAGAAGCTAGTTACTTTTTTTGATGGATATAAGGATGATAAGGTAGAATTGAAGTATGTAAGTAAAGCTGGTATTAAGGCTACTTTCGAATGTGAAACAGAATTATCACCAGAAGATGCTGCTGCACATTGTAAGTCTTTATTCAAAAAGACTCCAGAAGGAAGTTATATGTACTTCTCAATCCAGCCTGATGGATTCTTTGGATAAGATGCATTTTAAGGCACAGGTGAATTCCTGTGCTTTTTTTGTTTAGAAGGGAGATTTTATGGATATCAAAGTCATTATAGGGCAGATGATTGTATTATTTGCTTTGATGGGGTTAGGCTTTTTATTGTATAGAGTAAATATTTTAGATTTAAATGCAAATAGTAAACTCACATCTCTAGTTTTATCGGTCACGACACCATGCATGGTATTGAATTCTGTATTATGTACAGAAAAATATAGTGACTCAAAAACAATTTTTACTATTTTAGGTATTGCGGTCATTACTTATGTTATTACACCTTTTATTGGATTGTTTATTAATAAATTGTTACATGTCCCAAGTAATCAAACAGGTCTTTATGTGTTTATGACAGTATTTTCTAATATTGGCTTTATTGGTTATCCTATTATGAAAGCTATATTTGGAAATGATTCTGTTTTCCATACATCTTTATTTGGCATGGTATTTAATATTATGTTATTTACTTTAGGTGTCTATTTGATTGGAATCGGGCAGCAGGGAAGCAATAAACTCAATTTAAAGAATTTAATTACACCAGGTGTGGTTTGTTCTTTCTTAGCGCTTAATCTCTATTTATTGCATATAAGAGCACCCAAGATTATCACAGACTTTACAAGCATGGTAGGAGACATGACAACACCTCTTGCGATGATTATTATTGGTGTCACACTTGGGGCAATGAATATTAAAGATGTATTTAATGAACTACGTGTCTATGTTTATACACTAGTCAAGCAGCTGATTTTACCGATTATTGCCTATCCAATTATTGCATTTTTGATCAAGGATCATTATTTAAGAGGATTGACTTTGATTATGATATCTATGCCAGTAGGAAGCTCCGCAGTATTATTTACGAATAAATATGGTGGAGACAGTGGGTTAGCAGCTAAGACAATATTTATGACAACATTAATATCCGTTTTTACTATTCCACTTGTTGTCTATATGTTTTTAATTTAAAACTTTTACCCCAATTTAGGGGGTTTTTTTTATGAGGGGTATTTGTTATAATGGTGTCGAAAAGGAGCGTTTATGAAAGATTATAGTAAATATTTTAAAGGTCCTTCTTTAAAGGATGCACGTTCTAGAGGTCGTACTGAAGTACAACATTTAGATGATGCATTTGAGATTCCTGCAGATATGGTGGGAATTGGCAAAGGACAGACATATTATATCCAGACTTATGGATGTCAAGCGAATGAAAGAGATACTGAAACATTATCAGGTATCTTAGAAATGATGGGTTATACTCATACTGATGAAGTAAAACAGGCAGATGTTGTATTATTAAATACATGTGCTATTAGAGAAAATGCGGAAGAAAAAGTATTTGGTAAGATTGGTTACTTGAAGAATATCAAGAAGACTAGACCAAATCTAATCTTTGGTGTATGTGGCTGTATGGCACAGGAAGAAGTAGTTGTGAATAAGATCTTAGAAAAATTCCCTCAGGTTGATCTTATTTTCGGCACACATAATATCCACCGTCTTCCAGTTTTATTAAAACAGGCAATGTTAGAAAAAGAACTTGTTCTTGAAGTCTGGTCTAAGGAAGGGGATGTTATTGAAAATCTTCCAAGTCATCGTGCCAATAACTACAAGGCATGGGTAAATATCATGTATGGATGCAATAAGTTCTGTACTTATTGTATTGTCCCTTATACAAGAGGTAAGGAACGTTCTCGTGAATTAGATGAAATTATCAAGGAAGTAGAAGAATTAAAGAATAGTGGTTATAAAGAAATCACATTACTTGGACAGAATGTTAATTCTTATGGTAAGGATTTAAATAACGGTACTGACTTTGCAACATTATTAGAAGCTGTCGCAAAGACTGGTATTGATCGTATTCGTTTTACAACAAGCCATCCTTGGGACTTTAATGCAGATATGATTGATATTATTGCTAAGTATGATAATATCATGCCTTCTATTCATTTACCTGTTCAGTCAGGAAATGATGAAGTTTTAAAACTTATGGGTAGACGTTATTCAAAGGAAAGCTACTTGAAACTATTTGATATGATTAAAGAAAAGATTCCTGATTGTACTATTACAACAGATATTATTGTTGGTTTCCCTAATGAAACAGAAGAACAATTCCAGGATACTTTATCTTTATATAACTATTGTAAGTATGATTTAGCTTATACATTTATTTATTCACCTAGAGAAGGGACTCCAGCTGCAAAGATGGAAGATAATGTTCCTCTAAGTGATAAGGAACAGCGTTTATATCGCTTAAATGAATTAGTGAATAAGTATGCTAATGAAGCAAATCAGAAATACTTAGGACAGGTTGTTAAAGTACTTGTAGAAGGTCCTTCTAAGAAGAACCCAGATGTTTTATCAGGTTATACAGAACATAACAAACTCATTAACTTTAAAGGTGATGCTTCAATGGTTGGTCAGATTGTAGATGTTCGTGTAACTGAAGCGAAGACATGGGCATTGACTGGAGAACAGCTTGAATCAAATAACTAAGAATAAAGCAGATTCTTTGAATCAATTAATTCTAAATAATCCTCTTATTCAGGAATTTAAGAAGTATGAAAAGACTTTAAGAGAACATCCTGAATTATTATCTTTAGAAGATGAAATCAAACAAGAGAGCCAAATTATTCTTAAAAAGAAGGCTCTTGGTGAATTAACTGATGAAGAGTTAAAAGCCTATCAAGACAAAAAAGCCTACTTTGAGAATCATCCTTTGATTGTCAATTATTTGAATCTAAAAAGTGAAGTTAATGATTACCTTATACAAGTTGAAACAATCATCAATGAAGAATTATTAAAAGCTATTGACTAAATGTTTTTAAATGTTTATTATTGAACTAATTTATATAAAAAGGAGATTATTATGGCACATATTTTTAATGAACCCTCACACACTTTTAATGAATATTTATTAATTCCTGGTTATTCTAGTGAAGAATGCCAGCCACAGAATGTTAGTTTAAAGACACCTTTAGTAAAATTCAAGAAAGGTGAAGAACCAGCACTTTCATTAAATATCCCTCTTGTATCTGCAGTTATGCAGGCTGTATCTGATGATGGTATGGCAGTTGCTTTAGCAAGAGAAGGTGGATGTTCATTTATCTACGGTTCACAGACAATTGAATCACAGGCAGCAATGGTAAGACGTGTTAAAAACTATAAGGCAGGTTTCGTACCAAGTGATTCTAACTTAAGCGCTAATGATACATTAGCAGATGTTCTTGCACTTAAAGAAAAGACAGGTCATTCTACTATGGCTGTTACTGAAGATGGTACAGCAAATGGCCGTTTAGTTGGATTAGTGACTGGTAGAGATTACCGTGTCAGCCGTATGGATGAAAACGAAAAAGTTGTTGATTTTATGACACCTTTTGATAAGTTAGTATGCGGACATAAAGATATTACTTTAAAAGAAGCAAATGATATTATCTGGGAAAACAAACTAAATGCTTTACCAATTATTGACGATGATAACAGACTTCTTTATTTCGTATTCAGAAAGGATTATGAATCAAGAAAATCAAATCCTAATGAATTATTAGATGAATCTAAACGTTATGTAGTTGGTGCTGGTATCAATACTAGAGACTTCGCAGAAAGAGTTCCTGCATTAATTGAAGCAGGTGTAGATGTATTATGTATTGACTCTTCTGAAGGTTACTCAGCTTGGCAGGCTAATACTATTGCATGGATCAGAGAACATTATGGTGATACTGTAAAAGTTGGTGCTGGTAATGTTGTAGATGGTGAAGGATTCAGATTCTTAGCAGAAGCTGGTGCTGACTTCATTAAAATCGGTATCGGTGGCGGTTCTATCTGTATCACTCGTGAACAGAAAGGTATCGGTAGAGGTCAGGCTACTGCAACTATTGAAGTGGCTGAAGCAAGAGATGCATATTTCAAAGAAACTGGTATTTATATCCCTATCTGTTCAGATGGTGGTATTGTTCATGATTATCATATGACTTTAGCTTTAGCTATGGGTTCTGACTTTATCATGTTAGGTCGTTACTTCTCTCGTTTTGATGAATCACCAACTAACAAGGTAAACATCAACGGTCAGTATATGAAAGAATACTGGGGTGAAGGTTCTGCACGTGCTAGAAACTGGCAGAGATATGACTTAGGTGGAGATAAGAAGCTTTCATTTGAAGAAGGTGTAGATTCTTATGTGCCATATGCTGGTAGCTTAAAAGATAACGTTGGTTTATCATTAAGCAAGATGAAACATACAATGTGTAACTGTGGGGCACTTACAATTGCTGAATTACAGGAAAAAGCAAAGATCCAGCTTGTGTCTGCTACTTCAATTGTTGAAGGTGGAGCACATGACGTATTGTTAAAGGATTCTTCAAATTCAGGTAACAGATAATAGGAGGATGGAAGGGATATTATTCCTTCCATTTTTTTGACTTTAAGGGATGGGGTATTTATGCAAATTAATAAAGAAAGACTAGTTCAGACATTTTGTGAAATGGTATCTATTGATAGTGAATCTTATCATGAAAAGAAGATGAAAGACTATTTAATGAATATTTTTAAAGAGTGTCATATGGAATGCATAGAAATGCCTATAGAAGGCTTTGAAGCAGGTAATATTCATGCTGTTTTTAAAGAAGAAGCCATTAAAGAACATGCTTCTATAGAGTATGATGATTATGTACACATTGAAGCTTATAAGATCAATGAAGATGAAGAAGTTGTTGAACGTTTTAAACATGCATTCCATAATCTTCAATTAACACCTCGTCTTATTTCTACACATGGTGGATCTGATAATAATAGATATGTGAAAGAAGGCATTAGAGGAATAGTTGTGGCTTGTGCTATGAATGATTGTCATAGTGTAAGTGAATATACAACAATAGATGAATTAGAAAAGAGTGCTCTCTTAGCATTACATCTTATGATTGATTAAAAGTATGCTATAATGAGAGAGTTAGGAGTGAGTATCATTTTGAAAAAAGAAAAGTACTCTCCCATGATGGAGAAATATTTAGAATTAAAAAAAGATCATCAAGATGCTATTGTGATGTATCGTATTGGTGATTTCTATGAAATGTTTTTTGATGATGCAGCTATTGCCTCAAAAGCATTAAATCTTGCTTTAACAGGTAAAAATGCAGGTGTTAAAGAACGTGTACCAATGTGTGGTGTACCATTTCATGCTGCAAGTGGTTATGTAGAAGAATTAGTCAAACAAGGACATAAGGTTGTTATTGTAGAACAACTATCTGATCCTAAAGCCAAGGGTCTTGTAGAAAGAGGTGTTGTTCAGATTGTTACACCTGGTACTTTAATGGACTTTAAGTTAAATGAGAAGGTGAATAACTTTATTGGTGCTTTAGGTGTATTTGATTTCTCTTATACACTTGCTTATGCTGATTTATCTACAGGGGAATTTTATTGTTTAAACCTAGAAAAGAAGGAACATCTATTACGTAATAAGATTGAATCATTAGGTATTAAAGAAATCGTTGTAGAAGATGATTCTATTCATATTGACGGAGTGATGATGTCTCCTTTTAAGAATGAAACAATTAAAGATAACTACAAAAAAATCTTTGATAATATCAATGATTTAAAACAAATCAAGGTCTGTGCTAATTTATTGAATTATTTAATTGATACTCAAAAGAGAGAATTAGAATATATCCAGACAATTGTAGAAGTTAAACAGGAAGATTATGTTTATATGGAAAGTGTCACAAAGAAGGCACTTGAACTTACTAAGAATGCGAATAATGAGAAATATGGCACACTATTATGGCTATTAGATCATACACATAGTGCAATGGGTGGTCGTTTATTAAAACAATGGATTGATCAGCCTCTTATTTCTAAAGAGAAGATAGAAGAAAGACTTGATCTTGTAGAAGTATTCATGGATAACCCTCTAGATAGAGATACAGTGACTCATATGATCAATGATATTTATGATATTGAAAAACTGGCTTCTAGAGTGGCTTTTGGAAATGTGAATGCGAGAGATTTAAAGTGGATCTGTTCTTCTTTGAAGAAAATTCCTGAATTAAAACAAGAACTACTCAGTCTTGATCATCCTAAATTGAATGAACAAGCTATGCAGCTTGTTGATTTGTCTTGTATTATTAATACAATTGATGAAGCAATTGTAGATGATCCACCTTTAGTTATCAAAGAAGGAAATATTATCAAGGATGGATACAATAAAGAGTTGGATGAATTACGTGATATTCGTAAGAACGGTAAGAAATGGTTAATGACTTTTGAGGAAAATGAAAAAGAACGTACAGGAATCAAAGGTCTTAAGATTGGTTATAACCGTGTCTTTGGCTATTATATTGAAGTCACTAAAAGCTATTTGCCTTTAGTAAAGGATGAATTCAACTATACAAGAAAACAGAGTTTATCCAATGCAGAAAGATTTGTCACTCCAGAACTTAAAGATATGGAAAATAAGATTCTTTCAGCACAGGATCGAATCGCTGCATTAGAATATGAAATATTTACTCAGGTAAGACAATATATTAAGGGTTATGTACATGAAATACAGGATGTTGCAAAGATTGTAGCTAGGATAGATGTATTTAGTACATTTGCTGATGTATCAAGCTATAATCGTTATGTACGTCCAACATTTAATGATGATCATATTATTCAAATAGAAGAAGGAAGACATCCTGTAGTAGAAAAAGTCATTCCTGAAGAAAGTTATGTAAAAAATGATATATCTTTAGGACAGGATGCAAGAATTATGTTGATTACCGGACCAAATATGGGTGGTAAATCAACTTATATGCGACAGATGGCTTTAATTATGATCATGGCACAAATTGGATGCTTTGTTCCTGCAAAAAGTGCAACTCTTCCAGTCTTTGATGCAATCTTTACTCGTATTGGTGCGAGTGATGATTTAATTAGTGGTCAGTCTACATTCATGGTAGAAATGTTGGAGGCTAATAATGCCTTGAAATATGCGACTGAAAACTCACTTATCATATTTGATGAAATAGGTAGAGGAACAGCAACATTTGATGGTATGGCTTTAGCTCAGGGCATTTTAGAATATATTGCAAGCCATAATCATTCATTGACTTTCTTTTCAACACATTATCATGAATTAACACGTATGGAAGGCACTTCTATTAAGAATGTTCATGCAGGTGCTGATGTATCTAGTGATTCTATTCATTTCCTATATCATATTGAAGATGGCCCCTCTGGTCAGTCATATGGTATCAATGTTGCTAAACTCGCAAAATTACCTGATGAAGTTATTGTACGTGCAGATGCCATATTGAAATCATTAGAAGACAATAATATTGAAGAGAAATTACAGAATATTGAAGTGACACCAGTTATAAAAACAAGTGCTGTAGAAGAAACACTCAAAGGCATTGATCCGATGAGTCTCTCACCACTTGATGCATTAAGTACATTAATTGAATTAAAGAAAATGTTGTAGGAGAAACTATGGGACATATTAGACAATTAAGTGAAAATCTAGCCAATAAGATTGCAGCAGGCGAAGTTGTTGAACGTCCTGCAAGTGTTATTAAAGAGTTGACAGAAAATAGTATAGATGCTAAGGCTAAAAGTATCACTATTCTAGTAGAACAGGGTGGTACAAGCAAGATGTGTGTGATTGATGATGGTATAGGAATGAATCGTGCAGATGCAC
>ENA-OPCZ01001655-OPCZ01001655.1-human-gut-metagenome-genome-assembly--contig:-NODE-1655-length-11423-cov-2.565183_pt1 | contig 11423 bp, 9 predicted proteins | sample MGYA00241566_ERZ501483 | MGnify/ENA primary metagenome ERZ501483 (study PRJEB25962, sample SAMEA1965191) | human gut metagenome | biome: human gut; feature: human-associated habitat; material: faeces... | reverse complement strand
CGCGGTAGCGGGCGCTCGCCATGCACAGCTGCGAGATGGCCTCGAGCGTGTGGAGCCACCCGATAAGTGCCGGCTCGCTCACGGTGAGATCTGCCGCCGTCACGCCGTCCGTCAAAACCTTGTTGGCCCAGTAGTGTGGGGCCTCCATATCGAACCCGGGTACGCTTTGCTGCAGGTAATCGGCCGTGGTCGCCTCGAGCTTCATCAGGTCGCCCAGGCAAGCGTCAACGGGCGTGTCGGCCAGGATGATGGCGAGCAGCTGCGCGTCGACGGCCAGCGCATCGACGCGGACAATCTTGAGCAGCTCATCGCGCATATCGTCGAACAGGCGATTGCGCGTCTGCTCGAACTCCTCGTCGCTGCCCATGTCCTCGATGCGATGAAGCTCTTCGAGCAGATGGCGATGAACACCGGCATAGGACAGCAGCGCCTGGGCATGCTCGGACTGCGCATACTTTTGGGGATTCGCACTCATGTCGTTATGGACAAGCTCGCGTGCTGCATCGGTGAGCTCGGGGTGCGACGCCAGATAGGTGCGCTCCAAGTAGGCGGGGATGTAGACGCTCGGATCCATTAGAGGTCTCCTCCCTTAAACGGCAAACCCTGCTCGGCCGCCCGCAGTATGCGCTCATCGATTTGGGAACGCACGATATCGTTGGTGGCGACCCAGGCGGCAAAACTGGCGTTGTCGGGGGCGCCCAGGCCCTCCTGCAGTACCGGCGTCGCCTCGGACAGCGCAAGGACAAGTTCGTCGGTGGAGCCCACACCCACGTTGACGCGGGCATAGACGCCATCGGGAAACTCGGTTTGGAAGTAGAGTGCCTCGGCTGCGTGCGGACACGAGCGCGCAAGGATGCGCAAATAGTGCTCGGCGCCCTCGTAGTCCAGCTCGCGCCAGGCAGCGCTCATCAGCGCGATGAGCGTCCACGGGTCCAAGTCGCGCTCCGCGTCCTTGGGACGACGGCGCAGTGGCGTGTTGGCGAGATAGGGTACGGAGTGGGCAGAGCGAAAGCGCTTGAGTTCCTCGGCGGGGTATTCGAGCTTTGCCATGGCGAGCATCGCGGTGTGGCGGACACCAGCCGGATCGTTGGGGGCAAAGTCCAGGCTGCGGTTTGCGGCTTCGAGTGACATACGGTAGCGGCCGCTAATGAGGGCGCGCGACGCAAGGGCGGCAAGCCAGCGCAGGTAGGGGCGGCGCATAAGGTCGCCCGCGGCCTCGCGCTCGTAGGGGTCCTGCGCCGAGGCGATCTTGAGCGCCAAGTCGTGCTCGACTTCATCGCGCTTGGATACCAAGTACTGTACGTATTCCTCGTTGGATTCGGCGGTGAGCGCCGTCAGCATGCGCTGGGCATCCCAGTTGGTCGGATCGAGTGTGGCAGCCTCGCGAAGCATGTTCTCGGCAGCGGTCTCTTCCTGCTCGGCCTGGGCATCGTCGGGGATAAAGGGAATACGGTAGTCGACGGCCTCGACCACCTTGGCAATCAGATGTCCGGCGCGGTCGCGATCGTGCACGATGAGCGGCGCGGGGTTGCGGGTGAATTGCTCCATCAGACGCTCTACGGCGGCACCGTCGGTGAGCGGGATATTGTCGCGGCGCAAGGCCTCAAGAACGAGGCGATGGCAATCCTCTTGAATGGGATCGAATGCCATGGGGCCTCCTTTGCTGCGGTTAGGGTTCAAATGTCTCTATATAAGGTTCTAGTTTACCCGCATGTGGCACACCGGGGGTGCCGCACTTGGACATGCACCTTTGCACCACGAAGACGGATGTCGCACAAATGTCGGCACCTTGGACGACTGAGTGGTATCACGGTGCCGCAAACGGTCGATTTTTGGCGGCGAACGGGGCGCATTTTGGAGGGGCACAGTCCTGCCCGGGATATGTGGTCAACCTTGATAAAACGTTTGCCCAGCTTGGGAGTATGAATGCCCCACAAGGGTCTTCAGGGATAGAAAAAACGTTTCATCATTGTCGGCTTTAGGTGAATAACTGACCAACCAGAACGGTAAAATAGTGTTTGTCTGAGCGTTGAGACGTTTAGACATCGCGCATTGTCATCGCCGGCAACGCGCAAACCGGTCCTAACGGAGCCAATTGGGTGCTCCGTTATATACGCAAGTCTAAGAGGGGCTTGTTTAGGAGGCACAGTATGGGACGTTTTACCAATCCTCGCGATCTGTACTTTGGTGAGGGCGCTCGCCACGAGGTGAAGAACCTCAAGGGCAAGAAGGCCATCATCGTTTCTGGCGGCAGCTCTATGCGCCGCGGCGGGTTCTTGCAGGACGTCGAGGCCGACCTCAAAGAGGCCGGCATGGAGGTCAAGCTTTTCGAGGGCGTCGAGTCCGATCCCTCCATCGAGACCGTCATGAAGGGCGCAGCCGCTATGCGCGACTTCGAGCCCGACTGGATCGTTGCTATCGGCGGCGGTTCGCCCATCGATGCTGCTAAGGCCATGTGGGTCTTCTACGAGTATCCCGAGGAGTCCTTCGACAACATCATCCAGCCGTTCAGCTTCCCCGAGCTGCGTCAGAAGGCTCATTTCTGCGCCATCTCCTCTACCTCCGGCACCGCTACCGAGGTCACCGCGTTCTCCGTCATTACCGACTACGCCAAGGGCATCAAGTACCCGCTGGCCGACTTCAACATCACCCCTGATGTCGCCATCGTCGACCCCGAGCTCACCTACACCATGCCCGCCAAGCTGTGCGCTCACACCGGCATGGATGCTCTGACCCACTGCATGGAGGCCTACGTTTCCACCTGCGCCTCTATGTTCACCGACGCCAACGCTCTGCACGGCATCCGCGAGATCGTCGAGTGGCTGCCCAAGTCCTATGCTGGCGACCATGAGGCCCGTCAGCACATGCACGAGGCTCAGTGCATCGCCGGTATCGCCTTCTCCTCGGGCCTGCTCGGCATCGTTCACTCCATGGCTCACAAGACCGGTGCTGCCTTCGAGAACGGCCACATCATCCATGGTGCCGCTAACGCCATGTACCTGGGCAAGGTCATCCAGTGGAACTCCAAGGATCCCCGTGCTGCCGAGCGTTACGCTTACGTGGCCAAGGAGATCCTGCACCTTCCCGGCGAGACCAACGAGGAGCTCATCGCTGCGCTCGTCCAGAAGATCCGCGACCTCAACGACCAGCTCAACATTCCGCAGTCCATCAAGGATTACGCAAATGGTGGCGTAAAGGTCGACGCCGAGAACCCGCAGATGGTTTCCGAGGAGGAGTTCCTCGCCAAGCTGCCCGAGATCGCCGCGAACGCCGAGCAGGACGCTTGCACGCCCGAGAACCCGCGTGAGACCAAGGCTGCCGACTTCGAGAAGATCCTCAAGGCCTGCTACTACGACACCGACATCGATTTCTAATCGACTCTTGTTATCGTAACGAGGGGCTCCGCACGTATCCGTACGGAGCCCCTTTCTTTTTACTTATTAGAGAATGGGATAAAATGGCTGCAATCTTCAATAGCCCCAGCAAGTACATCCAGGGCCCGGACGAGCTGGCCAAGCTCGGCTCCTATGTCGAGCCGCTCGGCGCTAAGGCCCTCGTCATCGTGACGCCTTCAGGCAAGAAGCGCGTCGGTGCCAAGATCGAGGGCGGCTTTGCCGAGGCTAAGGCCGAGCTGCTGTTTGAGGACTTTAACGGCGAGTGCTCCAAGGGCGAGGTCGATCGCCTGGTTGCGCTCGCCCGCGACAACGGTTGCGACATCATCGTCGGCGTTGGTGGCGGCAAGATCCTCGACACCGCCAAGGCCGTTGCCTACTACCTGGAGTCCCCGGTTATCATTTGCCCCACCATCGCTTCGACCGATGCACCGTGCTCGGCACTTTCGGTGCTCTACACCGATGACGGCCAGTTCGATAAATATCTCTTCCTTAAGGCAAACCCCAACATTGTCCTGATGGATACGACGGTTATCGCGGCGAGCCCGGTGCGCCTGACGGTTTCCGGTATGGGCGATGCGCTCGCAACCTATTTCGAGGCTCAGGCGACGCACGATGCCGACGGCGGCACCTGCGCTGGCGGCAAGGGCGGAATGGCCGGCCTGGCGCTCGCTAAGCTCTGCTACGAGACGCTTATGGCCGATGGCGTCAAGGCCAAGGTCGCACTGGAGAAGGGTGCGCTGACGCCTGCCGTCGAGCATATCATCGAGGCCAATACGCTGCTTTCGGGCATTGGCTTTGAGAGCTCGGGCCTTGCTGCTGCTCATGCCATCCACAATGGCCTGACGATGCTGCCCGAGTGCCACGGCATGTATCACGGCGAGAAGGTCGCCTTTGGCACCATCGTCCAGCTGGTACTCGAGGATGCTCCGACTGAGAAGCTTGAGGAAGTCTTGGGCTTCTGCATTGAGCTGGGCCTGCCGGTCACGATGAAGGAACTTGGCGTTGCCGAGCTTACGCGCGAGCAGGCCATGATTGTTGCCGAGGCCGCCTGCGCGCCCGAGGACACCATGTGCAACATGCCGTTCGAGGTGACGCCCGAGATGGTCGCAAACGCCATCCTGGGTGCCGACGCGCTGGGCCACTACTATCTCATGGATGAGTAAATCAAGCTAAGGAAGGGGCAAAGCCGACAGAAGGCTTTGCCCCTTTTTGCTATGGTGCAAAGGGATCAGGTTACTTTGCACCAATTGTTGTTGATGAAAGGGCGGATTCTCGTATGGCGCTTCCCATGGTTTATGGCGGTCCCGGCCGGTATGTTCAGGGGCCGGGTGAGCTCTCGCGTCAGGGCAGGTATTTGTCATGGTTGGGCTGCGCTGCCTATGTCTTGTTTGACCAGGGCACCGAGGATCGGCTGTGCAGGCAGATCGTCGATGGATTTCTGGACGAAGACCTAAGCGAGCCGTTCTTTAAGATTTATGACGGTCCGTGTACGGAAGAGGCCGTTGTCGAAATGGCTCAGGAAGCCCAGGCCGAGTATTGCGACATGGTGGTGGGTATTGGCGGCGGCAAGATGCTCGATATCGCCAAGGCCGTTGCGTTTTATGCCGAGTTGCCGTTGTGCGTATGTCCCACGGCGGCTTCGATGGATGGTCCGTGCAGCGCGATTTCGGTGCTGTATCACGAGGATGGGTCGTTCGACCGCTACCTGATGCTCGAGAAGAATCCAGACCTGGTCGTGGTCGATACCAACGTGGTCGCGGCGGCCCCACTGCGGATGACGGTCGCTGGTATGGGCGATGCACTGGCAACGTACTTCGAGGCGCGTTCGTGCGTCGCAGCACACGGCACTAACGAGCACGGTGGCGCGCCGGGACACTTGGCCTTGGTTGCGGCTCGTGCCTGCTATGACATGCTCATGGAGTGCGGTGTCGCTGCCAAGCGCGATCTCAAAAAGGGCCGTATATCGCCGGCGGTTGAGCGTCTGATCGAGTGCAATATTCTGCTTTCGGGTGTTGGCTTTGAGAGTGGCGGCCTAGCGCTCGCTCATGCCATTGCCAACGGCCTGACGATTTTGCCCGAGTGCAAGGCCATGCACGGCGAGGCCGTAGCGTTTGGCCTGGTGGTGCAGCTGCGCCTGGAGCGTGCGCCCGAGCTTGATCAGGTGCTCGAGTTTTGCCGGCGCGTTGGTCTGCCGACGACGCTCGAGGAGCTGGGCCTTGGCGAGATTTCCGATGCCGACTTGCTGAGCGTTGCGGACGCAACTTTTAAGAACGAGCGTAACATGGCCAACGAGCAGGCCAGGGTGACCAAACAAAAGCTCGTGCAGCTCATGCGCGAGGCATAGCTTGGCATTTGATTGACCTTGTGCAATCGAGGCGGCGATAGGCTATAGGCTATTTGCCGCAAAGATGCGCCGCGTGTAATTTGCCCGAGGCGTGGGCCGATGGCGTATCATTATCTCTTGCTTGTTTGCACTGCTCAGGGAGGGGCCGCGCATGGCGCAGGAACACGATCTGTTTGATGACATCATCGAAATCAGCAAGGGCTTGGATTTTTTTAAAGACCCGCTTGGCGGTGTGACCGACGCGCTCGATCCGTCGGCTCCGCAGTGGAATCCTGCTGACTACAAGGAGCGTCCGCGCGGTAACACCATACCGTGCCTGGCTTGCAAGAACGAGAAGAGCGGCTGTACCGCGTGCGTGGACGTGTGCCCGGTGAACGCCATTGAGATTGAGGAAGATGCTATCGAGATTCTCGACAGTTGCCGTAAGTGCGGTCTGTGCGCCGCTGCTTGCCCGACGGAGGCGATCATCTCTCCGCGCCTTGCACCCAAAAACGTCTACGACGACATTGTCTCGGCGGCTACGAGCCACGAGACCGCCTACGTTACCTGCACGCGTGCCCTTAAGCGCATGCCGCGCGAGAACGAGGTTGTTGTCGCCTGTGTGGGCGATATTACGGCCGAGACCTGGTTCTCGGTGCTGGCCGATTATCCCAACGTGAGCGTGTACCTGCCGCTGGGCGTGTGCGATAAGTGCCGTAACACCGGTGGCGAGGACATCCTGGGCGAGGCCATTGCTACCGCCGAGGAGTGGGCGGGCACGGGCATGGGTCTGGAGGTCGACCCCAAGAGCCTCAAGTGCCACAAGCGCCGCGAGTACGAGCGCAAGGAGTACATGGAAAAGATCGCCCGCACCACGGGCCTTACCGTGACCAAGCTCAACCCGGCAACGGCGGCGCTGGCCTCGGTGACGCAGAAGCTCAAAGCCCATCGCCATCAGATTACCCAGCTCGAGCGTACGCTCAACACCATGTGCGGCACCACGACGACCAAGCGTCGCCGTTCGCTCACGCACGGGCGGCAGCTGGTGCTCTCGACGCTGCAAAACCACCCCGAGCTTGCCCAGAACATGCAGGTGAGCACGCCGGAGTGCGATTTTGACAAGTGCACGTCATGTGGCGAGTGTGTCAATGTATGCCCCACGTTCGCCTGCGATTTGGTGGGAAGCGGCCGCTTTGCGTTGGAGTCCACGTATTGCTTGGGCTGCGGTGCCTGCGTCAAGGTGTGCCCCGAGCATGCGCTCAAGTTGGTTGAGCATGACGCGTCCAATCTGGTCGTCGTCGATCCCGAGGCCGAGGAAAAGGCTGCCCAGAAGGCGAAGGCTCACGAAGAGGCTGAGAAGGTCAAGGCCGAGGCAAAGGCCAAGCTCGACAAGATGCTCGACCAGGTGGAAAAGCTCGCGGACTAGTCAGCGACCCCTATCTCTGCTTCATTCGTGCCGCCGTGGCGTCCGGGTTCGCCCAGATGCTGCGGCGGCGCTATACTTATGCAGTTTGAAATGCTTGTACCAAAAGGAGCTGTCGTGTCCCTTTCCATCGGTATCGTGGGCCTGCCTAACGTGGGCAAGTCGACGCTGTTCACCGCACTTACCAAAAAGACCGGCCTTGCCGCCAACTACCCGTTCGCCACGATCGACCCCAACGTGGGCATCGTCGACGTGCCCGATAGCCGCTTGCAAAAGCTCGCCGACATCGTTAACCCGGGTCGCATTGTGCCGGCGACGGTCGAGTTCGTTGACATCGCAGGTCTGGTGAAGGGCGCTAACGAGGGCGAGGGTCTGGGCAACCAGTTCCTGGCCAACATTCGCGAGACCGACGCTATTTGCGAGGTCGTGCGCTACTTTAAGGATCCCAACGTTATGCGCGAGGTGGGCCGCACGGGCGAGTTCGTCGACCCCGCCGGTGACGCCGACACCATCATGACCGAGCTTATCCTGGCCGACATGGGCACGCTCGAGAAGCAGCTGCCCAAGCTCGAGAAGGAGGCCAAGCGCGACAAGGAGCTCATGCCCAAGTTTGAGGTCGCCAAGCGCCTACTCGCCTGGCTCAACGAGGGTAAGCGCGCCGCGTCCATGGAGATGACCGACGAGGAGCGCGCCGCTGCCAAGGGCCTGTTCCTGCTCACCATGAAGCCCATCCTGTATGTGGCCAACGTGGACGAGGATATGCTCAACGAGGACCTGGCGCCCATCGATGGCGTCAAGCCGCTGCCGATCTGCGCCAAGATAGAGGCCGAGCTTTCTGAGCTCGATCCCGAGGATGCGGCCGACTACCTGGAGAGCTTGGGCCTGGAACAGCCCGGTCTGGACGTGCTCGCACAGGCCGCTTACAAGCTGCTCGGCCTGCAGTCGTTCTTTACGGCCGGTGAGATGGAGGTCAAGGCCTGGACGGTGCGCCAGGGTGCGACCGCCCCGCAGGCCGCCGGTGTCATCCACACCGACTTTGAGCGCGGCTTTATTAAGGCCGAGGTCATTGGCTATGATGACTACATCGAGCTCGGTGGTGAGCAGGGCGCCAAGGCCGCCGGCAAGCTGCGCATCGAGGGCAAGGACTATGTCATGGCCGATGGCGACGTCGTGCACTTCCGCTTTAACGTGTAGGGACGACGTGCATGTTTAAGTATGGTAAAAAAGCCGGCTACATGGGCATCGCGCTGCTCGTACTTGCGGTGATTCCGTTGGTGGTCGCAGCGTTTGTGATCCCCAACATTGGTCCTGAGGTGGCAACGAAGTTTAACGCAGCCGGCGAGGTGACGCGCTGGGGCAAGAGCTACGAGCTGCTGGCACTGCCGGTGCTCAACCTACTGCTGAGCGTGGCGACGTACTTTACGGCAGGACGCCAGGCTAAAAACAATGATGACTCCGCTGCCATGGCACGCATCGTGTGCGAGCGCTACCTGCGCAACGGTTGCATCACGGGTGTATTCCTCAACGTGATCAACGTTTACTTTATGTACTCGGCGATTACCGGAACGGGCTTTGGCTTTGGTTTCTAGCTTGTTCTTTTAGGCAACGAGCCTGCATGCATATTCAATGGCTGCTGCGAGGCCGCCGCTCGATCGTGGTTTAAAGACCATGTCGGCGGCGGCCTCGTTTTCGTATCCGGTGCCGCGAAGGGCGAGTGCGGTACCGGCTTCCAGGAGAAGGGGCAGACCGCGTTGGCTGGCAGCCTGATTGAGCGAGCAGCTGTGCGCTTGGCATTGGATGGCAAGTTCACCTTGCGCCGGACAAGGGACCAAAACGGCGGCGACGCGACTTGATAGCAATGCAAATGCCGTGCGCTCATCGGGCGAAAGGCATTCTGCTTCAACGACGACGAGCTTGGGTGGTGCGCTGTTTGTGCGAAGCGTGGTTCGGTACGTGCGGACCGAAGAACCCGACATAGAAAACTCCTGTGTATTCGGCAAAACGTAAACTATAGTTTACGTTTATGTTCGGCCCCATTTCAAACTCGTCTGCATGGACGAACGTGCGAAACAGATTCTTGGCAGGCGGGTCGAAGAGACACGCAGAGACCTTGGTATCTCCAAGGTTGATTTTTGTGTGGCGACAGGAATCAGCCGACCCTACCTCGACCGAATCGAAGATGGGACGGCAAATTTCACGCTCAAGGTTCTATTTAAGATCGCGCCCGCACTCGGCATGACGGTGTCAGAGCTTCTCGAGGGCATCGAATAGGGGATACCCGTCGAAAACTGAATTACGCCATCGGGATGCGGTCGTGGTTGACTTGGCTGTAGAACAGGCGCTGGATCTCGGCGGCATCGCGTGACTGGCCGAGCGCCCACATGGTCTTGGCCACGAGCGTCTCGGTGGTCATGTCATCGCCGCGCAGAATGCCCGGATGATCGGCGTAAGCACGGCCGACCTCATAAACGCCCAGATCGAGGCCCTCTTCGGGGACCTGCGTGGTCATAACGACGGTGCGGCCCGAATCGACCCAACGGAAAATTGCCTCTTGGAACGACTCGCCCGACTCACCAAACTCGGGGATACCGCCAATGCCAAAGGTCTCCAAAATCACGGCGTCGTAGCTATCGGCGAGGGCGTCGAGGATGCCCGGATTTACGCCGGGCGTGAGCTTAAGGACAAACACGCGCGGGTCGATGCTGTCGTAGAAACGCACCGGGTTTTCGCCCTGATGCGTGCCGTGAAGCCCGTTGCGCACGATGCGGTCGTTGCGGATATAGGCGATGGGCGGATAGTTGACGCTAATGAACGCGTTAAAGCTCATGGTGCGCTGTTTGCGGGCGCGCGTGCCGGCAATGGCTACGCCGCCAAACACGATTGAGACGTCGTGCGAGTGTTCGTCGAGCGCATAGAGCAGGCTCTGGTACAGGTTGAGTTTGGCGTCAGTAAATGGGTTGCCCATGGGCTTTTGCGAGCCGGTGAGTACGATGGGCTTGGGGCTGTCCTGAATCAGGTAGGAAAGCGCTGCCGCGGTATAGCTCATGGTGTCGGTGCCGTGCAGAATCACGAAGCCGTCGTGGTCGGCATAACCCTCGACGACGACGTCGCGGATACGCATCCAGTCACTGGAGCGCATATTTGTGCTGTCGATGTTCATGGGCTGCACCACGTCGAGCTCGCAGAGGCCCGAGATCTCGGGGACGCTCTGGGCGAGCTCCTCACCGGTCAGGGCGGGGGAGAGGCCGTTGCCGTCCTCGGTCGATGCGATGGTGCCGCCCGTGGCGATGAGAAGGATGCGCTTCATGCTGGTATTCCTATCGTATTTGCCGCCACAGAGGCGGAGTCGTTCGGCAGTATTGTGGCACAGGGCGTCCAATGTTCAAACGTATTACATCATCCGTAACGTTTGGTAACACTTCAATTGCCGTCAAATAGGGGCCCAGGTCGTGCGTTTGCCGTGCGCTGATGGCTGCGAGGGGCAAGAAACCCCATATAACGTGTACACTATGGAGGTTATTTTCGTTCATTCACGCGGGTGGGCACCGGCTCCCCGCCAACAAGAGGGGGAACCATGGATCAAAAGGCTTCCGCAAAGGTCCTCGTACTCGACTTTGGTGCGCAGTACGGTCAGCTCATTGCCCGTCGCGTCCGCGACCTCAACGTGTATTCCGAGATCGTCCCCTGCGACATCTCGGCCGACGAGATTCGCGAGATGAACGCCTCTGCGCTCATCCTTTCCGGCGGCCCGGCCTCCGTGTACGCCGAGGACGCTCCGTCCATCGATCCTGCCATCTTTGACCTGGGCCTTCCCGTCCTGGGCTTTTGCTACGGCCATCAGATCACGGCCGTGACGCTCGGCGGCAAGGTCGGCCACTCCGAGGTGGGCGAGTACGGCCGCGCCACCATCACGCGCACGGCAGGCGCCAAGCTCTTTAACTCCACGCCCATGGAGCAGACCGTGTGGATGAGCCATCGCGACGCCGTTTCCGAGGTGCCCGAGGGCTTTACCGTTACCGCCAGCACCGACGTGTGCCCGGTTGCTGCCATGGAGTGCGTCGAGCGCAAGATTTTCACCACTCAGTTCCACCCCGAGGTCAAGCACTCCGAGTACGGTCAGCAGCTGCTGAGCAATTTCCTGTTTGAGATCTGCGGCCTGGAGCCCAACTGGAGCATGGACAACCTGGTCGAGACCATGACGGCCGAGTTCCGCGAGAAGGTCGGTGACGACCGCGTGATTCTGGCCCTGTCCGGCGGCGTCGACTCCTCCGTGGCCGCCGCG
>ENA-OPCZ01001653-OPCZ01001653.1-human-gut-metagenome-genome-assembly--contig:-NODE-1653-length-11441-cov-4.014052_pt1 | contig 11441 bp, 9 predicted proteins | sample MGYA00241566_ERZ501483 | MGnify/ENA primary metagenome ERZ501483 (study PRJEB25962, sample SAMEA1965191) | human gut metagenome | biome: human gut; feature: human-associated habitat; material: faeces... | reverse complement strand
GAAGGCGTATATTTCTTTCGGAAGAATAAATTTGCAACTGCGCCGTAGTTCCATCACATAACGCTAATAGCGTAAATGAAAAACTTTTATAAAACCAACCTGAAATCAATATCGGCGCTGCTTTGTAAATTTTTCTGTAGAAAGAGAATATACGCCTTCTTCCGTCATTTTGAGAAAACTTATATCTAAAACACTTGTACAAATCCATTGCATCGAAAAAACTTATATTTAAAACACTCGTACAAATCCACAGCATCGAAAAAAGCATTGACAGATACGCAATATGTGAGAAGATAGAAATAAGCCCCACAAAGGGGCAAAAATAATACAGGAGATATGCATTTATGGCTTCAACCTATCGAAAGAGATATAAAAAACGAAGAACAAGAAAAGAACAGCTGCAGATGCGCATTTTAATGATTCTCATTGCCGTAATTTTGCTGGGATCCATTCTGGGAATCATACATAAAGTGAAGCAGGAACGGGCGCAGCAGACGGTGTCTGACAGCAGCTGGGATATTACAGATAAAAAATACGTTGACCAGAGACCGGAATTAGACGTGGAACTGCTTCCGGTCAATGAATATTCCCGTCCGGGGCTTGCACTTAAAAAGGTTCGTGGAATTGTCGTTCATTACACGGCCAATCCGGGAACGACTGCCATCCAGAATCGGAATTATTTCGCAGGGCTGGAACAATCTCACCAGACCAAGGCAAGCAGTCATTTCGTGATCGGGCTGGATGGAGAAATTGTACAGTGTATTCCCTGCAATGAAATCGCATATGCATCCAATAACCGAAACAGTGATACAATCGCAATCGAATGCTGTATTCCGGATGACACCGGAAAATTCAATGACAGTACGTATCAGTCATTGATCCAATTGACAACCTGGCTGATCGGAAGATATGATCTTGGAATTGAAGATGTGATCCGGCATTATGATGTGACAGGCAAAAACTGTCCGAAATATTTTGTGGAACATGAGAGTGCATGGGAAGATTTTCATGATGATCTGGCGGCTTACATCGAAAAAAATGGAGTAGACAAAGAATAAAAAATCATCTACAATAAATTAAATATAGGAAGTATTCTGAATAATTAACGGAACAGAGGAGAAATTTTTGATACAACTATTTACGGAATTACAGGAAAAGAAAAATGTAAGGAGTAATCTGAGTGCTCTGCGTGCCAGCCTGAAAGAAGCAACGGAAGAGCAAAAAGCGCAGGCTATAGAATTTGTACGTGGGCATGAAGATCTGGTGTTTGGATTTTTACAGGAAGAGGATGCAAAGACGCGGAAGAATGCAGCACTTCTTCTGGGAGACCTGGCAGTACAGAATGCGTTGCAGCCGCTCTGGAAAGCATATACCCGGGAACAGACACTGTTCGTAAAAAGTGCATATCTGGAAGCCATGAAGGCACTTCATGCAGAAGAAATCCTTTCGCAGCTGAAAGATCGTCTTGCAGAGCTGGAAGGAGAGCCGGTCACCGAAGAAAACCGGAAACACTGGGAAGCAGAACTGCGGGCACTGCGGGCAATCCTGATTCAGTATGAAGGAATCGATACCCATCATTTTGATATAAAACAAAAGAACAATCATGTACTTTTGGTGACAAACCGCAATCATCGCGGAATACTGGAAAATCAGACCGGTGGAAAGGCGCATCCGCTCGGTGTGATTGTACAGACGGATGATCTGTTGCAGCTGTTGCAGATCCGCACATATCGGGACATGCTGTTTTTGATTCCGGTCAAAGGACTTCTGGAGCAGGAACCGGAAAAAGCAGCAGAGACGGTGTGGAAGCCAATGCTTGCAATCTGTGCAAAATACCACCGGGAAGACAAGCCATTCTTTTTCCGGATTGAGTGCAGATCCGCAATGACACTGGAACAGAGAAGCCGGTTTGTCAAAAAGCTTGGATCTGCCATTGAACAGTTGTCGGATGGAAAACTGGTGAATTCTCCGGGGGATTATGAGGTAGAACTTCGACTGATTGCAAATCGTGAGGGAAAGTTTTTCCCGGCACTGAGATTTTATACCCTTCCGGATCACCGGTTTGCGTACCGGAAACATGCAATTGCAGCTTCCATGCACCCTTCTCTTGCGGCATTGATTATGGAACTGGCAGCGCCGTATCTGAAAGAGAATGCACAGATTATTGATCCGTTCTGCGGCGTGGGCACCATGCTGATTGAGCGGGATATCCGCGTCCCGGCACGTGAAAAATACGGTACGGATATTTTTGGGGAGGCAATTGACGGAGCACGGGAGAATGCGGCTCTGGCGGGAGAACAGATCAATTTCATTCACAGGGATTTCTTCGATTTCAGACACGATTATTTGTTTGATGAGATTGTAACCAATATGCCGGTGCGGGGAAAAATGACGCGGGAGCAGCTGGACCGTCTGTATGAGAAATTTTTCCGGAAAGCATTAACCATTCTGGAAAAGGAAGCTGTGATCGTGATGTATACAGGAGAAATCGGATTTGTGAAGAAACAGTTGCGTCTTCACAGGGAATTCTCTCTTTTGGAAGAATATTGTATGCAGAGTAAGACAGGATGTTATCTGTTCATTATAGGAGTAAAGAGGTAATGGCATGAACGGTGATACAAATCTGATAGATATATCAATGTTACAGCAATTGCAGGATCAGTTTTGCTGTGCAGATCATTTGTATCTGATGTGTGTGGATAAAAATAAGGGTGTTGTGACCAAACCGTTTGGAACGGAAGAACAGGTGGGGTTTTTACGGACACAGGTAGATAAACATGCCTACATGGAACTGGTAGACCAGATGCAGCATGACCGGATGGAAACGGTTGTGGAGCGGGAAACAGCACAGGATTTCATGAAATTGTGTGCTGTTTCCACAAAAGTAGAAGATCAGCTGCAGGTTGTCTGGATTGTTATGGGCATTATAAAGGAGCGGTTGACACCGGAGGTTCATCTGCCGGAGGGAATGCTTATTACGACGGAGGAGCAGTTTTACGCATCGGTAGAATTTTTATCAATGCTTTCCGGACAGTTGTTTGAGAGTCGCAGAAATCAGATGATTGCGCAGAAAGCGGTTGAAAAGAGTTCTGTTTCCGAGCTGGCGATGGAATACCAGCTGCACCGCAGCCGGGCAATGACCGAAATTTTGCAGATGATGGATTCGGATAACGGTTTTGAAAAAGTGGCTGAGGATATTTTGCGGGAGACATGTGAAAGTCTGGAAATTTCCGGTGGATGTCTGTTGCGCGAGAATACAGGGGAAAATACGGCAGACATGATCTGCGAGTATACAAAAGAACCAGACAAGTCCATTCTTGCAGAGGGGCAGCATATTCCGATCGGTGCACTGCCGTTTTATAATGGTAAAACTTATATGATCTCATCGGATTCCATCATGCCGGAACCGTTTGCACATTTATTTAAAACCTGTCATATCAGTGCCGGAATTTTTGAACCGATTGAAATACAAAACCGCACGGCAATGTATTTTTGCGTGTATGATAATGAAAAAACAAGAATCTGGGAGAACAGGGATATCAAATTTGTCAGTGATGTGCGAAGAGTTGTGCAGAGCATCATGCTCAAAAGAATTGCAAAGAATTCGCTGGCAAGTTCTTATACATCGTTAGAGGCGATTCTGGAAAATACCGGATGTGGAATATATGTGGTCGATTATCATACCAATTCGATTCTTTATATGAATCACAAATTCAAAGAACTTTTCTCTCGCAGTATCGCAGGAAATCATCTGGAAAAGATGCTTTTTTCCGACTGGGAGACAAAGCGCAGCCAGTATTATGAGGAAATTTATTCGGTTGTTGAGGAACGCTGGCTGGATGTGCATAAGACCGAGATTGACTGGGTGGATGGCAGAAAAGTTGCCATGTGTACACTCTATGATATTACCGAAAAGAAAATTTATCAGAAAGAAATTGAAAATCAGGCGAACAATGATTTCCTGACAGGGTTGTTTAATCGCATGCGCTGCGAACAGGATCTGGGACAGTTTATACGAAAGACCCGGGAAAAAGATGCAACAGGAGCGTTGCTTTATATGGGACTGGATGATTTTAAGCATATCAATGACGGGCTGGGACACCAGTATGGGGATATTCTGTTGAAAGCGATTTCCCATAGCCTGCGCAGGATAGATGGGATTGAGAATACCTGTTACCGCATGGGAGGGGATGAGTTTGTTGTGATTATTCCGGATTCCGTGTATCCGGAGCTGGAACGGATTGTCAGGGAAGTGACATCCATATTTAAGAAACCATGGTTTTTAAAGGGAGAAGATTATTATTGCACCATAAGTATGGGGATCGTATATTTCCCGAAGGATGGAGAAACGGTGGAAGAACTTGTCCGTAAAGCAGATATTGCCCTGTTGTCGGCAAAACGCGGGGGCAAAAACCGCGTGGAATACTATGATGGGATGGACGCATCTTCCTCATACCGCAGACTGGATCTGGAGAAAAATATGCGTACTGCAGCCATGAATGCATGCACGGAATTTGAAGTGTTTTATCAGCCGATCATTGATGTCTGTCAGCAGGGAGAGCCATGCTGTGGTGCGGAAGCATTGATCCGCTGGAATTCAAGTGCACTTGGATTTGTGAATCCGGCAGATTTTATTCCACTTGCGGAATATCTGGGACTGATCAATCCAATCGGTGAATATGTAATGAAAAATGCGGCATTGCGGTGTAAATACTGGAATGATATGGGGCATCCGGAGTATCATGTCAATGTAAATTTGTCGGTTGTACAGCTGTTGCAGAATGACATTGTAAAGAAGGTTGCAAAGGTTCTGGAAGAAACCCGTATCATACCACAGAATCTGACGTTGGAAGTAACGGAGAGCCTGGCGATCAATGATATGGTCCGGATGAAGAAGATATTAAGTGAGATCCGGAATCTTGGTGTACGCGTGGCACTGGATGATTTTGGAACAGGATATTCATCCCTCAATCATATCCGTGAGATGCCGTTGGATGTGATCAAGATAGACCGTTGTTTTATTGAACATCTTGGCGAGGACGATTTTTCCAATGCATTTGTGCGGATGGTTTCGGAACTGGCAAATGCCATCAATGTACGCGTATGCGTGGAAGGTGTGGAGACTAAGCGCCAGAGAGATATTGTAAAAAAGATGGGAATCCGTATGATTCAGGGATTTTTTTATGGAAAACCGATGAAGATTGAAGAATTTGAAAAGAAATATCTGATATAAGGTGAATGCTATGTATACAGAAGAACAGGTTTGATTGTTAATGGGAGGAAAAATGCTTAATCTGAAAGGACGGTCTGATAAGAAAAGTAAAAATATAATTGGTATTATACAAAGCTGCCTTATCCTGGTATTGGTAATTCTTATTATTTTTATGATGATACAGATTAGCTGGTTACAAGGGACAGCGCGTGTAATAAATTATGCAGGTCTGGTACGTGGAGCTACACAGCGTGAAGTAAAATTAGAAATTACAGAAAACCGGAATGAAGAATTAATGAAATATTTGGATGATATTCTGAGTGGGTTAAGATATCAGGATGGACATTATGAACTGGTAAAACTCTATGACAAAGAATATCAGGAAAAATTAAAGATTCAGAGTGATTATTGGGAAAAATTGAAAACAGAAATTGAAGCCGTAAGAAGTGTGGGATATGAAAATACAGATATTGTCAATATGAGTGAGATTTATTTTAAGATGGCAGATGAAACTGTATTTGCAGCAGAAAAGTATTCCGAAAAGATTGCCACAAAGATTCGCACCATAGAGATTCTGTCTGCGTTTGATATGCTGTGTCTGGTGATATTGGTTATTGTGCAGACCCTGATGGCAATGAAGATGGCGGTGAAAAATAAGCTGTTAGAACACAGGGCATATACAGATGCCCATACCGGATTGCCAAACAAAAGTGCCTGTAAGGAACTTCTTGGTAATAAAGAAATAATTAGTGAGCCTACCGCATGCATAATGTTTGACTTGAATAATTTAAAGACGGTAAATGATACAATGGGACATTCGGCAGGAGACCAGTTAATATTGAATTTTGCCCGGCTTTTGCGCAATGTGATTCCGGAAAAAGACTTTGTTGGAAGATATGGTGGAGATGAATTTATGGCAGTTATTTATCATACAAGCCAAACAGAGGTTGAGGAAATATTAAAATGTTTATGTCTCGAAAAAGACCGGTTAAACAACAGGGAAGACAAAATGCTGATTGACTATGCATATGGATGGGCATTATCCGCAAACGACGGTAAATATACAATTCAGACATTGCTCGATAAGGCTGACTCTTATATGTACGAAAACAAAAAATTATGTAAGAGATATAGACTGATGTCTGAGGTCGAATTTTTTTAGTCTTATAACAGGGAATCAGCATCTGTCAAATGCTGGTTCCTTTTATTTATTTTATCAGAAAGGAAGAGAAGCCGGCAAAGGTTCGGGAAGAAAACAGGCTTTGAGGGATGTCCTGAATGTGATCCATGAAAAAACCTCTTGCATTTCCGGAGAGGGTGTGTAATATAGTACATGCAGCGGCAGATTGGGGGCACCACCTTCAGTCGCTATATAAAATTAATGCACAAAGGGATACGATAAGGAGGATGTTATGTACACAGCATTAACAATTGCTGGAAGTGATTCCAGTGGAGGCGCCGGCATTCAGGCAGATATTAAGACAATGACAGCAAACCATGTTTACGCAATGAGTGCGATCACGGCTTTGACTGCCCAGAATACGACCGGTGTAACAGATATTATGGAGGTAACCCCGAAGTTTTTGGCAGAGCAGCTGGATAGTATTTTTACGGATATCTATCCGGATGCGATTAAAACCGGAATGGTTGCTTCTGGTGAACTGATTGGGACGATTGCGCAGAAGCTGACAGAGTATCACGCAAAAAATATTGTCGTAGATCCTGTCATGGTGGCAACCAGTGGGGCAAGACTGATCAGTGAGGATGCCATCAGCACATTGAAAAGTAAATTATTACCGCTCGCAACGGTGATTACGCCAAATATTCCGGAAGCGGAAGTGCTTTCCGAAATGCAGATCAAGACCGATGCAGATATGGAAAAAGCAGCAGAAATTATTTGTGACACATTGGGCTGTGCCGTTTTATTAAAAGGTGGTCATCAGTTAAATGATGCCAATGACCTGCTCTACCAGAAGGGTAAAGAGCCGGTATGGTTTGAGGGAAAGAGGATTGACAATCCAAATACACACGGGACAGGCTGTACGCTTTCTTCTGCGATTGCATCAAACCTTGCAAAAGGAAGAGATCTTGAAACGTCCGTGAAGTATGCAAAAAATTATATTTCCGGTGCACTTGCCGCCATGCTTGACCTTGGAAAAGGAAGCGGACCAATGGACCATGCATTTGCAATTGAAGGAGAATATTAGTATCCGGCAAATGTGAGGCCGGGTTTATCATAGGTTAAGAGGAGTGTACAAATGGAAAAAAAAGGAACTTCCGTGTTCAGTAACGGATTAATTTGGTTTGGAGCAGGTGTATCCCTGGCGGAAATACTGACAGGTACTTATTTTGCACCGCTTGGATTTGGAAAAGCCATGGCAGCAATTTTACTGGGACATCTGATCGGCGGACTTATGATGTTTGCAGCAGGAATGATTGGAGCGAAAGAACGAAAAAGTGCCATGGAAACTGTGAAAATGAGTTTTGGCGAGAGAGGAAGCCTTCTGTTTGCTGTCTTAAATGTGTTACAGCTTGTAGGATGGACCGCAATTATGATTTATGACGGAGCACTTGCGGCAGACGGGGTTTTGCATACCGGAATCTGGGTATGGGCGATCATTATCGGCGCACTGATTGTTGTCTGGATTTTTGTCGGACTTACGAATCTTGGCAAGTTAAATACGGTTGCCATGACCGCACTTTTTATTTTATCTCTGGTTCTTTTTAAAGTGATCTTTTTTGGAACCGGAAGCGCGGCTCCGGTCGTGGATGATGGAAGTCTTACATTTGGTGCGGCTGTGGAACTTGCCGTGGCAATGCCGCTTTCCTGGCTGCCACTGATCAGTGATTATACAAGAGAAGCAGAAAAACCGTTTGCCGCAACACTTGTCAGTGTGGTTGTCTACAGTCTGGTCAGCATTTTTATGTATATGATCGGTATGGGGGCTGCTATTTTTACCGGCGAATATGATATTGCGCAGATTATGTTAAAAACAGGGTTTGGCGTTGTGGGACTTCTCATCATTGTATTTTCCACGGTTACGACGACGTTTCTGGATGCATATTCCGCAGGAGTTTCAAGTGTTTCCATTTCTTCAAAAATTAAGGAGAAATGGGCAGCGATTGTTGTTACCGTGATTGGAACTGTGGCAGCAATTGTTTATCCGATGGATAACATTACAAATTTCCTGTATCTGATTGGTTCTGTATTTGCCCCGATGATTGCAGTGCAGATTGCAGATTATTTCATTTTAAAGAAAGCAGATGCTGAGGAATCCGCTTTTCAGTGGAGAAATCTTGTGGTGTGGCTGGTCGGTTTTGTATTGTACCGGGTGCTGATGCATGTGGATACACCAGTTGGAAATACGCTGCCGGATATGGTGATTACCGTAATTGTCTGTGTGATTGTAGAGAAAATTGCAGCAGCAGTAAAAGAAAAAAGAGAAATATAATAATTTTCAAACGAGTAGCAAACGAGCGTAAATCCAGTTTTGTTGCTCGTTTTTAATTTTATAATGCCATGAAAAAGTGTGTAGCTTATCAGCGTAAGTCCAGCTTGTGAGATAAGTACATGCTTTTTTTATGTAGAAAAAGGAGGATTCAGTTAAGATGGCAGAAAGAAACAGGATGAAGGAGATGTCGGTCAATAAGCTCATGGTACAGATGGGAATACCGATGATCTTGTCGATGGCATTGCAGGCGGTCTACAATATTGTGGACAGTGCCTTTGTCGGAAACATGAAGGAGGGAAGTGAAGCCGCTTTAAATGCACTTACGCTGGTGTTTCCGGTGCAGATGCTCATGGTAGCGGTAGGAATCGGAACCGGTGTGGGGACGAATGCACTTCTTGCGCGGACACTTGGACAGGGAAACAGCAAAAAAGCAGCAAAAGTTGCGGGAAACAGTTTATTTCTTGGAGTAATTATTTATGCGGTATGTCTGCTGTTTGGAATTTTCGGAGTGAAAGCCTATATTTCATCGCAGACGGTTGATCCGGAAGTAATTTCGATGGGAACCGGCTATCTAAGGATATGTTGTGTGATTTCGTTTGGAATTATCTTCTTTTCCCTGTTTGAAAAGTTATTACAGGCAACCGGACGTTCACTTTATTCTACAATCGGTCAGGTTGTGGGGGCAGTGGTAAATATTATTCTTGATCCGATCATGATCTACGGGATCGGACCTGTTCCTGAAATGGGAGTAGAAGGTGCTGCATATGCGACGGTAATCGGACAGGTTGCATCGGCAGTATTACTCTTTATTTTCCATACGAAATTAAATAAAGAATTTGCGCATGGAACAAAATACATGAAACCGGAGGGTGGAATTATAAAAGAGATTTATTCGATCGGACTTCCGGCGATCATTGCACAGGCATTGATGTCTATTATGGTTTATGTAATGAATCTGATCTTAAAATTTAATCCTTCGGCGCAGACCGCATATGGATTGTTTTATAAAGTGCAGCAGTTTGTGTTGTTCCTTGCATTTGGTCTGCGTGATGCGATCACACCGATCATCGCTTTTTCCTATGGGATGGGAAGTAAAAAGCGAATTAAGGATGGTATGAAGTACGGACTGATTTATACAATCGTACTTATGGTTCTTGGTGTGGCGATCACGGAAATTTTCCCGGGTGCATTTGCAACTTTATTCAACGCAGGGCAGTCAAGAGAATATTTTATCGGAGCAATGCACATTATTTCTATCAGTTTTCTTTTTGCAGGAATCAATGTCGCATATCAGGGAATTTATCAGGCATTGGACGGAGGCATCGAGTCGCTTGTGATTTCGCTGCTCAGACAGCTTGTAATTATATTGCCGTTGGCAGGCATTTTCTCTATTTTCGTCCGAAACGGACAGATGGGAGTTTCGCTGATCTGGTGGGCGTTCCCGATCACAGAGTTTATCGCGTGTCTGGCCGGCTATGTATTTTTAAAGAGAATCCGTAAAACAAAAGTAGATGTTTTAAGCGAAAGGGAGATGTGATTATGGCAAAAAGAATTATTACGATCAGCAGAGAGTTCGGAAGCGGTGGTCGTTTTATTGGGGAAGAAGTGGCAAAGCAGCTTGGCATAAAGTATTATGACAAGGATATCATTGCGCAGATTGCGGAGCAGTCCGGATTTTCAGCGGAATATATTGAAAAAAAGGCAGAATTGTCTCCGAAGAAAGGACTGCTTGCCTATGCGTTTGCAGGACGTGACATCACCGGAAAATCCGTGGAAGATATGGTGTATGAAGCGCAGAGAAAAGTGATTTTGGAGATTGCGGAAAAGGAAAGCTGTGTGATCATAGGACGGAATGCGGATTTTATCTTAAAAGACAAAGATAATGTGCTGAACGTTTTTATACATGGGGATATGCCGGAAAAGGTGGCGCGTATCTGTAAACTGTACAATGTTACCGAAGAGGAAGCAGAAAAAATGATGGCAGATATCGATAAAAGGCGTATGACAAATTATCGATTTTATACGGATCAGAAGTGGGGGATGGCAAAGAATTATACATTGTCACTGAACAGTTCCGAGCTTGGATATGATCTGTGTGAGAAGATCATAATGGATTGCAAGAAATAGAAGAAAACAAATGTGCAATTAAGAGATACCATACATGTGACACCCAGATCTGACGGAAGTTGTTTTGCTATTTTTTCAGTATTTCCAGAACGGGAATAATAAATGATAATTGCATTCATATAACTCTTCTTTTCATTATCCAACACTGTGTTGTACAATATTATAAAAGTTAGAGAAACGTTTATCAACCAACAAACAGATGAACTGGCTTCGTTGATACACACTTTATATATTAGTGGAGCACAGGGAGTGTTGTTGGATTGACTTGTCCTTAAAATGCGGTAAAATTTAAGGGAAAGAATGAAAATTAGGGGAATGAGAAATGAAGATAAGAACAGCAACCATGGATGATCTTAACGAGATTGCAAATGTAGAGGCAGAGTGTTTCCCAGCAGCGGAGGCTGCAACGAAAGAAGAATTTGCCGGTCGAATCCGGTATTATGGAAATCACTTCTGGATTATGTTGGAGGAAGACAAACTGATCGCATTTGTAGATGGTTTTGTAACCGATGAGGCAGATTTGACAGATGAAATGTATGAGAAGGCTGCTATGCACAACGAGGATGGTGCATGGCAGATGATATTCGGTGTCAATATGCTCATGTGCGGTAAAGTAACACAATAATTTGATAGGCAACCGCCCCTATTCC
>ENA-OPCZ01001645-OPCZ01001645.1-human-gut-metagenome-genome-assembly--contig:-NODE-1645-length-11458-cov-3.194247_pt1 | contig 11458 bp, 10 predicted proteins | sample MGYA00241566_ERZ501483 | MGnify/ENA primary metagenome ERZ501483 (study PRJEB25962, sample SAMEA1965191) | human gut metagenome | biome: human gut; feature: human-associated habitat; material: faeces... | reverse complement strand
ACGTTTTTGATTCCGGCCTGGATGATAAGGCGGGAGCAGATGGGGCAGGGTTTTGCGCGGTGAACAGAATTATCACCTGGATTGATGCCGGCAAGGTAGAGGTCGGCACCGATGGTCTGTTCGCGGGAACAGTTCAGCAATGCATTCTGCTCAGCATGGATCGCACGGCAAAGACCGTACCCCTCTCCCTGATGCATACCCAGTTTGATTCTCGGACACTCGCCGATATCGCAGCAATTGTCGTAGCCGCGCGGGGATCCATTATAGCCGGTGGAGATTACCACATCATCTTTTACGATCACTGCACCGTATTTTCGTTTGATGCAGGTGCTTCGATAGGCAAATGCTTCGGCTACATTCAGGTACGTATCTATTTTGGATATTCGTTTTGTTCCTTCCGGACCTACCATGTTGTTTCCTCCTGATCATCTTAATGTACTCTCGGAATCTTACTTTTCTTTCTATAGAATAGCTCAGAAGCAAAGTTTTGTAAACCAGATCTTATGGTTTTTGGCTTATTGTTCACGCAATTCAAAATTGCTTCATTAGATCCGTTTTTGTATGCATTGTACACAAAAAGCAGACAGTAACAACTGTTTAAAGTTATTCCTGTCTGCTCTTTTTATCCGCAAGCCTGTTTGTATTCCATCAGTTTCCGGCGTGCCTGCTGATTCAGGTGACGGGGCACTTGGATCTGAACGGTGACGTACTGGTCACCGTGGACGTTCGGATTTTTCATAGATACAATTCCTTTTCCACGCAGCCGGATCTTGCTGCCCGACTGAGTCCCTTCTTTGATTTTACAACTAACATCCCCGTATAATGTGGATACTCTGGTTTCTCCGCCGAGAGCGGCGGTTGTGTATGGGATACTGACCGTGGTGTAGACATCGACGCCTTTTCGTTCGTATCCCGGTTTTCTTCCAACCTTTGCTTTCAGCAGCAGATCGCCAGGTTCACCGCCTCCGATTCCCGGATGGCCTTTTCCACGCAGTCGAACGCTCTGTCCGGTATCGATTCCCGCAGGAATATGCACTTTCAAAGTGCGGTTGCCTCCTGCTTCCTGCAATGTGATCATCTTGTCGCAGCCAAATACAGCCTCATCAAAGGTAAGTGAAATCTCTGCTTCCAGATTCTCCCCTTTTCCGGAATAAGTTTCATGAAATCCATGTTTACCATAGAAGCCATCATTTTCTCTCTGATGGAACTGCTGATAGAATCCGCTGTCGTTATGAAATCCTTCGCTGTGGAAATTCCCGCCTTTTGCTCCCCGGCGAAACATATTTCCAAACAGATCTCCGAAGATGTCATCTCCACCTGATCCGTTAAAATGGTACTCCCGATAACCATTCTGGCTGTTATCACTGCCGAAGTTTTCATATCCATATTGTTTCTGTGCTCTTGCGGCATCCGCATTGAATCCCGGCTCGAAGGCGATATGTCCGAATTCATCGTATAATTTTTTCTTTTCCTCATCTCCCAGTACTGCATAGGCTTCCGAGATTTCTTTGAATCGTTTTTCTGCCTCTGCATTACCGGCGTTGGTGTCCGGATGATATTTTTTCGCCAGTTTCCGGTAGGCTTTTTTAATTGCCGAACTGTCTGCCTCTTTGCTTACGCCAAGCACTTCATAGTAATCTCTTTTTTCCGCCATTTTTAGTCTACCTTCTCTTTAAAATTATACTTCTTTGTAGTCACCATCTACAACATCATCGTTTGCTGCTCCCTGGTTTGCTCCTGCATCTGCTGCTCCCTGAGCTCCCTGCTGAGCCTGTGCTGCTGCTTCATACATCTTTGTAAATAAATTCTGAGCACTTGTCATCAGTTTGTCTTTCTTAGCTTTCAGATCTTCAACCTGAGCATCTGTCATATCCTGATCTTTTGTAGCTTCTACAAGATCTTTTAAATCTTTTAAGTCAGCTTCTACAGCTGCTTTTTCTGTAGGATCTACTTTATCTCCTGCTTCTTCTAAGGCTTTCTCTGTCTGGAATACGATAGAATCAGCTTCGTTTCTTGCATCGATCGCTTCTTTACGTTTCTTATCTGCAGCTTCGAATTCAGCAGCTTCTTTTACAGCTTTATCGATATCTTCATCAGACATGTTAGATCCTGCTGTGATTGTGATGTGCTGCTCTTTACCTGTTCCAAGGTCTTTTGCAGATACATTTACGATACCATTGGCATCGATATCGAATGTAACCTCAATCTGCGGTACTCCTCTTGGAGCCGGTGCGATTCCATCAAGCTGGAATCTTCCGAGAGACTTGTTGTCTTTTGCGAACTGTCTCTCACCCTGTACAACATTGATGTCAACAGCTGTCTGGTTATCTGCTGCTGTTGAGAAAATCTGGCTCTTCTTTGTAGGAATTGTTGTATTTCTCTCGATCAGTCTTGTAGCAACTCCACCCATAGTCTCGATAGACAGTGACAATGGTGTTACATCAAGAAGAAGGATATCTCCAGCGCCTGTATCTCCGGCAAGTTTACCACCCTGAACAGATGCTCCAAGTGCTACACACTCATCCGGGTTCAGAGATTTGCTTGGCTCTTTACCTGTCAGACGTTTTACTTCTTCCTGTACAGCAGGGATACGTGTTGATCCACCAACAAGAAGTACCTGACCAAGTTCAGATGCTGTAATTCCTGCATCAGACAGAGCTCTCTGTACCGGCTCAGATGTCTTCATAACAAGATCATGTGTCAGCTCATCGAATTTAGCTCTTGTAAGATTCATATCAAAATGCTTCGGTCCTTCAGCAGTTGCTGTGATGAACGGAAGGTTGATGTTTGTTGTTGTTGCGGAAGACAGCTCTTTTTTCGCTTTCTCTGCAGCTTCTTTTAATCTCTGAAGTGCCATCTTATCTGTAGATAAGTCAACGCCTTCCTGTTTCTTGAACTCAGCAATCATGTAGTCTGTAATCTTCTGATCGAAATCATCTCCACCAAGTCTGTTGTTACCTGCTGTTGATAATACTTCGATAACTCCATCACCAATCTCAATAACAGATACATCAAATGTACCACCACCAAGGTCATATACCATGATCTTCTGTTCATTCTCATTGTCAAGTCCATAAGCAAGTGCTGCTGCTGTAGGCTCATTGATGATACGTTTTACATCAAGTCCTGCAATCTTACCAGCATCTTTTGTTGCCTGACGCTGAGCATCGTTGAAGTAAGCAGGTACTGTGATAACAGCCTCTGTTACTTTCTCTCCTAAGTATCCTTCTGCATCTGCTTTCAGTTTCTGAAGGATCATAGCTGAAATCTCCTGTGGAGAATATTTCTTATCATCGATTGTTACTCTGTAATCAGATCCCATCTCTCTCTTAATAGAAGAGATTGTTCTCTCTGCATTCGTAACTGCCTGACGTTTTGCAGGCTCACCAACAAGACGCTCACCTGTCTTTGTAAATGCTACAACTGATGGTGTTGTTCTTGCTCCTTCTGTATTTGCAATAACTGTTGGCTGTCCACCTTCCATAACGGCTACACAGCTGTTTGTTGTTCCTAAGTCAATACCAATAATTTTGCCCATGATCTATTCCTCCTTAATTTGCTACCTTTACCATACTGTGTCTCACTACTGAGTCACGATACATATAACCTTTCTGGAACTCTTCTGCGACTTCATTCTCTCCGAAGTTTTCATCTTCCACATGCATCACTGCATTATGGAAATTCGGATCGAACTGATTGCCAAGCGCCTCTATCGGCTTAACCTCAACGCTCTCCAGAACTGTCATAAATTGTTTGTAGACCTTTTCCATTCCCTGAATGAACGGGTCTTCTTTTTTCTCTTCCGGAACTGCATCTAATCCTCTTTCGAAGTTATCTACCACCGGGAGAATCTTCTCTATGATATCTTTCGCTCCTACTTCGTACATCTGGGATTTTTCCTTTTCTGTACGTTTGCGGAAGTTATCAAACTCTGCCATCTGACGAGTAAGTCTGTCTGTCAGTTCTTCAATCTTCTCGTCCTTTTTGTCTTTCTTATCCTTCTTGCCGAAGAATTTTTTTGAAGCTTTTTCTTCTGTCTGATCCTCTGTCTCTGCTTCCTGTTCTTCAGAAACTTCTTCTGTCTTGGCTTCTTCTGCTTCATCTTTTGAAGCTTCTGCTTCTTTCTTTGCCTCTTCTACGGCTTCTTTTACCATATCTTCCTGACTTTTCTTTTCTTTATCTTCCAAGGATCAATTCCACCTTTCTATTCCTCTTTATGAAACATCTGATCCAGTTCACTCTGGAGACGCTTCATTGACTTTAACACATTCTCATAATCCATTCTTTTCGGTCCGATAATACCTATCGTTCCCTTTACACCGTCCCCTAATTCATAAGTGGCGGTGACAACACTGCAATCTTTCATAGTCTTCACCGGAGCCTCGTCTCCGATATATACCTGAATGCCTGTGTTCTCTTCATTGGATAAAGTCTGCGTAACGAGATCTGTAAGCTGCTGCTTTTCTTCGAATGCACTGATAATTTCCTGTGCACTCTGCTTATCACTGAGTTCCGGATATTTAAAAATATTTGTTGCACCGCTTGTGTAGATCTGCATGTCTTCATCGACCTGAATAACATCTGCGACTGCATCCAATACATTCCCCACAACCTCGCTGTGGATTCCGGCTCCTTCTTTCAGTCTCGCGATCAGTCCAAGATTAATCTCTTCTATAGACATGCCATTAAGTGTTGTGTTCAGAAGCATGTTGAGTTTTAACAAGTTCTCATTGTTGATTGGCTCATCTACATGTATGATCTTATTCTTGATCACATTTCCATCAAGCACGATCACTGCAATCATCTGTTCCTCATCAACCATCGTAAGCTGTATGAACTTAATCCGGTTGCGATTGTTCATCGGTGAAGAAACCAGTGTCGCATAGTTCGTACTGTTCGCCAGAACTTTTGCTGCCTGTTTCAGAAGCTGATCCATCTTATCTGCTTTCTCAAGCATCTGATCCTGCATCTCACTTAGTTCCTGTTCTTTCTGCTCCATCAGCATATCTACATAGAGTCTGTAGCCTTTGTCCGAAGGAATACGTCCAGCAGACGTATGAGGCTGTAAAATATATCCAAGTTCTTCCAGATCCGCCATCTCATTACGAATGGTTGCTGAACTTAAGTTCAGATCCGTGTACTTGGAAATTGTTCTGGAACCCACCGGCTCGCCTGTCTCCAGATAATTCTTAATGATTGCCTGAAGGATCTTTAATTTTCGTTCGCTCAGTTCCTGTTCCTGAATCATCATATGCCTCCTTCTTTCGGATTTGTTAGCACTCATTATATTGGAGTGCTAACACCTTTCGACTATTAATGTATCACTCGATTTAACTTTTGTCAACAACATTTCTTACTTTTTTTGTGAAATAAATATGAAGAAAAATAATCTTTCCATTATACAAAAGAAACTGACAGATGCAATTGGGAAAAATTGCATCTGTCAGTTTCTTTTTTTATTACAGATTTAAATTCTTTTGTTTTCAGCTACTTTGATTTTTTATATTAGCTTAACTCGATCTTCTCTGCCTCTTCTGGCTTGAAGTCGTTCTGTAAATCGTAGATGTTATGTCCTGTAGACTCGCTCAGAACCCTTCCTTTGTAAGAATAGCAGCGGATAAATCTCTGCTTGTCAATGCTTGACCAGTGCTCAACATCCCATGTCAGATATCCATCTGCATCAGATTTCTCTCCTTTAAGATAAATGTCTACCTGACGTCCGGATACCATAATGTCGATAAGTCCCTGTGTTCCGTCTACTTCTACTTCTGTTTTGTTTACTGAATCGTATACCTTCATTTTATTTTCCCTCCTGATAATAACATACACTCTGGCGCCACATTTCTGACGACAGTACAGATTCTGCTTCGATTATACGTTTTCTCTATAAAAAATTCAAGCTTTTCTATGAATTCTTCTTTAAAAACTCCATCCATTCTTTTATTTCTTTTTCATGTCCGTTGTCACTCGGCTCATAAAACTTTGCTTTTTGGATTTCGGAAGGCATGTATTGCTGTTCCACATAGTGGTTCGGATAATCATGTGCATACTTGTAACCCACACCATGTCCAAGTTTTTGTGAACCTTTATAATGAGCATCCTGCAAATGCGCCGGCACCGTAGTTTTATAATTTCTTACATTTTCCATGGCGGCACTGATTGCTTTGACTGCCGCATTACTCTTTGGTGCTGTTGCCACATATGTCACTGCCTGAGATAAAATGATCTGCGATTCCGGCATTCCGATCCGCTCTACTGCCTGGGCTGCTGCTACAGCCACTTGTAGCGCCATCGGATCTGCATTTCCAACATCTTCCGATGCACAGATCATAATCCTTCTGGCAATAAATTTCACATCTTCCCCTGCATATAGCATTTTTGCAAGATAATATACTGCCGCATCAGGGTCTGACCCCCTCATACTTTTGATAAATGCAGAGATCGTATCGTAATGATTGTCTCCTGTCTTGTCATAGCGCACTACACGTTTTTGAATACACTCGGACGCCACGTCAAGTGTAATATGGATCTTTCCGTCCGCACTTCGCTCTGTCGTGAGAATCCCGAGTTCAATAGCATTCAATGCATTTCTCGCATCTCCTCCTGCAATGTCTGCAAGGAACTCCAGTGCTTCCTCGTCAATTTCCGCATGATAGCTTCCCATACCTTTTTCCTGATCATAGACTGCCCGCTTCAAAAGTGTTTTGATATCTTCTTTTTCAAGCGGATGAAGTTCAAAGATACTGGAACGGGAAATTAATGCTCCATTGACCTCAAAATAAGGATTCTCCGTGGTAGCTCCAATCAGAATAATTGTTCCGTCCTCCACAAATGGAAGCAGATAATCCTGCTGTCCTTTGTTAAAACGATGAATCTCATCTACAAAAAGAATGGTCTTCTTCTGATACATGCCCAGCGTCTCTTTCGCTTTCTGTACCACTTCTTCCATATCTTTCTTGCCCGCCACCGTTGCATTGATCTGGGTGAATTCTGCACTTGTCGTATGGGCAATCACTTTCGCCAGTGTCGTCTTACCGGTTCCCGGCGGCCCATAAAAGATAATAGAACTTAACTTATCTGCTTTGATTGCACGGTACAACAACTTGTCTTTTCCAATAATATGCTGCTGTCCTACCACTTCCTCCAGCGTTGTCGGCCGAAGCCTGGACGCCAGCGGTGCCTCCTGATCCATATTTTTCTGTCTTGCATATTCAAACAAATCCATGCTTTTTCTATCTCCATTCTTCCTGATTTCTTCTGGTTTTCCTTACTCAAGAATCAGTTTATCTACTGTCACAAATTCAAAGCCTTCTGCCTTTAAAAGATCTACGATCCGAAGCGCCGCCTCTACCGATGATTTATAACAATCATGTAATAAAATAATATCATTCTCCTTCGCCTGCGGCACTACTTTATTCACAACTTCATCTATATTTTCCGTAGTCCAGTCCAAAGGGTCTACCGTCCACATGACAGGTAATACGTCCAGATAATTCTCCAGTTCTCTCTGCCAGACTCCAAAGGGCGGACGGATATACTGCACGCGCTGTCCGGTAATTGCCTCAATCAGCTCATCAGTCTTGTTAATTTCATACATTGCTTCTTCATCAGAAAGTTTCGTAATCTCAACATGATGATACGTGTGATTTCCAATTAAATGTCCTTCTTCATAAATTCGTTTCACAATATCCGGATAGGTCTCAACATTTTCTCCTACTAGAAAAAATGTCGCCTTTACATTTCGTTCTTTTAATCCGTCCAAAAGTGCCGGTGTGCACACACTGGGTCCGTCATCAAATGTAATGGCAATCTGAGGCAGCTCTGTCTGTATCTGCTCATTCAAAATCCGAGATATTGTTTCCCGTGTTTCTGACTCCATTTGCAGATTTGAATCTCGTCGGTTCGTTTTTGATTCTTTCTTATTAATATCAATTGTTTGCATTGTTTTCATAGAAATTCCTGAAACATTTAAAACAACTATCATTGCCAGACACGCTGTAAGAATCTGTATCACTTTTTTTAATTTCCATTCTTTCATAATAAAGAAACCTGTTACCTTTGCACTACCAGTCTCTTTATATATATGAAATCCTGCGCTTTATTATTTTTTCTTTTTCACCTTTTTCTTCTTTTTCACACTGTAGCCAAATGTTCCAAGTGATTTTCCAAGATCAAAATATTCCCCGTGGGAATATGCCAGAAGTCCTGTTTTGTTCAGTGCAAATTTTCCATTATCCTGCATGAACCGGTCATCCACCTGCACGCCGGTCACTTTTGCAAGAAACATGTGGTGTGAACCCAACTCTTCGACTTTCACGACCTGACACTCAATATTGACTGGACTTTCCTCAATTATCGGAGCATAGATAAGTGTCTGAGCATTTCCGCGAGTCAGATGCATTTCACTCCATTTGTCCACATCTCTTCCTGAACGCACCCCGCACCAATCCGTCGCTTTTACCAGATCTTTTGTCGTCAGGTTCACTACAAATTCTCCGCTTTCCCTAATCAAATGATAAGAATATCTCGTCGGACGCACGGATATATATAACATTGCCGGATTTGTACAGATTGTCCCTGTCCATGCAATTGTAATGATATTGTCATGCCCTTCTTTGTCCGCACAACTTACCATAACCGCCGGGAGCGGATACACCATATTCCCCGGTTTCCATAATTCTTTTCCCATAGTACGCTATCCTTTCTACATCTGCTGCATGGTCTCGACCAGCACTGGTATCAGCTGTTTCTTTCTGGACACAACTCCTTTTAATATCAGACTCTTTGCATTATCCGGAAGATCAAATGCGCTGAGGGCAATTCCTCTCGCACCGGTTCCCACACACAAAAGCTCCGTGGATTCTGCCAGAATATCTGTCAGCATAAAATAAATCATATTCAGGTTATGTGCTTCCAGTACCTTTGGCAAATGCTCCGTCATCATATCACGAATAGCTGCCAGTTCTTCTTTGCTCATGGACGTGATCTGTCCTACACCAAATATCGTGTCGTTGACTGTAAACTGCTTGAAATCCTGGAAACAGATATCCTCTGCACTCTTGCCTTTCAAGTTGCTTCCTGCATTGAACATTTCCTGCGCCATCTGTTCCAGGTCAATATCTGAAATTTTTGCCAGTTTTTTCGCAGTCCTTTCATCTAACGGCGTACAGGTCGGTGAACGGAACAATAATGTATCCGAAATAATTGCGCCACATAAAAGCCCGGCAATCTCTCTTGGAACTTCGATTTCATTCTCCTCATACATCTGGTTAATAATCGTCGCCGTGCATCCCACTGGCTGATTACGGAACGTAATCGGGCTGACTGTCTCGATATCTCCAAGTCTGTGATGATCAATAATCTCAATGATTTCTGCTTCCTCAATTCCATCAACTGCCTGTGACCGTTCGTTATGATCCACCAGGATTACTTTTTTCTTGCTGGCACCGAGGAAACGACGTCTGGAAATGAATCCTTTAAATCTGCCATGACGATCCAGAATCGGGAAATCGCGGAAACGCTTTTTCGCCATAATATCTTTAATATCATCAACATAATCATTCATCCGGAACATAGTCAGTGGTCCAGAGGTCATATAAAACTTCACCGGAATGCTCTGATTAATCAGTCTTGCTGTCGTAAATGTATCATACGGAGTCTGAATGATCACTATACTCTGTTCTTTTGCCTTCTGAATCAATTTCGGAGAAACTTCTGCATCTTTGCAGATAACCATACAGCTGGCATCAATATTCACGGCACATGCCTGAGCTTCCTCACGATCTCCTAATATCACCAGATCGTCCTTTTCAATAAACTCTTCCATAAGATTCGGACTTGAGGCTCCGATTGCTACTTTTCCTCTCATAAAATACCCATGCTCATTACCTGTTATCATTGTACCGTCCAGTGTCTTGATAATATTCCGATATTGGGTTCTCGCTTTTGATAATATCTCACTATCATACACATCCATATAAGATTTTGCAATATCTCCGGTAGATACAACTCCTACCAGCTCATCATCCTTCACGATTGGCAGTGTCTTTGCCTGCTCCTGCCGCATACGCTCCCATGTATCACGAATGGACGCATTGGGCTTAAGCCCCGGCATCTCGTGAATATCCAGATCTCTCACTTGAAGTCTGACATCTGTAAGAAGCTTGGGAGCCTCTACCCCAAAACGATCCAGTACATAAGCAGTCTCATCATTCACATGTCCTGCCCGCTTTGCCTCATGAACCTGTCCGGTCACTTTCTGCCTCAGATCTGCATAGGCAATCGCGGAACAGATAGAATCTGTATCCGGATTCTTATGTCCGATCACATAAATCTTTTCTTTTCTCTTTCCCATATATATCACCTTATTATCTTCTTGCTAATTCGAGCAGTCCATATCGGTTTTTCTGATTGCATCCGGCTATACTCATCATTTTTCCAATAATTTGTATATCTCACTCGAACTGTTACTTATTTTCTACAACATATTCTAACATAGTTAATTTTCTTTGTACATGCAGTTTATTTATGCTATACTAAAAGCAACAATTTTACTGATAGGAAGGAATATACTATGAGCGAAGAATTCAACGAAGAAAATGTAACTATGGCAGATCTGGAAGATCATTTTGATGATGCAAATCCATGGAATGTAGTTCAGTCCTACCTCGAAAAAGGAACTGTGCTCCCTGTAAAAATCGAAGGAATTGTAAATGGCGGTGCTATCGCAATGGTAGAAGGAATCCGTGGATTTATTCCTGCTTCCCGACTTTCTTTATCCTATATCGAAGATCTGGAATCTTATCTGTTAAAAGATATCGAAGTTCAGGTCATTGATGTAGATCAGGCAAATAACCGGCTGGTACTTTCCGCCCGTGAACTTCTCAAAGAAAAAGAGAAAAAAGAGCGTGAAGAAAAAATTGCAAACATCAAAGTAGGAAGCGTTCTTACCGGAACCGTAGAATCCCTCCAGAACTACGGTGCATTTGTACGTCTGGAAGACGGACTTTCCGGACTTGTACACGTTTCCCAGATCAGCCAGAAACGTATCAAATTCCCAAAAGATGTCCTGAATGTAGGTGATGAAGTTCAGGTCAAAGTCATCGGTGTCAAAGATGGCAAGATCAGCCTGAGCATGAAAGCTCTTGAAGAAGCCATCCAGGAGGAGGAAGAAGTTAAGGTCGAGATTCCAAAGAGCGAAGACATCGGAACAAGCCTTGGCGATCTTTTCAAGAACATCCAATTATAAAACTTTTCATTTACTTGTAAAACTAAAAAAGGTCCACCGGACCTTTTTGTCGTATGCTTGGCAACAAAAAAGGAACATTCCCGTAATCTTTATAATTCGGCAATGTTCCTTTTTTTAATCTCTTATTACCTTTATAGACGTTATTTTCCCGCCTCTTTTTCAAGATTCTGTATCCACAATGCTACACACGCATCACTTGGCATTCTCCAG
>ENA-OPCZ01001641-OPCZ01001641.1-human-gut-metagenome-genome-assembly--contig:-NODE-1641-length-11474-cov-2.838777_pt1 | contig 11474 bp, 16 predicted proteins | sample MGYA00241566_ERZ501483 | MGnify/ENA primary metagenome ERZ501483 (study PRJEB25962, sample SAMEA1965191) | human gut metagenome | biome: human gut; feature: human-associated habitat; material: faeces... | reverse complement strand
ATGGTGTAAAGAATTCGCCGCCACGTTTGCCTTCTTGTTCAGCAAACATAGAAAGGCAATACTCGTAAGTGCGTCCCAGAATGTCTTTCTCGCTGCCGTGTTCGATCATTTGGATATTGGTAAATAAATCTACCACATCTCCTAGTCTGCGCTTGTCCAGTTCCGGACGTGCAAAGTTCTTAGGCAAAATATCCTTCAAACGCTTATTTTCTTTTTCGATGGCACGCATGGCATCATCGATAATTGTACCAATCTCTGGCGTATGTGCTTTTTTTGCGATCTCATTCCAACGTGCACCAGCCGGGACAAAGAAGATACCCTCAGATGTATATTCGTCGATATCCTCCTCGAATCCATCGCCTTCTTCAACAAGTTCCTGGTATTTATCATCAAATCTATCTGAGATATATTTCAAGAAAATCAACCCAAGGACAACGTTCTTATATTCTGATGCATCCATATTGCCACGAAGCACGCAGGCCGCATCCCATATTTGTTTTTCAAATCCTATATTAGCATTATTACTTGTCGCCATTACTTAACCCTCCGAATTTGCATTATTCTAGAATATTTTATTTAAAATACATCTATCTAATATTTTAAATTATAATTATAAATATTTCAATATTGCTGAAGTTACAGCAACTTTTATTCACTTAATAAATCTGCTTCTTCAAAATCTATCACTCCCTAACAGATATATTATATATTACTTTTCAAATGCTTGCTTCCACATAAGTCCCCACAGTTCCTTTTACAAGGCGTCAAAACAAAGAATTATATTTTTATACTATAATAAAAAAGAACGGCTAAACCGTTCTCATCTTGCCAAAGAAACATGCCCATTGCTTTTAATATACAAACATATTATTCAAAATTTGCATGTCTCTGAAACATATCATCTGCATTCTGATTTAATACAGTCATTAATTCCATAACAATTGCATCATATGTCATAAATGATAATTGTTCACTCTAGCAGTTTTATTAGAATAATGTAAATAGAATCAAACTACATATCGCAATAGCAACAGCTGGTGGATCAACATGAGTACCACAATCAGTATTGAATACCATACCAAATAATAAACCAACAAAATGCGCAATAACTCCAAATGCAATCGCAATAAGAATATTTCCAGTTTGTGCAATGGCATAACCAGCAACAAGAGTTGTATGATGTGTTGCTGGGAATGCAGAATCATTTAATGCGAATATAAGTGATAAAGCACTGATTGAGAAACCAATAGTATATAAACCTGTTTCTTTCGCAAAATAGGCCATTACTGTAGAAACAGCCAAACCGATTAATAACTGGAATAACCAGAAACTAACAGATGCATTCTTTAAAAAATCAAGTTTCTTTCTATTATAAGTATTTTCTTTGTTGAATAATAGTCTTCCAAGTACTCCTACTAAAATAACAGATACTGCACCAGCATCTACTGGAAAACCAAAATAATTCTCAAAATCAAAGATTAAATAACCTAATATACCACCTATGCCCCTACTAATAAAACATAAGGATCATTTGTGAAAGCAAGTAATCTTGATGTTTCAACACCTCTGATATCATGTTTAGTAGCTGCATAGGCTGTTGCTAAACCAGCTGCATTGAAGATAATGCATGGTAAAAATAAATTATTAGATATCACTTCATTTAGGAATGTTGTATCAATCCCACAGTGATTAAATATGATAACGAGTAGACCAACAAAGCCTGTACATATAAAGGTTTGTGTTCCACCTATAAGAGTCCCTAAAACACCTGCAAAAAAAGCTAATATAATTGATGATAGTGAAAACATAATAGTTTGTCTTCTAGTTTTTTATTCATATACATAATCACGCCGATGTAAAATAGTTTACATTACATAGGCATTTTGGTTTGTGAATCATTCTGATTTGGTATTGTTGTTGGAGTATGTCTTCCACAAAGTAGTATTGTCTTATGTTATTGATTGGTGCGATTATTTACTATATGACATAATCTCTTAATGGAATGATCATCTACCCTGACAGATGCTTCACCTACTGCTTTATTGCTAAATAACAAATTCCCCTCCCTATTGATTTAGGATATCTAGTTTCCTGGGGGTTATTATATCCTATCCATCTATCAAACAATTCTTTTTTCAAATTTTGATTAGTATTCATCCCATCGCCTGTAGAAGATAGAATTTTCCACTTAAAAAGGGTTGCTAGATGCATCCAGTAACCCTTCTATGATATCTGACTAATTTCACCTATAACTCAAACCAAAGCTCATTAATCCTGAAAATATCTCTTTATTGCATCGATGGATATTTCATTATTCTGATTTGGAACATAAGAGTTTATCCAAGGAGATTGTTTATGTGTTAATGAAACAAGATCAGTAGCTGTATATTCTGAAAAACTATCTATTACTCTATCAATACGTTTCTTATCTTCATCAAGAATAACATCATCATTATACTTTACTCTTTTCATATTCCAGATATTATCTGTATCAAACAAATAATATGATTCTATAGTTGGAATATCTCCATTTGCATACTGCTTATATTCATTATATGCACAAGGTATAACTGGACCAAAATCCCATGCTTCAATTTTATCATCAAAACAAGATGCATTTTTTGTTTTATCAATTAGAAAATAAGCCTGAATAAGATAAAGCACTTTTTGTAGCTTTAGGTTTGAAATACCATAGTCTTTTTCATTGCTGTAATTAATCACATGACGACATATTTCTAAAACATCATAACTCATACTTTGCATACTCCTTTTCCTAACCATAATAGAACATATTGCAAATGGCAATGATTTTCTCAAACACTCTCTAATATAAGCAAAGAGCATGCATTCGCACACTCTTACATTTTAATGACAGAAGAAAATGTTTTACCATCTTCTTCGTCTAATTATTCTCTTACCATTGAAACTTACCAAACAAACTTCAAGCCAGGCCATGAAATAGAAAACAATTTTAATAAACCACCAAATTAACCATAGTGGAAAAAACAGAAGATAACATAATAACCTTAACATTTTAGATAACCCCTTCTCTTATCAGTTTAAAGAAAATAATACTATCATATTACTTACAAAACTATGTTCACAAGCCCTTCATCCATCACATAGTACATCATTACCATCCTCTTTTTCTTCTAATTGCTCCACTAGCATAGAAACTTGTCAAACAAAGATCAAGCCAACCCATGAAAAAGAAAACTACTTTAATAAAACACCAGATTAACCAAAACGGAAACAATGTTAAATAGAATGTGAATTTAAACATTATAACCAAGAAACTAAAAAACAAACTAATCATTCAGATAACCCCTCTCTTATCAATTTTGATTGCACATTACTCTTCACATCACAAGATATAAAACATTGTATTCTTGGAATCATTCCATCCTTTTCAATTCAATGATACACTATCCAATCATGTTTTAATATCAATTTAGAATTATTTCTGAATTTTTGCGAATTCAAAAATAACTAGAATTGGAAATACTAAAATCACCAACAATACCTTCAAAACCTTACCTACTACAAAAAGCTTATCATCAGTACTCATAGCATTACTCTCCTTTATTTAAATAAGTCCCAGAAACTTACAGTAGTTTTTCTATAGACCTTGTTATAGGCCGCTTTTTTAGGATTCGTAATCCATCCTCTGCCCTTCTTACCATATCCAGGTATAAGAGCTCTCTTAATTGATCTTTTAGCTCTTCCTGTTGTTCTAGCACTAATATATTTTTTTAATGATGGTGTTCTTACTCCGAACTTCATATTACTCATCCCCTTTCCTACTACCATCATATACTATTTTCCACCTTCATGTATTCCGTAACCCTCTGACAACGCCTTTCTAGAGGTGTTTCTAAAATATTTTGAAATTTCTATGATAAAAGGAGGTAATATGTGAAATGGTCAACCTTGTTAGAAAAAATACAGATATTCCTATGGTCTTTATGACTTATGCAAATGTTGTTCATAACTATAGATTGAGAAGTTCTGTCAAAAAATAGTAGAAGGCAATATGAATGGAATGATTCTTCCTGATGTTCCTTTTGAAGAAAAAGAAGAATTTGATATAGTCTGTAAAGAGTATGGACTAGATCTTATTAGTACGATTGCTCCTACAAGTCATCAGCGTATCCAGACAATTGCGAAAAAAGCAAATGGTTTTATTTACTGTGTGCCTTCTTTAGATGTCACTGGTATACGTTCAAAGATTACTACAGATACTGGTTCTATGGTTGACTTAGTACGTGAAGTCACAGATATACCTGTAGCAGTAGGATTTGGAATCTCTACACCAGAACAGGCAAAAAAGATGGCATCTCAATCAGATGGTGCCATCGTTGGTAGTGCGATTATTAAGATTATTGAAAAATATGGAAAAGATGCCCCACAATATATAGAAGCATATGTAAAAGAAATGGTGAACACACTTAAGTAAACTTGGTCTTAGGATCAAGTTTTTTCTATTTTGAAGCTCTATTATACGTCTTACCATCCACCTTGAATTCAACATTACTTAATCTTGTAAGATAAATAGTCTTATCAATCTTTTTTGTCTTATAATCATCATCACTTGTATAATCATAAGAACAACTATAGAATTCGACTTTGTCTTTTTTTAGTTCTCCTTTATATTCAGTTTTTATAAATGATACTTCTCTATTCTGATAATCATTTATTTCATAGAAGTATACTTCATCACCATCTATATAAAAAGTGTCTCCTTCTAAATTACCTTCTAAGTACCATAATCCATCATATGCATGGTTAATATCGTAATTCACTTTTGCATAGATACCTCCACCAAGTAGAATGACACATACGACAATGAGTGAACCAAATGCTTTTTTATTCTTCTTGAATGCATGGCAGAATGCAAGAAATGTACTTTTGATAGAGTCTTCATCTTCAGGCTCTTCTAATTTTGGTTCGTGTAACATCTTACCCTGAGTAGTAAGCATGACTCCTACACCATTTATTACCTTTCCAAATACCCATAAAAGAATCATTAGAAATACAAAAACAACTGTGAAAAAGATCTTTGTCCTCAAAAAATATTCATTCTCTAAATAATAATACAAAAGAAATGCATTCACTAATATACCTATTAGAGTAAAAATCTTTGATAATGCTTTGAGTTCCCTTCCTAATCTATAATGCATAATTAATCTCCCTTCATATTAGATTGCCTCTCATTATATCATACGATTATTTAAAAACGGTTCTATTTTCATCAGATGCTCAATACACACATCTATATTCACAATCTATATAATTAGAAAATCCTTACATTGTATAGACACAAAAAAACGTTAACCAGAAAGTTAGCAACCAGAATATTATTCTAGATTCTAGAAGATATTCACTATGTATAATTTGACTTTTTTGCTAAGATTTTATGATGTAGATAAAGAAAAAGTCGCTATGGAGACCTCAAAAACCCATGTCCATTGCTCTAAGCAGAGACCTAAAACCTGCATCCATTACATCTGAACTCTTCGGAGTTCCTTTTTTATTGCAAAAAGTTCTTTCAATCGAAAGAACTAAAATGTGTGTTGGTTTATTTACTGTTTTAACATAAATCATTTATGCTATTTTGATAAATATTTATGTTATTTTTCATTTATTTATCTTATTTAATGATTTTACATAAATCATTTATGTTATTTTGATTAAAATTTATGTTTATTTTATGATTTTTATCTCATTTCATTATTTTTGATCAATTACATAAAAAAAGTTATGTTATTTTTTGAACAATTGAAGCATTTAACTAAAAACCTATTTCTCTATCTTAAGAAAACTTAAGTACTGCACCATTTACTCTATTAGTATAATGAAATAAACGGAGGAAATGAACATGAACAAGACTTTTACATTCAGATTTGCGAAGCGTAGTGATACAGCACTCATTCTTCAATTCATTAAAGAATTAGCTGCTTATGAGAAGATGCTAGATGAAGTAGTTGCAAATGAAGCCACACTTGAAACATGGATATTCGATAAGCAGAAAGCAGAAGTGATTTTTGCGGTAGTAGATAATAATGAAATAGGTTTTGCCTTATTCTTCCATAACTTTTCTGCATTCCTAGGACGTTCTGGTATTTATTTAGAAGATTTATATGTAAAGCCAGAATATCGTGGTCATGGTTATGGAAAAGCAATTCTTAAGAAGCTTGCTTCTATTGCAGTAGAACGTGGATGTGATCGCTTAGAATGGTGGTGTCTTGATTGGAATAAGCCAAGTATTGATTTCTATCTCAGTCTTGGTGCCAAGCCTATGTCAGATTGGACAGTATATAGAATTACTGGAGATACTCTAAAAGAACTTGTAGACTAAAGGAGATGTTCCTATGAATAAGAAAACGATTATATCTATCATATTTGCCTGTATGATTATTGTAAGTGGTGTAATGTATTGGAATTATTCTAAAGACTATAATCATGTAATCAAAGAGAACTGGAATATATCTATTCCTTCAGATTCTAATTATTCTGAAGTATATAGTAAGGATGCTGGATCAAGTTTTAATGGAGATGGCGTCCGTTATCATGTTTTTACATATGAAAATGAAGAACCTATCGAAAAGATGTTTTCCTGGAAAAAAGATCAAGGAGAAACCATCTATGATGGTCACTATATAGATGCGACAAATAAGTGGTTAGATGAAATTAATGTACTTGCAATAAGTCGTCCTCAACACACCGATTGTGTCTATTGGTATAAATCGCATGAAGATCATAGTGAGATTATTATGCTATGGAATAAAAAAGAAAAGAGACTCTATGTTGTAGAGTCCTTCATGTAAAAGAACCTGTTCAAATGAGCAGGTTCTTTTAAAGTTCGTATTTTTCATAATCATTTTAAGTACTTCGTGCCAAAAGAGATATCATCCATCTTATCCATTGTTTTGTCCTCTATAGTACTATTTTCAAATACATTACAACAATATCTCCATATATTGTTTAATTATTTTTTCCAATCTAAATGTCTTCGCATAAAACATTAAACGGTTTAGATCCTTATCTTTTCTTTTTACATAGGATTTTAATGCTGCATTAAAATCCTGTATTTCAAAATTACTTCTATTTCTTACCAAATCACAAACTGTTCTTTCTAAATCATACATTGGAATCTCATGCCCAAATTGGTTTATAACAGTTTTTTTACCCAAATCCAATAGTTCTCTCTTTACAGTATACACTTTATACCCAGCGCGAGTTAAGGTAGTAGGATTATAGCCAGAATACATTGTAATATTATGAATCATAGGTTCTCGATCCACTAAACCATAATAATACAAAGCATCATCGTGAGATACCACTCCTTTTGGACAACGTAACGATAATACATAAGCTTCATCTTCCAATGCATCTTTTGCGATATAAATGCCCGGTCCTACCTTTTCCATACTATTTCTCTTTATGAAATTATAAATAGACTGTCTAGATACATTCACTTCTTTTAAACTTTTTAAATTCAAAACACCATCATTCATACAACTAAGTATCTCATCCATAATATCACCTCGAATTTACATTCTTGCTAATATTATATATTATATTAGCGCTTTTATAAATCTAATTCCTCACAGAGTACTCCTCCTATAAGGATCATACTTAATCATTTTGAAAATTTCTTAGATTCATCTACAAAAATGCGCTTTTATAACACGTAATGTATTCTATCTTTATCAAAACGATCCTGTTGAGGACGCACTGATTCAGGATATCCACATGGAATAATTGCGAAAGCTTCTAAGTTTTCAGGTATATTTAATACTTCACGTACTGCATCCATTCTCTCTTTTAATGGTGCAATACCTAACCATACAGCACCAAGTCCAAGTGAATCCGCTTCTAATAGAAGGTTTTCTACTGATGCACTCATATCAATATGGGCATATTCAGGCATTCTACAGTTAATACGATAACATGCAACAAAAGTAAAAGGTGCAGATGCACAGCATGATGCATAAGTGCTTGTTTTTGATAGTTTTTCTATTGTTTCTTTGTTTTTGACTACATAGAATTCCAAAGGCTGTTGGTTTCCTGCAGATGGTTCAGCCATAGCACCTTTCAATATCATTTCTATTTTTTTATCTTCTACCTTCTTATCTAGATATTTTCTAACACTTGTGCTATGAAATAATTATTCATTCTTATTCTCCTTATCCCTAAGTAATTTATATGTTGTCTGATAGTTATTAAGATTATCTTCCAAGTTCTATCTCTTTTCTCCCAAATAGATACCATTTTTGGGAGATAAATAATTATATTGGGAGAAAAAATGCAACGTTAGATTACTAACATTGCATTTTTGTTTACATTAATATTTAGGTGTTAATCCTACATACATATCTTTGTAGTGTTTTGCACTCTGTTCCCAAGAGACATCTTTGTTCATATTACGAACTACCATGTCATCCCAGTATGGTCTACTTTCGAAGTAAAGTGTCTTAGCACGATTGATTGCATCATATAAAAGACCACTTTCATATCTATCGAATGTAAATCCATTACCAGTGTTATCAAATAAGTTATAAGGCTGTACTGTATCTTTTAATCCACCAGTTTCTCTTACGATTGGTACTGAACCATATCTCATACTAATTAACTGAGTTAATCCACATGGTTCAAATCTAGATGGTACTAATAATGCATCACATCCAGCATAGATGTTATGTGCTACATTTTCATTGTAGGCAATATAAGCACAGAAGTTACCCTTATACGCGTTTTCATAATAACGGAATGCATCTTCATATTCTGCATCACCTGTACCTAATACAACAACCTGTGTATGTTCATCCATAATATGTGGAATTACACTATTTACAAGATCTAGACCCTTCTGGTTAGTCAAACGTGAAATCAAACCAATGACAATCTTATGATCATCTACTTCTAATCCTAATGATTCCTGTAAAGCTTTCTTATTTGCTTTCTTGTTTTCAATAACATTCGTACTATCATATGGCGCAGCTAATAGTTTATCAGTTGCTGGATTCCAGATGTCTGTATCAATACCATTTACGATACCTACAAGCTTGTTATGATGATATCTTAAATGTTCTTCAAGACCTTCACCATATTCTTCAGTCTGGATTTCACCAGCATATGTATTACTTACTGTAGTTACAACATTACTATAAGTAATACCACCCTTTAACATATTCGCATCCAACCAATTCTGTGTGAGGCAGTCTTTATTGAATACATAATCAGGAAGTCCTGACCAGTACTGAATAGTCTTTCTATCATAGATTCCCTGGAATCTTAAGTTATGAATAGTAAGTACACAGCTTGCACGTCCTACATTACTGTCTTTGAAGCATGTTCTTAAGTATAGTGGAACTAAAGCAGCCTGCCAGTCATGACAATGTACAACATCAGGTGTCCAATCTAAATAGTTAAGAGCTGCAAGAGCCGCTTTACCAAAATAACAGAATTTAGGAATATCATCGATTAGATTAGTATATGGATTACCCCAAGAGAAGAATTCATCGTTATCAATAAAATCATAAACAACGCCATCTTCCTGGTATTCCATAATACCTACATAATACTGTTTACCATCTGCACATAAGTCCATAGAGAATGAACCTTTATATTCCATCTTTTCCTGGAACTTCTGTGGAATACATTTATATCTAGGAATAATAACCTTAACATCACAATTCAACTTAGCAAGACTCTTAGGAAGAGCAGACATAACATCTCCTAATCCACCTGTCTTTACAAATGGATAACATTCAGAACCAATGAATGCTACACTTCTACGTGGGCCTAAATCAACTGGAGCTGGAGCAGGAGTTTCCTGAACAACTACTTCAGGTTCTACTTCAACCTTCTTTTCAACTTCAGGAGCTACTGTTTCTTCTACTTTAGGTTCTTCCTTCTTAACTGTTTCTTTCTTAGTAGCTGTAGCCTTCTTAGTTGTCTTCTTTGCAGTTGCTTTCTTAGTTGTCTTTTTAGGTGCTTCTTCTTTTACAGTTTCTGTCTTAGCTGCAGCTTTTTTAGCTGTAGTCTTCTTAGTTGTTGCTTTTTTTGTTGCAGTCTTTTTAGCTGTTTCCTTTTTAGGTTCAGCTTCCTTTACCGGAGCTTCTTCTTTAACTGCTTCTGTTTTTGTAGTTGCAGTTTTCTTAGCAGTTGTCTTTTTAGGAGCAGCTTTCTTAGCTGTAGTTTTCTTAGCAGTTTCCTTTACAGGAGCTTCTTCTTTTACAGCTTCTGTCTTAGCTGCAGTCGCTTTTTTAGCTGTTGTTTTCTTAGTAGTTGTAGTCTTCTTAGCTGTCGCTTTTTTAGGTTCAGCTTCTGCTACTGTTTCTACCTTAGCAGTTGCTTCCTTTACGGGAGTTTCTTTTTTAGTTGCAGTCTTAGTGGCTGTAGCTTTCTTAACTGTTTCCTTTACGGGAGCAGCTTCTTTTGTTGTATCCTTAGCAGCTGTTGTTACTGTTTCTTCCTTAACAGCAGCTGCTTTTGTAGTTGTTTTCTTTGTAGTTTTCTTTCTCATATCTTCTTCTCCGATCTCTTAGATTAAAACAAACCATAAAACCCTAACTTTCTCATTTTCTCTTGCAACATCCCCTACTATTACAATTAAACTTTAAGTTCACTTAAAGTTAGTAATATATTCAAAATATTTCTTTATTTATTGTACCATAATCTGTAAAAGTTGTTTATACAAAAGAGACTTATTCCAAAAAATGGATTTATGCATATTCCTCCAAATACTTATTATATGTATTCTTATCAATACAAACATATACCTTATCCCAGAAAGCATCATAATCATTATTAATAGCTAATCTCTCATAGCATTTATCAGCATTCTCTTCTGATATATCATTATCATAATCACGAAGTACTTCTGCTTCTTCTATAAGTCCTATCTCATCAAATACTTTCACAGCATCAGCATATGATTTTAGATCTAATCCATCCATACCTAGTTCCGTATCACAATCAATAACAGCAATAATATTCTTGATCCACAAAGGATACTTTTCTAATTCACCTCTTACCTCTGGATATTCATATATATCAGTTATTGCCTGTACAAAATCTTCACCATTTGTGATTTCTGATATTGCGTGATCTATAAAGTTCATTTCTTCAGTCACCTCTCTTGTAATATATTTTAACATTATTCTCTGAAACAATAGAAAAAATGAATCAGTCGCAAAGATCATTTCAAAACATTCCCTGTATTTAAACGGGGATTTGCGTATGTTTAGTGCTTATACGAATGGGGATTTGCGTATGTTTAGCACTTATGTGAACAAGGATTTGTGTATTTTCATTTACAATAAAATCCAAATTATATATGAAATACAGTACTAAAAAATGTGCTACGCAACCTCATGTGTAGCACATTTTTTACAACTATATTAATTATTTATCGCTCAATTTAAGAAAATTGTTGCTACTAGATCATTAAATTTAGTTTAACGCCT
>ENA-OPCZ01001637-OPCZ01001637.1-human-gut-metagenome-genome-assembly--contig:-NODE-1637-length-11503-cov-11.603686_pt1 | contig 11503 bp, 8 predicted proteins | sample MGYA00241566_ERZ501483 | MGnify/ENA primary metagenome ERZ501483 (study PRJEB25962, sample SAMEA1965191) | human gut metagenome | biome: human gut; feature: human-associated habitat; material: faeces... | reverse complement strand
ACTATGGTCCTAACGCAGCAGAGACCAAGCAGGCTGAGGCTGAGAGCAAGTAAAGATTGAACTTCAAATAAGTATTTGATTCTCATATGGGGATGTCACCTAGTGTGACATCCCTTTTTTGTTTCTTTGACATAGTGAATTGTTCTCAGTTTTACCAAAATATTGATCAGGATATGACTATAGTTTTTTATGACAAATACCCTGCTGAGAATCACATATTTTCATCCTGCTTTTATTTTGCTGTGAATATTGAAAATATGACAGAAAATCACAATGCCTTGATAAACAGGAAGTTATATGATTGTTGGTAAACGCCTTTTGCAGTGATTCTTTAGTTGTACGGCTAAATGACCTATAGTTGTACGACCATAACTCTACGGTTGTACGACTATAGGTGCTATAGTTGTACAACCATAGCTCTACAGTTGTACGACTATAGGGGTTATAGTCGTACAACTATAGATTTTTCTTTCTTTGAAAACCAGGTAATATGGCAAATGAAGTGCTTAATAGCTCTATTTCTATCTCTAGATTGTATAGTAATCAATATCAAAAATCCGGTTATAAGTTTTTACAAAACAGATAGATAAAACCATCTGCGAGTAATGTTGGTTTGCTGTAGGCGCCCATCAGCTGGTCTACGCATGCACAACAGGTGTTGTGCGAGCGCATATCAGCTGTTATGCAAGCGCACAACAGCTGTTGTGCGGCCTACGGAGTTAACTTCTCCGATAACCTATACTATCTTTTCCGACAACTTCATCTGTCTTTTCCGAAAACTTCTTCCGTATTCTGCGATTGTATCTTACGCATTATCCTTTGATATCATACGCTTGCGTGTATTTCTATTCCAAGTAGTTTCTGTTCCTCCACCAGGTTAGTGAGTGAACTGGTTGGGTCTAAAGCTCCAAATACTACATTGTCAGCGATGCTGATGATGTATTTGTTCCTAGCCAAAGCACTTTGCTTGGAGTTGCGGGGAAGATGGGAGAGGGAGATAATAAGAGCTTCGTTGCTGTCGATGGCTGATTGCATTTCGGCAGGCAGCATCTTATACATTCTTCTAGCCAGCACGATGATGACTGGGATGTGGCGCTTCAGGAGAAGTTGCAGTACATCCTTTTCCAGTTTTGTCTGGAATCCGCTGATGATGCAGGAATCCTTAGGCACACTTGTAGCCCAGTCGAAACTTTTAAGGATGTCTCGACTTGTAGTCTTGCTGGAACAGAGAAACGCTGTCTTGGGGCGTTCTAGCAAGTCCAGGTTTCCTATATGGGATAGTATTTCTGGCATATAAAGAATTTATATTTATAACGATGCAAAAATACGAATAATCCGCTGAAAATCAAAGAAAATAATAACCTTTTTGCAGATTTGTCTGGAAATATTTGGTATTTTGAAAACTTCTGTGTATTTTTGCACAAAAATTAATATTAAAATAAGATATAAGTAAACAAGAAAGGAGTAAATTATGAAGAAAAAGAAATTAAAAGTATTCGCTCTTCCTATTGAGGAGTTTGAAAAGAAATATCCTGTTAGCTATTCGATAGTAGTACCAGGAATTCCTGAGGGACATGTGGCAAAGGTAGTTTCTGTACGCCCTTGCTAGACTTTTATAATCTCTGTAGATATGCAAAAGATTAGTAAGAAGCATCCATGTAGAGTAAATACAATCCAAACAGATTGCGTTATTACTCCTTTTTTTGAAAGAAAGAAGGGGGTATTGGTATCAGGATGCGAGGTAGAATCTACTGTTTGGGATACTGGAGCTACCAATACGATTATTTCGTCAGCCGTAATTGATGCTTTGGGATTAAAACCTGTTCGACAAACACAAATCGAGGGTGTCGGAGGATGCATGGACTCATCTGTTTACAAAATAAACATTTATGTAGATGGATGTTTGGAATTCACAGGTATTGAAGCATTGTCTGGTGACATTGGGGATTATGATGTTATCATAGGAATGGACATTATAACTTTAGGTGATTTTGTTATTACAAACAAAGATGATCAAACTTGGTTTGCTTTTCGTTATCCTTCTAGTGAGCATATCGAGTTTTAAAATGATACAACGAAGACTCCCTGTTGCAGATACTGCTTGGCAAGCATCAGCAACAGGGATTCTTCGTTTTACTCCTCGTCCTTGTTCAGCTCATCGCCCATACGATACTTAATGTCGTAGTTGATAATGAAGTCGAGCTCTTCTTCTGTAAAGCCGTAATGCTTTGCCAGAAGCTTATCGATTTCGTCGATGATGGGCTTGGATTTGCTGATATGATATTCATATATATCCCCATTTGCCCTGCTATCATATCTCGTTATTCTATTCTCTTTGTATGACGCAGATATAATATCTTTTTCAAGGTGTTCAACTTCCTTGATAGACACAGGATATTCATTGATGTGCCAGTTTCCAAAGTGCCAACAATCAGATATAGTCGAGTAAAATACATAAAATAGAGATGAATTTAAGATTTGGAAGACTTGATTTGAGTATTTGTCTTCACAATAAACCATCTTATATGATTTTATGGGTGTTAAGTATGGGATAAAATTAAAGGGGAAAATCCAATACGTTTCTCCATAATCCTTATAATATAATTGTACCCCATCACTTGATATAACACTATTGATATCTTTTTTCTTTGAATGAAGCTTTTTCCAAATATTTTTATGCAATCCACTTCCTATTTTAGGTATCAAATGCTCTCTGGCCGTATCAATAATGGCTTGTTCAAATTTTAAAGTTTTGAATAGGGTTTCACTATTATTGGTTCTTAAATACTTGGTTGTAAACACTTTTGTTTTGTTTGAATTCGAAAAGTGACAAATAGAGACACGTTGTGAAACACCTTCAAATAGCGATCTTGGTCTTATCGCATGATTTGTGATGTATATTGTATTATATTGATTGATAACATACATTCTTAATAATTCATAGTCACGTATTGATGTAAAACTCATTGGCACAATGAGACTACATCTTGAAGCTTGTGCATTTAAATTATAGAATCTTTCAATGCAATATGCATATAAGTTAGAATATCTATTTTTATATCCCTCTAAAGAGTAATTAATCTTTCTTGTTTCCACATACGGCGGATTGCCAATGATAACATCAAAGCCACCATTGCTATGCATGATATGATAATACTCCGCCAGCCAATGGAAAGGCTGGTGGCTGGAGAGCCATTCTTCATACGAAATGCTGGCATCTGATACCATTGAAGAAAAAAGCTTATGATTCAGCAAGTCGTTAAGCCCTGAAAGCTTTGCCTTGAGCTGCATTTTAGACTCCTTAAACTCGCTTGCCTCCTCCTGCGAAGTAAGTTGAAGGTCCTTGAACTGCTCGTAGGCGCGAGCCACAACCTCCATCTCCAATTCTACCTTGTCCTTGAACTCCTGTTTAGCAAACATGTCGCCATAATTCAAGTCATTATCCAATTCCTTTTCCGTAGCATATCCCACCAAAGTATTGCCGCAACGAATATTGAAGTCGATATCCGGTAACGGATCCAGGCCAAGATTATCAAGTCTTGGATTTACTTCCACTACCGCTACCATCTTCAGGAACAGACGCAGCTTGGCAATCTCTACAGCCTCTTCCATGATATCAACGCCATAGAGGTTGCGGAGAATGATGCTCTTATAGATAAAGTACTGAATATTACTTCGATACTTCTTGCTAATCTCTTCAAGTTCAGCTACGAATAACTTCTCGTTCTTCTGGTGGAATTCCTCCATGCGGGTAATGCAGATTTCATACAATGGTTCCAGGATGTTCATGGCTGCAAACAGAAAGGCGCCACTGCCGCAGGTAGGGTCTAGGATAGAGACGTGCTGCATGGCATGATAGAAATGCTCTACCAAGAGTTGGTCTTCTGTATGTAACAATAAATCGTATGTAAACTGACGGATATCGAGATTGTAGGTGATGAAATCGTTGATTTCGTGAATCTCGCCAGCAGTAATCTTCTGCAGCAAATCATCGCAGCGCTGGAATCGCTCGATGGTTTCTCGCCATATCTCCGTAGGCAGATTGAACGGCTCCGGAGTGCGCTCGTTCCAATGACTTCTGCGCTCCAGGAGTTGAGGTTGGGTGGTATCCACACCTTCTGCTATCTCGCCCGGGATGAGCGAGAGCCAATCTGCAGTATATCCGTGCTTCACGGCATCATAGATGTATTTGTTGCCGCTCTGCTGCAGGGTTTGCCAGATGTATCCCTTTTCCTTGAAATCCTTCTCAGAGGTGGTTTTCTTAACGCTGTCGAAAAGGAAGGGCAGGATGCAGTTCTTGCCTATGTATTCCGTAATGTCTTCCTTGGTGTAGTAGGCTCCCATCTGGGCACGGTCGTTGATGTATTGCTCAAAAATGTAGCCCAGTACGTCGGGGTTGATGTCTTTGCCCGATGCCGTGATGCGGGTATCCAGATGCCAGCGCCATTTATCGAAGAAATCGAAGAGATGAAGGAATGCCTCATCGTCGATGTCAATATCCTTGAACATCTTTTCGATGTCATGAAAATCAAACATGCCTCCGTTCAAATACGGTATGCGGCCATATTTGCTGAGAAATGCTTCGTTACGCTGGTGCCCATTCAGCCCTTCATGGAAGAGGTGTATCAGGAAACCCTTGTAGAAAGACTGGAAGAATTCGTTCTCGCCACGCTCTCGCTGCACCATGCTGAGCTTGTCGCGCAGATAGTTCTCGTTCATATCCAGGAACCCCTTCTTCTGGATAAAGTAGCAGAACATCAGGCGGTTGAGCATCACGGATGCATACCATTGCTTCTCCTTGTTCTTCTTGTCATCGGCTATCTCGTCGTTGATGCCTGTGATATATTTCACAAACTGGGTATGCTCTTTCTTGAATCCTGCGTAGAAATCCTTGGTTATCTTCTCGGAATTCACCATGAAGGCTCCCTGGATGCGCTGCTTCACATCCATAATGGTGGTTTCTTCGTTAAAATCGAAACTCAGGTCGGGAATCTTGGTGTATAGAAATTCTGCCTGGGCTACGCTGGTATACTCGATGGTTACGATGTCGCGCTTTTCCACTTTGTTTACCGGGGCAACCCACTGGTGGTGGAAGCCCTGCTGCTCTATGTAGATGCAGATGTAGTCGTGGGCCTGCTGGCGCAGCTTGATGTCTATCTTCTTGCAGCTAGAGGCTGTCGGTATCTTCTCTACCAGGCAGGTAAGTATCTGGAAACCATTGCGCTCGGCAATGACCTCCATCTCGTAGTCTATGTCGTCGATATGGGGCACTAGGATATCGGTCATGCCCTTGGGGTTGTTCCATCCCATTTCTGTGACGAACAGTTCCTGGAAACTGGCTTCCTGTATATATTGGTTGAATTCTTTTCTTGTCATATCTTGAATTATTTTGAATGTGATTCACTCCATCTCAATCCCATCGAACAGATAATTTTCGGCTCTTTGTTGGAGTTAGTATCTTCGTCGATGATGCAGAGTTGGTTATTTTTGCGCATGTCGAGCACATACTCCACCAGGTCGTCGTTGCTCACGTTGTTTTGTCGCATCATTCTTCCCAGATTAAACTTGGCGGTTTCCTGGAGCGGATAGTTGTAGATGTCGTTGATGGCATATTTCAGCTCTTCCTTGTTCTCGTCGGAGAAGAAGAGATCTACAGGCTTTTCGTAATATCGCTCCAATCGCTGGATAATCTTGTAGCGGGTACTGAATCTGCTGCCCAGAATGCCGCCTACATGCGTGTTCTCGTCACCGATGTTGTCTATGGCTTTCTTCACCAGGTCGTAATGATGGTCGGCTGGTTCCACATTGGGCTCGGCGGCATCGCATTCCATGGCCTGGAGAATGCGCTTCTGCGACTGGCTCACGATTTCGCCCTTGCTGTTGTACCAGGAGAGCACATCGAATCCGCTTCGGGTCTGGGCATAGGTGATGACGCCATCGTTCAGTCTGTCGGTAGTAGCCTTGGTGGCATTGATCATGTTGCTCAGGTGTGGGATGATGCGTTTCAGTTCGGGTTTGGCATCGGTGGCATTCTTCCATATCTGGTATGCCTGTGAAGCCAGGTCCACATCGTTGTCGTCCACATCGTCGAGCGAGCCGCTTTTTTCATTATACATATCTCGCAGGTTTTGCTCGTTGCCCTCGAAGAACACCTCGTCGCTTCCCACTACGTTGGCTGCCTCGTTGATGCGGTCGTTCAGGCGCTTACGCAGGTTGATAACCTGTTCCACACCATCGGCAGGGAAGAAGGAATAGCAGTCTATGTGGTCGCTCTGCTGTCCGATACGGTCCACACGTCCGGCTCTCTGAATGAGTCGGATAATCGCCCATGGCAGGTCGTAGTTGATGATGATGTGCGCATCCTGCAGATTCTGACCTTCGCTCAGTACATCGGTGGCGATGAGGATTCGGCTCTGCTGGTCGGCAGGATAGCTTTTCTCGTTGCTCACTGGCGAGAAATGTTCCACGATGTTGGTGGTGTTCTTGCTGTCGCCCGTAGCGATGTCTATCCGTTTTACATTCTTCTTGCGGAGTTGGCGGCAGAGATACTTGGCGGTGTCGGAGTACTGGGTGAAGAGCACTATCTTGTCTTTCGGATAGGTTTCTGTTACGAGCTTGCACAGTTCGTTGAGTTTCTGGTCTTCCTTCGTTTTCCATTGTCCGCAGAGCTGAATCATCTTGATGATGCATTGGCAATCTTTCTTGAGATTCTGCTTGAGTGTTCGCTTGAAGTACTTGCTGTTGAGCCAGTTTACATTATTCTTCTGCATCAGCAGTTCATAGTGTTTTTTGGCTTTCTGCTCGTAGTATTCCATGTCGGTAGGGATGATGAGGTCATCGCTGTCCTGGTTATCATCACCCATATCAAACATTCCGTTGGCATCTTCATCTTCCATGAAGTCATCGGGTAGGGAGTTCTCATCGCCGATGGGCAGATTGAGTTTGTTGTCGATGGCATAGAGGAAGATGGCGTTGCGCAGGATGTGGCGCTTCAGGGTGAGCAGGAAGGCGAAACCGCTGCTGTCCATTCGCTTGAAGAAGGTGCTCTTGCAGAATCCCATGATGCGCTGACCAGCTTTTGAGAGGTTCTCGATGAGCTGTTTTTCGGCTCGGGAGGCTTCTTCTGCCTTGGCTTCATTCAGATATTTGGTAAGCCCATAGCGTGGCAGCAGCAGTTCTTCCATCATCGCTACCATTTTTTCTGAATAGAGGCGGCTATACTGGTCGCCCTGTTGTGTCTTGAATTTCAGGGCTTTCGGTATGCGGTCGGGGAAGTACGACTTGCTTCCATCCGGGAACTGCAGGTATTTCCGACCATTGCTCTCGTCTGTTAAGGCAAAGTTATCTTTAATGAAGGTGCGGGTGCGGCGAACCAGGAAGAGCTTCATCAGTTCGCTCCAATCATCAGTCTTGTCGCTTTGTTCAAATGATTTGATGCTGCGGATGTGGATGTCGCTATGCTTGCGCTGAAACTCTCGCTCGCCTCCCAGACTTTGGATGTAAGCTTCTGGGCGGATACCAAGATCCTGGTCGTCGCTCAGGAAAAGCTTCAGCTGGTTGGCCAGGTCGGAGAAATCCTTGTTATATGGAGTAGCGGTAAGCAGCAGGGTTTTGCAATCCAGTTTATGAATCAATTCCTGGATGTTGTGATATCGTTTTCCGCTGCTGTTGCGCAAGTTATGGCTTTCATCTACGATAATCAGTCGGTAGTTCCAGGTGTTCTCCACATCAATGGGTTTCTGCATCGAGACGATGTCTGCCTTCAGATCGTATTTCTGTTTGTATTTAGCCCACATGTCCTGTAGGTTGGCTGGACAGATGATGAGGGTGCTGCTGGCGTACGTCATCTCGTAGATTTTGGCGATGGCGCAGGCGGTGATGGTCTTTCCCAAACCCACCACATCGCCTATCATGGCTCCGTTTCGCTTGTCGTTGTTAAGATGCTTGGCTGCTATCTTTACAGCATTCTGCTGGAAATCGAAAAGGGTGTTGCGGAATTCGGGCGGAAGCGTGAACTCCTTGATGCCCGAACGTGCTTCCTGACTGAGATGATACACCGTCTTGAGATAAATATAATAAGGTGGAATATCTTCTTCGCCTGCCCAACTGTTGTCGATGGCATCAATCAGTTCTTTGGTGATGTCGATGCAGAACTTGTCGTTCCATCTTGCATCAAACCATTCTGAAAGTTTCTCTGCACTGTCGCTATCGGCAAACTCTGCATTCAGCTCTCCCTGTCGGGTTAATCCGGAGTAGGTAAGGTTACTGCTACCCATGATGGCCTGGATGGGGTTGAAGTTGTCGTCTGGCCGATATGCGAGATAGAGTTTGGCATGCAGGGGCTCTCGAAGATAGAGCCTGACGCATACTTTCTCTTCTTTCATTTGTGCGGAGAGTCGGCGGAGCGTCCATTCGTCGTTTTTCGACGGGAGTCCAAGCAGGAGCTGCTTCTTGAAGTCTCGGGCAATGGCTATTCTGCATTTCTGCACATACTCGGCATCGGGCAGTTGTTTCTTACCGGAATAGAGACTTCGAACGAGGTCTTCGTCTGGTCGGTGCATGCCGATAAGGAGTCGGCAGGTGCGGAATATGCGGTCGTTCTGTTCATATACGAAATCACCGGATAGCTGGTCAACCTCATTGACTATAAGGTTCCAGCCGCGCAGGTTGAAGTAACCCACGCAGAAATCAACGCGTTTTACGCCCACGTTGGAAATAATGCCCTGGAGCCCATCGGTGAACTTGGTTTCCAGGTTGTCATAGATACGAGCCATGTGATTGCTGTTTATAGGGTACAACAATCTCTAGCAGTTTCAATCTTTAGATTTGTTTGCATAATTGGTAGGAGCTTTAAATCTTGTTACTGAAATCTGTAAATTCTCAAAATGTCTTTTCGAGGGAATAAAAAGAGCGTACCCTCCACCTTGTTGTATCTCTAAACAAGGCAGCTCCTACCACAGATGGCCTAAAGTGTGAAATACAAAAGGAGAGGATACGCCATATCTAGGCGCATCCATTCTCACTTTCAGTTCACACTTGTTGAATTTTGCTTTGGTAGGAGCTATTCTGTTTAGAACTTCCAGTCGAATCGATACGAATCTAATCGTTAACCCACGAAAATAGAGCAGGTTTGGCATTTGCCTCGCCATACTTGGGCACAAAGGTATTACATTTTATCGAAATGGCAAAAAATAATCCCAACTTTTTCTTTGTTATTCAAAAAAAAATGAGTAGCTTTGCAGATGAAATGTAAAATGAAGATAATATGAGATATCCTATAGGCTTACAATCGTTTGATCATCTGCGTGAAGAAGGTTACGTTTATGTTGATAAAACGGCTATGGTGTATTCCTTGGCACATGGAAGTACTGTCTATTTTCTGGGTCGTCCCCGACGATTCGGAAAGAGTCTTCTTATCTCTACCTTCGAGAACTATTTCCTAGGCAAAAAAGAACTGTTCAAAGGACTTGCCATCGAAAAACTGGAGACGGAATGGAAAACCTATCCTGTGTTTCATATAGATTTCGGAACAGGTTCTTATGCTAATGAAGATGCTCTCAATCAGATATTCGAGTTCTATCTCTCGGGATGGGAAAGAAAATATCAGATAGAGCGTGAACCGGGGGTTACCGATTATAACCTGAGATTTAAAAAAGTTTTGGAAGAAGCTCATCGTCAGACCGGGCTGCGTGCCGTGGTCCTGGTGGACGAATATGACAAACCGCTGCTCGACGTGATGGATACGGGATATATGGTAGAGCATTTGGGGGAACAGATAACTTTGGAGGAGAAAAACAGAAACATGCTTCGCGCTTTCTATTCCACCTTTAAGGGAGCTGACAAACATCTGCAATTCGTTTTCCTTACCGGTGTCACTAAGTTCTCGCAAGTAAGTGTGTTCAGTGATTTTAATCAGCCTAATGATATCAGCATGTCGCCTAAGTATGATACTATTTGTGGTATTACAGATGAAGAACTGGAACAGACTTTCTCGCAACAGATAGAGGAGTTGGCTGCTGTTTATGACTATACTGGTGAGAAGATGCGGGCGGTATTGAAAAAGCGTTTCGATGGATATCATTTTAGCAAAAGGATGAAGGGTGTTTATAATCCTTTCAGCATTCTGAACACATTTGATAAGCAGGATGTTCAGGATTATTGGTTTCGCACAGGAACACCTACCTATCTGGTCCGTTTGTTGAATCATTTTGATGAGAATCTGGATGAGTTGACGGGTAAGTATTATATGACCGATCAGTTTGTTGATTATCGTGCAGATAAGGAGAAGCCTTTGCCTATGATATTTCAGAGCGGTTATCTTACCATCAAGGATTATGATAGTGACATGAATACTTTTTTGTTAGATTATCCGAACGATGAGGTAAAGCGTGGCTTTGTTACTCTGATGGCTAACAATTATTTGGAGCCGAAAGACAATATAGATAATTGGATAGTTACGGCAATCTCTGCTTTAAGGAAAGGTCTCCTGGATGATTTTCAAGTCCATCTGACTGCTTTTCTTTCAAGTATTCCTTATACGATGCGCCGTAAGGATTCAGAACGGGAGAAGGAGCGTTATTTTCATTATACATTTTATCTTCTGCTACGACTTTTGAGCACATATACGGTTTATACGGAAAAGGTACAGAGTCAGGGTAGGGTAGATTGCATAGTTGAGACCTCGAAGTTTATCTATATCTTTGAGTTCAAACTTGACGGAACAGCTCAGGAGGCATTGTTGCAAATTAATAATAGGGGATATGCCCGTGAGTATGCCAATGATAAAAGAAAACTCTTTAAAATAGGATGTAGTTTCTCTTCAGAAACGGGAACCATTGAAGATTGGAAGATTGAAGGCTGAAATTCTACTACTTGTTAACATAAAAATAGGCTGAGCCATCATGCGATGACTCAGCCTTAATTCTTTTTAATCCATTCAGAACTTTACTGCTGAACAGGAATCTTCTTGACGCGACGCTCGTGACGGCCACCCTCGAATGTTGTGGCAAAGAACTCGTCGAGAATAGCCTCGGCGGTCTTGTTGTCTACGAAACGACCTGGAAGTACCAATACGTTGGCATCGTTGTGCTGACGAACCAAATGAGCAATCTCCTTGCACCATGCCAATCCGGCACGTACACTCTGATGCTTATTCAATGTCATGGCGATACCTTCGCCGCTGCCGCAAATGCCGATACCTGGATATACTTCGCCACTCTCAATGCCTTTAGCAAGAGCATGACCGAAGTCAGGATAGTCTACACTCGCATCGCTGTATGTACCATAATCCTTTACAGGATAACCCTTCTTTTCCAAATATTCCAATACAAATTGCTTCAATGGAAAACCTGCGTGATCGCATGCAATACCAACTGTCTTTACTTCCATAATACTTAAGTTTTTAAGTGAAGAAAACGGGGTAAACCCTTATTCTTCACAAGGTTAATGTTAAAAGAGTGAAAGGAGTCGGATGCCGGAAATGGAAATCTGCCATCCGGCAAAA
>ENA-OPCZ01001635-OPCZ01001635.1-human-gut-metagenome-genome-assembly--contig:-NODE-1635-length-11516-cov-2.809266_pt1 | contig 11516 bp, 10 predicted proteins | sample MGYA00241566_ERZ501483 | MGnify/ENA primary metagenome ERZ501483 (study PRJEB25962, sample SAMEA1965191) | human gut metagenome | biome: human gut; feature: human-associated habitat; material: faeces... | reverse complement strand
ACGCCGGTGGCGTTGTCGAAGACGATCCTGGTGGGGACGCCGCCCACGTATTCGAAGATCTGCTTGAGCGCCTGGCACACGCACTCGGCGTTCTCGGAGGGGAAGACCTGGGCGAACCCCATGTTGGAGAACGGGAAGGAGAGCACGAAGAAGCTCATCCTGCGCCTTGCGCCGACGATGGCGAAGTCAGCCTCCCCGAAGTCGGCCTGCGCCTCGCCGGGGCTCCAGACAAGGTCCAGGTAGGATTCGGCGACGCTTTTCCTCTGGGCCTTGAGGTCGTGGACGTAATGCCTGACGGTGGACTCGCTGCAGGCGACGCCGTGCTCGTCGCGAAGGCGCTGCCAGATGCGGCGCGCGGTGTGCCTTTGCTTGCGCCAGCTCCTCTCGTCCTCGTCGAGGTACCCCTCGATGACGGGCCTGTACGCGTCGAGCATCTTCTCCCTGGGCTCCTTCACCGGCATCTGCGGCGAAAGGTCGGGGGCGGCCAGCTTCGCGTACACGGTGTTGCGCGAGACTCCGACTTTCCGCGCGATCTCGGAGATGGACTCGCCGCTTTTGCGCAGCTGGCGTATAGAATAGGTTTGCGACATGCTGATCATACCTTTCTGACCTCCTTGGTTGATTTCTCTAGGCGAAAACCAAGTTAGTCGATTGAGTTGGTCGGCATGTCTGCCTTTGTGCTCAAATTGATCAAGCCGATATGTTCATTTTTAAGTTACCACCAACATCCAGCGCATCATCGACGGCAACACCAAGCGCATCGTCTCCGAGTGCCAGGCATACCTCGACCGCTACGAGCGCGAGGGAAGGCCTCGCTTTGCCGTCGACATCGACCGCATCGTGGGACTGCTGGAGGGCGAGAAGTAGGGCATCTCGGCTCAGTCTCGAGCCATGCGGAGTCGCTCCGCATTTTTGAACGCCGCGTGTGCGTCCCAAATACTTGAGAAACAAGCTGTGAAGTGCGGTGGCGCGCCCGTGCCCGTGCATAGCCGTCACCATCAGCGTCTACGCGGCGTCGGCTTCAAGTGGAACTGGCGCCGCTGCTGTATATGGTTTGCCTTGCTGCAAATAGCGATCAATGCCCGCGATGTTTCTGCTTGCGCTTCAGTTTTCTCTGTTCGTAGCGCGCATCAGCCTTTTCCACACGGCGTCGGCTTCTTGCTTGAGCCGACTCCCGCTTCATCGCTTCCCGCTGTGCCGCGAGCGCCTGTTGTGCCTTGGTGCTCACCGCGGGCCGTTTAAGGGCTTTCGCTGCCTCGCGAGCGCGCCGCTTGGGGTTCTTCGCGGGCTTGCTTGTTTCAGTGGCCTTGTCGCCGAAGAACGAGAACTTTTCCCATTCGCTTGTAACGAATCGCAGAATCTCCTCATCGGACGGCTCCGCGCCGAAGACGATGCGGGCGACGCCATACCTTCCGCCCTCGACGTGCTCCGCCAGCCCGACCCAGAATTGACCGTCGTGATATGACGATGAGCAGCAAGTCGCTGATAGCCGCCCTGCGAAGCTAGTTGCCTTGTTCGCAGCCGGGCCGCAGGCCGCACCTACGCTCGAGCTCTGCCACGAGGGCATCGTTGTCGGTCACCGAGACGATGGCGTCGCCGTCGTGGGGCGCCTCGATATAGACGCGGTCGAGCGAGTTGGCCGTCCCCGCCCAGAGCGTCCTGGTGCGCCGGACGCCCCGCACGTGGGCGTAGGGTATCACCGAACGCATCCTAGCGTACACGACGACGAGGCGGTCGCCGTAGAGCTCGAGGCGGTTGCTGCGGACGGGAAGGGCGGCCAGGGCCACGAGGGCCGGGACGGGCAGCAGCGCGAACCAGCCCCATAGGAGCGCGGGACTCGAGCTCAGGAAACACGCGATACACGCCGCGGATAAACCGCCCGCCACAATCACCATGGCCGCTATGAACCACGGGTCTGTCCTGCCGGGGAACACCCGCTCCGGCCGCTCGTCCTTCTCACCCATTACGGCCTCCCTCCCGACGCCCTCCCTAGCGGAGCGTGGGGCCGGAGAGTGCCTTGAACCCGTCACCGACCATCTCGCCCCCCCGTTCCGTGGGCCTTCTGTAGTGGTGTGTACCCCCGACTGTTCGACGGATGTCGTACGATTGAATGTTTTTCGAACTTTTTTAAGATGGGTGCGGCAGGATCGAGCAGATTGTTCGCGCGAGAGGCTCCCCGCCGCCGCGCCCGGTCTCGGGTTCGATGCATCGACATCCGTCTCAGGTGGTGTCTCCGCTGCGCGACATTGCAGGGGGCAAAGCCGAGATGCCATGGGGCGCGCCGAGGCTTTGCCCGCGGGGCGAAGATTCTAGGGGTCCGACGTGGCCTGGAGGGGAGACGGACATGCAAGCGCTTATGACTGAGGAGCTGGCCGAGTGCCTGCCGCCGCTGTACGCGACCGAGGGAGGGGCACTCGCCCTCGACCTCACAAACCCGGAAGGCGAGGACCACCTTGACCTCTGGTGCTCGCTTACCATCAACCTTTCGGGTGACCCCTTCGCCTCCACGTGGCGCATTCACACTTGTGCCCGGCATCATGGACATGGGCGTCGCCAAGTCGGCCGACGGGGCGCAAGCCCCTGTTGACTCAACGTTCGACGAGATAAACCGCATGTTCTCAAAGCTCGGCTTTATCGATTACAATTCACGCCTCGCGCAAGGGCCGTTCTACTCCCCAAACCTAATCTGCCTGTCGCACGCATCGAGGCGACGGGGCGGCGCCTTCTCGCGTGAGTCAATTCCTGTTTTACTGGTGCGGATCCCAACATGCCCTTATGCATGGTGCCCTGCCGCTTTCGAAACTTCAAAACCATTCGATTTTCGAAACTGAGTGGGAATAAGTTATCGGTACGCTTTTTTATAAAATGTAAAAAAGCACCCCCATAACTGATGAAATGGACGCTGAGAAAAAAGGGGCGCATCTTGCGTATATACCGACGTGAAGATCTACCTCTATCTTGCATCGCGCGGGTATGAGCTTTCTGTGGGCCGTATTGGGAAGCTCGAGTGTGACTTCATCGCTCGTAGGCGCAATGCTTACGCCTACATCCAGGTCTCTATGTCGATTGCCGACAGAGGCGTCGAGGAGCGCGAGTACAGGCCGTTCGGCCACATCAGGGATGGTTATCCGCGCTACTTGTTCACGCTTGATCCTCTATTGCAGGAGAGGGATGGCATCAGGCACCTTAACATGGCGTCGTTTATGCAAGATGGCGGTGATCTTATTTGAGCGGCGGCCAGATTCCTTTGCTCCCTAGTGCGCAAACAGCGCGGGTATCAAATGAGGACCATTGCCTCACGTAGAATCGATAGATTGAAAACTTGTTTTGATGTTGACAGGCTTTTGGCCAGTGGCTCCTATTGTCGAGTGGGAGTAGCTGAAACGAGGCGATTGAATAACTCCATACGTTTTGGTTAAAACAAAAAATATGCCGCGCGCCTGCGGCATGAGGGAGGGAGATTTCTATGAATATCGTTGTATTGAGTGGTATCCCGCGTAAGGGCGCCAATACCGACACCATGGTCGAGGCGTTTGCCGAGACCGCGCGCGAGGCCGGCCATACGGTCGAGGTCATCCGCGTTGCCGGCAAGAAAATCGCTGGTTGCCTGGGGTGTCAGTATTGCTTCGCCCACGAGGGCACTTGCGTGCAGAAGGATGACATGGCCAACGTGATTGAGTCGCTGAAAGACGCAGATATGGTCGTCTTCGCCTCGCCTATCTACTGGTTCGATATCACCGCGCAGGAGAAGGCCGCCATCGACCGCCTGTACGCCTTCGGTGCTACGGGCTTCCCGTTCACCAAGACGGCCCTTTTGCTCGATAGCCACAGCGAGGGCGTCTATGGTGCGGCGATCGCTATGTACAAGTCGACCTGCGCGTACTGCAAGTGGGAGGACCTGGGCATTGTCACCATCAGCGGTATGACCGAGCGCGACAGCATGGCATCCTCGCCCAAGTTGGAAGAGGTTCGAGAGCTCGCTCGCAAGCTCGCCTAAGAACAAGAAGAACGCATGGCAATCGGTGTTGGTGGAAAATGCTTGCTATCCTTACCAAGAGGAATGCTGATTGCCATGCGTTGATGCTTCCGCGGACAATTCCGGCGTGCTAAAACGCCTTCTCGTTCAAGAATTCCCTGAACGCGGGAATGTCAAAGCCAACGAGACCACGCCCGCGCTCTCCAATGACGCCGTCCTCCAGGAGGCGGCGTTTGTATTGGCTTGCGTAGTTGCTGGCGACGCCCATGCGTTTGGCTATCTCCGAGACCCTGCTGGGGCCAGAATCGGGCAGCATCGCGAGCAAAAACTCAATGTCTTTATCGGAAAGCTCCCGATAGGTCGTTTCGAGAATTCGATCGCGCAGCTCCATGCGGGCAAGCAGAGAACCCTGCTGTACATCAGGTGCACTGATTTTGGGCGAGTTCTCCGAAACATCCCATGTGCGATATCCGACGAGCTGCATCATATAGGGAAATCCGTCGACGGCCTTCACGGCATCCTCGAGCGCTTCTGGCGTGATTGAGCGGCCTCCGGCCTCAACGGTTTTGCGGAATGCGTTTGCAATTTCAACGTCAGTAATTCGTCCCAACTGATGATATTGGGAACGCCTGAGGAACGAGACGGAATCGTTACGCAGCAACGCCGATACCTTGTAGGGCAGTCCTGCCATGAGTAGGGCAACTTTTTTACCTTCGCGTACAAAGTGCTGGTAAACAGAGGCAAATCGAAGCATTTCTTCGAGATCGACGGTGACTTCATCGATGGTGATGAGAAGTCCGATGTCATGTTTTTCGAGTTGCTTAAAGATGCCATTCATGCGCGTGCGCCAGTTGCCCTGAGCCTCTTGAGCATATGTCCAATCGATGCCCACTGGGTCAATTTGAACACCGTTTATGCGCGCGTGAGGCTGTGAGAGGTAGCTATCTGCGGCTTCTTTGGTTCGCTCGATAATATCTTCGAGCATGCCTGGCATGGCGGAGACATTTGCTGCGATCCATGGTAGCTCCTTTGCAAGTTTTGCTAATTTTTGCAACTTTTGCTAACTTTTGCAAGTTTTGCTAACGCCTGACCAATGGGCATCGAAGCAGTGACGCTGACATTTTTTACGCAGAAAAATAAGCAGAAATCAATTTATCTGCGTTAAAAAATAGTTGAGAAGAAAAACGACGAGTCCCGGGCGCAATGCCGTTGCGTTCCGGGCCTCGTCGCTTTGCGAAGTATCTAACGATCTCGTTGCCGTGGTACCTAGTCAAACAAGCTCGGCATGTCGTTTTCCTTCATGAGGGCACCGGCAGAGGGAAGGCTCTGCGCGGTGAACTTTTCGGCCGAGACGCCGGCGCCAAGAATCTCCTCGGTCGTGCCGACCGTGGTGACCGAGCGGCCCTTCTTGGCCGTAAGGGCCTGGACGCCCTGCGTGTTGGTGGTCGTCTTGGTCTTGAGCAACGACGTGTTGAAGTTCATCAGGCGGTAGTCGCTCGAGACCAGCGCGATGTCGCGATCTTCCTTGAGCACCTGGGCATACAGCAGCTTGCTGCCACCGTAGATAGCGTTCTTGAGACGTTTGCGGTTGGTCTTGGTAACGTATCCGGAAAGTGCGACGCGCACCACGCGGCCGTTCTCAAAGACAAACAGCACGTCGGCCTTGTAGTCCTCGGGGTCGATGACCCAGATGACATTCTCGTCGGGTTCCATCTCAAGATCGGTCGGCAGGTACGAGCCCAGCTGGGCCGACTTGGTGTCCTCAAACGCCGCAACCTTGCACTTGTACACCTGGCTCTTGTTGGTAAACACGAGCAGCTCGTGGGTGTTGGAGGACGGGAACTCGATAAAGGGTTTGTCGCCGTCCTTGTACTTGAGCGTGGTCGCCTTCTTGAGTACGCGGTCCGTCATCTTCTTAAGGTAGCCATCGCGCGAGAGCATGATGGTAACCGGATATTCCTCGACCTCGGGCTCCAGGCTCACCTCGATAACCTCATGGGGCTCAATCCTGCCCGTGCGGCGCGGCATCACATATTTCTTGTTGACTGCGGCCAGCTCGTCGCTGATGACCTTCTTGATGTTCTCCTCGCTGGAGAGGATTTCCTCAAGCTCGGCAATCTCGCCCTCAAGCTTGGCAATGTCCTTGGTGCGGTTGAGGATGTATTCCTCGTTGATGTTGCGGAGCTTAAGCTCGGCGACAAACTCTGCCTGGGTCTCGTCGATGTCGAAACCCTTCATAAGGTTGGGCACGACCTCGGCTTCGAGCTTGGTGCCGCGGATGATGGCGATGGCCTTGTCGATGTCGAGCAAGATCGCCTCGAGGCCGTGCAGCAGGTGCAGGCGCTCGGACTTTTTGCCCAGGTCAAAGTTAATGCGGCGGCGCGTGGACTCAATACGCCACTTGACCCACTCGTGCAGGATCTGGCGCACGCCCATAACGCGAGGGTAACCATCGACCAGCACGTTGAAGTTGCACGAGAACGAATCCTGCAGCGTGGTCGAGCGATAGAGCTTGGCCATGAGCTTGTCGGGGCCGACACCGCGCTTAAGGTCGATGGCGATGCGAAGGCCCGAAAGATCGGTCTCGTCGCGGATGTCGGAAATGCCCTCCAAACGCTTGTCGTTCACCTGGTCGGCCATGTTCTTAATGAGCATGCGCTTGTTCACTTGATACGGAAGCTCGGTGACGATGATGCGCGTGCGGTCGCGGCCGAATTCTTCAAATTCCGTGCGGGCGCGCAGGATGATCTTACCGCGGCCCGTGGCGTAGGCCGCACGGATGCCGCTGCGGCCCATAATGATGCCCTTGGTCGGGAAGTCGGGGCCCGTGACGTGCTGCATCAGGTCGTAAAGCGTCGCCTCGGGATTGTTGAGCACGCAGACGCAGGCGTTGATGACCTCGGTCAGGTTGTGCGGGGGGATGTTCGTCGCCATACCGACGGCGATACCGGAAGAACCGTTGACCAGCAGGTTCGGGAAGCGCGCGGGCAGCACGCGGGGCTCCTTGCGGCTCTCATCGAAGTTCGGGTCCCAGTCGACGGTCTCCTTGTCGATGTCGCGCAGCATTTCGTTGGCGATCTTCGACATTCTGGCCTCGGTGTATCGGTAGGCGGCCGGAGGGTCGCCATCAATGGAACCGAAGTTGCCGTGGCCGTCAACGAGCATATAGCGCATGGAGAAGTCCTGCGCCAGACGGACCAAAGCGTCGTAAACGGAAGCGTCGCCATGCGGATGATAGCGGCCCAGCACGTCGCCGACGCAGGTCGCCGACTTTTTGAACGCCTTGTCGCTCGTGAGGCCGTCTTCATACATGGCGTACAGGATGCGGCGGTGGACCGGCTTCAGACCGTCGCGCACATCGGGCAGCGCGCGCCCGACGATGACCGACATCGCGTATTCGATGTAGGAGGACTGCATTTCGTGCACAAGCTCGCTCTGCACGATCTTTTGGTTAGGGAATTGAATGTCTTCGGGTTTGTAATCCACGTTTTTGTGTGCCATTTTCTTCGTCCTCCTCTCTTAAAAGTCCAGATTGACCGCGTATTTCGCGTTCTGTTCGATGAATTCCTTGCGCGGCTCTACCTTCTCGCCCATCAGCACCGTGAACGTCTCGTCGGCGAGCACCGCGTCCTCGAGCGTAATGCGCTTGAGCGTGCGTTTTTCGGGGTCCATGGTCGTTTCCCACAGCTCGTGCGGGTTCATTTCACCAAGACCTTTGAAGCGCGAGATATCGACCTTCGCGTTCGGATTGTCGCCGCGCAGCTCGGCGGAGTATTGATCGCGCTCCTCCGGCGTAAAGGCAAGGCGCGTCGTCTTGCCGCGCGTCAACTTGAAAAGCGGCGGCACGGCCGCGTAAACATAGCCGTTTTCGATGAGCGGGCGCATATAGCGGAAGAAGAACGTCAAAAGCAGCGTTCTGATGTGCGAGCCGTCGACATCGGCATCCGCCATGATGATGACCTTGTGATAGCGGAGCTTATTGACGTCGAAATCCTCGCCAAGGCCGGCGCCGAGCGCGATGATGACGGGCTGGAGCTTGTCGTTGCCGTAGATTTTGTCGGCGCGCACCTTTTCGACGTTGAGCATCTTGCCCCAGAGCGGCAGGATTGCCTGGAAGCGCGAGTCGCGCCCCTGCGTGGCGCTGCCGCCTGCCGAGTCGCCCTCTACGATGTAGAGCTCGGTGAGCTCGGGGTTATTCTCGTTGCAGTCCCGCAGCTTGTCGGGCATGGCCGCGCCGCCCAGGGCGGTCTTGCGGCGGATCGCCTCGCGCGCCTTGCGCGCGGCCTCGCGCGCGCGGTTGGCGGTCATCGCCTTATCCAAAATCGTGCGCGCCACGACGGGGTTTTCCTCAAGGAACTGCATCAGCCGGTCGGAGACGATGCCGTCGACCAGTGTGCGGATCTCGGAATTTCCGAGCTTTGCCTTCGTCTGACCTTCGAACTGCGCGTTCGTGAGCTTCACGGAAATGACGCAGGTAAGGCCCTCGCGGCAGTCCTCGCCGCTGACCTTATCGCCCTCTTTGATGATGCCGTTTTTGATGCCGTAGGCGTTCAAAACGCGCGTGAGCGCGGCCTTGAAGCCGGTCTCGTGCATGCCGCCCTCGGGCGTGTGGACGTTGTTGGCGAACGACAGGATATTTTCCTGATAGCCGTCGTCATACTGGAGCGCCAATTCTGCGAACGAATCGCCCTTCATGCCGCTCATGTAGATGACGTTATTGTGCAGCGGCTCTTTCTTTTTGTTGAGCCACGTGACGAATTCGCGGATACCGCCCTCGTAGCACATCGAGTCGCGGCGCTCGCTCTCGGGCTTTTCCTCGCTCTCAACGCGCTTGTCCTCGATCGTGATGCGAAGGCCCGCGTTCAAAAATGCCTCCTCGCGCATGCGGGTGTGCAGCGTTTCGTAGGAGTATTCGAGCTCTTCGAACATCTCGGGATCGGGCTTGAACGTAACGGTCGTGCCCGTGTGGTCGGTCGAGCCGATGATGGTCATCTCCTGCGTGATCTTGCCGCGGGAGAATTTCATCTCGTAGATATTGCCGTTTTTGTGCACCTGCACCGTCAGCCATTCAGACAGCGCGTTGACAACGCTCGCGCCGACGCCGTGCAGACCGCCGGAGACCTTGTAGCCTCCGCCGCCGAACTTGCCGCCTGCGTGCAGCACGGTGTAGACGACCTCGAGCGCGGGACGTCCCGTCTGCGCCTGAATGTCGACCGGAATGCCGCGGCCGTTATCCACAACGGTGATGGTGTTGCCCTCGTTGATCGTCACTTGAATTTCCGTGCAGTAGCCCGCAAGCGCTTCGTCAATGGAGTTATCCACAATTTCGTAGACGAGGTGATGCAGGCCGCTCACCGACGTCGAGCCGATGTACATGCCCGGGCGCTTGCGCACCGCCTCAAGCCCCTCGAGAACTTGAATTTCCGAGGCGTTATAGTCGTTGTTTTCATCCACCGCCGTGGATTGCAGGATCTCATTTTCTGCCATTTGGGTTCTCCTTTCGTCATCAGGCAGGAAGAACCGGGTCGGAGCCCTTTCCGGCCCGTTTCTCCCTGCCTCGAGCACTATTTTGATGGGAAAGCCGCTTACATCGCGGCTGTTGTTTTCTTCTTTCTGATCAAGCAGTAAATGCCGTACACCAGTGCTTGACTCGTTAGGTACAGGAACAAAATGCCCGTGATCGGCCCGACGGGAAACGTCGAATCCGCACCGTGGAACTGCCAGAGCACTTCGCATGCAAGCCAGAAGAGCGCCGACACCTTCATTTTCTTCCGAAAGAGCCACTTGTCGCCCTCTTCCGCTTTGAGCTGCCACGTGAAATACACCGTCATCAGCGTGAAAAAGCCGAGCGCGATGGGCAGTATCCAGCGCTCATCGTGGGGAAGGGAAAAGGGACTTGCCAGCATTGTCAAAGCAACGGGGATCTTCATGTCTGCTCCTCCATTCTCTTTTGCAGTGTTTGGCTCGAAAGCTCGGATAGATAAACCAGCTGCGGGTGATACGGGTGGTCGCACACTAAAAACGACTTGGGAATGTCCTCGCAGGCGTCGATGACCAGACTTTCGTCCTCCGCCCGGCGGAGAAATTCTGACGTTCTCTTCGATTGCGACGTGATCTCGAGATCAAAGATGCCGATGATGTGCTTTTCTGGCAGCATGACATTGTTGCCGATGTGCAGGTACATGGTACCTCCTCAGATATCGCGCCCAAAGGGGCGCGGGGTGGTCTCCCATTGGCATGGGAGTGCGCAGTCAAAGGGGGGATTCTCTTTCCAAAGAGAATCCCCCCTTTGGAACCCCAAGAGAAATGCGAGGGGAGTCCCCCTCGACCCCCGACATTGCGGGATTGCAGCTTGAATAACTGCACGCGCTGCGCAGTGTGGGTGCGGTGTACATGGCTTCGCCATGAATCTTCTGCGAGTCGTCACCACTCTCAACCGCGCCTTACTGTCGTGAGGCGCGAGTGACGTTTGCTTGGCGGCAGACTGCGTGCGGAATGCGGCATTGCTTCGCTCGCCGCATTGTGGAGACTGGCGATAGACGGGAATTACTGCGCACTTCTACAAGATCAGCAGAGCGGCAGCGGATAGTAGGAGCAAATCAAATCGTATAGCAACACCCAACGCGGCAACGCCGCGCGCAGGCATTCCCATTCCGGAGGCACAAAGGTCATTCGCGCCCGAGACTGCCAATTTAAAACCTTTCTCTCGGGGGATCAAAAGGGGGATACTCTCTTTCGTGAAAGAGAGTATCCCCCTTTTATTCGCGCCCCCCTGCTTGCAGGGGACCCTATTTCTCCACAGAATGTGGAAATCACTCACGCCTTGGTGCGATCGTACGAAACGACCACGCGGCGGTTCGGCTCGGTGCCGATGGAGAACGTTGTCACACTCGGCGTATCCTGGAGCGCGGTGTGGATGACGTGGCGCTCGTAGGCGTTCATGGGCTCGAGGGTGACATTGCGGCGGTACTTCGTCACCTTGCCGGCGACCTTTTCCGCCAGGCGCTCGAGGCTCTGCTCGCGCTTTTCGCGGTAATTTTCCGCATCGACCTGCACGCGGGCGCGGTTCTTCTCGCTGCCGCGGTTGATGCTGTAGTTCGTCAACTGCTGGATGGCGTCGAGCGTTTCGCCGCGGCGGCCGATCAGCGCGCCGAGCTTTTCGCCCTCGAGGAAGACCTTGTAGCGGCCCTTCTCACTCTCGTAGACCTTGACCTCAGCGGCGGAGTCCATGTGCTCAAGAAGGCCCTTGAGGAACGCGCGGATCTGCTCGCTCTTCTCGTCGTGGCACTCTTCGCCGAGGTCGACAATGGGCTTGGGCTGCGGGGTGGGACGCTCCGCGCGCTCGGCGCGGGGAGCGCGGTTCTCGCGGCGGTCTTCGCGCGCGGGACGGTCGCCGCGTTCGGTACGCGGCTTGTCGTTTGCGCGGGCTTCTTTTTTCTGCAAAACCTCGGGCGCGTACATGGGCACGGCCTTGGGCGCAGAAGCGGGTTCAATTTTCTTTTCGGGCTTGGGTGCGGCAGGCTTTTCCACCGGCTTGACC
>ENA-OPCZ01001622-OPCZ01001622.1-human-gut-metagenome-genome-assembly--contig:-NODE-1622-length-11588-cov-2.447412_pt1 | contig 11588 bp, 10 predicted proteins | sample MGYA00241566_ERZ501483 | MGnify/ENA primary metagenome ERZ501483 (study PRJEB25962, sample SAMEA1965191) | human gut metagenome | biome: human gut; feature: human-associated habitat; material: faeces... | reverse complement strand
AGAGGACTGGTCTCGCAGACATACCCCTGTGCGAGCATGTCCTCTTTTTCTTTATCGGTAAATCCTACCGATATCTCCAGACGCGGAGGGGCACATCAACTGGTGATTGTTTCGATGGAAAGTATGATGTTGCGGAATCCGCGTTTATTCATATAGGCAATAGCATTGTCGTTCAGGTGTACCATATGTTCAATTCCTTTCATAATTTAATAATATTACAGCAGTAATTGTAAAACAAAGTCCACAGATGGAAAGAATACCTGGTGTTTCGGCATAGAGTACCGCTCCGAATAACATGGCGGCGGCAGGCTCGCTGGAAGCGAGAATCGATGCCTTGCCGGCCTCCATATAGCGCATGGATAAAGAATATAGTGCATAAGGCAGGACGGATGATACCAGCGCATGAATAATCTGGATAAAAAAGGTGGTCCTTTGACCTGAGACAATCATACTGCTTAAAGAGTGTATATTACTGAAAGGCAGCATTGTCATGCCGGAAAAGAGTGTGCCGTAAAAAGTAATCGTCAGGAAATGATATCCTTTTTGTGTGACTTTTTTGCTTATGATTCCATATACAGCATAGAAAAAGCTTGCCAGAATTCCGCAGAGAATTCCTGTTATGCTCCAGGAAAGTCCATTGCTTTCCAGTACTCCGCTTACCAGTACACAGCCAATGAGTGCGAGTGTTACACAGGTCAGTTTGTGTCTGGTTACTGGTTCATGGAAGAATATAGCAGCCAGAAACAGAACAAAGACCGGAGACATGGCAAGTAACACGGCAGAAAGTGCAAGAGATCCTTTCGTAACGGAAATATTATAAAAGACACTAAGGGCGGTCATGCCGATCATGCCGCTTCCGATAAAAAGCCAGAAGTCACGCCGATGTACATAAAATAAATGTCGGTTATAGAATAGAATCCATATGCCAGTGATCAGAGCTGCAAGCAACATCCGGAAACTAATGATGGAAAAGTTGTCGAGCCCATCGTGTTCCAGTGTACGGACAAAGATTCCGGCAGCACCCCAGCAGATGCCGGAGAAAAATGGCAGTAACCAGGCGTATTTGGTAAGTTTCTGATTCATAAGTACCCCAATCCTTTGTAAATATAATAAATTAAGTATATCACAAAAACGGACATTGTTATGAGAACATGTCCGTTTTGTGCATTTTTATGAATCACTATAATCGATCAGAATTATCTTTCAAATGAATATATTCTGCTACAGACCGGTCAAAAGTCTTGATATGCTGGAACAGCCAGTCTACGACATTGCGCTTTACCTGTTCGATAAACTGATCATCAGGTCCTTCGTTTTCATTAAGATAATCATATAATTCCTGAATGGATTTCTTGAATTCTTCATGTTTGGCATGATGTGCGGCAAGTTCCGGGTAAGATACTTTTTTCTGCAGATCTTCTTCTTCCTGAAAATGGAAATTCGTATATTCATCAAGATAATCTAACATTTTGATTGCTTTGATCTTACTGTCACTGGATTCGCATGCTGCAACGAACTGCCGGATGCGGTCGATCAGTTCCTGATGCTGGGAATCGATGGTCTTGTTGCCTGTAATTAAGTTATCGTCAAATGTAATATTCATAGAGAAACCTCCTGTCTTTGATACGCATTGAATCCCAGTCCCGCGTAGTCTATAATGAATCATAGAAATTGTTATCAGCAGAGAAAAGGATTGGATTATGAAGTTACAACAGTTACAGATATTTCAGAACCTGACAGAAGAAGAACTGGAAAAAAGTCTTGTCTGTTCACAGGCTGTAGTAAAGAAATATCCGAAAGGTACCTATATTTTCCGCCAGGGTGATGCACCGTTAAAATTATATTTCATATTGGAAGGAATGGTTGAGCTTGGCAGTATCAACCTGAATGGCAAGATTACTCGAAGCAGTTATGTTACGGTGGGTGAGGAGTTTGGCGAAGTAGAACTATTTCTGCGCCAGTCTGCTTACTCCGGTTATGCAAAAGCAAAAAGTGAAGTATCGGTTCTGGAGGTTTCACAGAATTTCTTTGGCGGAAGATGCGAAAGAAATTGTGTACATCACAGTAAGGTTGTGTTCAATATGCTTCAGCTTTTTGCGGAAAAAGCAGAGAAATGTAACCGTCAGATAGAGGTTCTTACCAGTGGAAACTTACGTCAGCGTGTAGCGGCGTACCTGTTGGAAAACTGTGATCCGGACTACCGGGTTCGTCTGCATATGAACAGGGAAGATCTGGCAGTATATCTGAATACTACAAGACCATCTCTGTCGCGTATGCTGCTTACTTTACAGGATGAAGGTATCATCCGTCTTGTAGGCCGTAAGGTAATCGAGATCACGGATTATGAAAGGCTGCAGGAAGAAGAGTAATCAATAGTAATTAATCTTCTGCAACAAATACCTCTTTTCCTAATCCACAGATTGGACATACCCAGTCATCCGGAATATCTTCAAAGGCTGTGCCCGGTGCGATTCCGTTATCCGGGTCTCCTACAGCTGGGTCATATTCGTAGCCACATGGTTCACATACATATTTTTTCATAATTAAAATCTCCTTTTTATTAAAACTTAGTTGGTGTTAACTGGTGTTGTACAACTTATGTTGTGATTAGAGTATATAGCTTTTATAGAAAATAGTTTGTAACAAATGTTACGAAACAACAAAAAATGATAATTTGTTATATGGATTAAGATTGACAGAGATTAATTTTATAAATGAAGAAATATCGGCACAACAACTTCATATTGTTAGTATCTTTGAATGCAAAAATCAATACAGGGAATGCGTCTTAAGTATTCTTAACTATGCGCCACACTTTACCCGTCACAAAATTAAAAGTGCAACAGATTTCGTAAAAAAATATCACCAAAATTTAGACCACATTTCAAACATTTATTTTAACAAAATTACCTCTTTCATTTTCGCCTGTTATAGAGTATCATATTACTTGCACAATATCTTGTGCGGAAATGATGTTAAAAAAACAATATTTAGTAGTATTTGAGGGTGAGCACATACTACATCGGCAATAAAAACAAGAGAGGGATAAACATGAACGCAGAAATAAAGACGAACGTAATTAAGAGAAACGGCGAAGAGGTAGCCTTCGATCTAGAGAAGATCATTAATGCGATCAAAGGTGCAAACAAGGACGTCGATAAACTGCATCGGATGAATGAATATCAGATTATGGCAGTGGCGGACAACGTTGCAAAGAAAATTGAGGAATCCACTCATGCTGTCAATGTAGAAGATATACAGGATATGGTAGAGACCGGAATTATGGAACTGCGCGGCTATGAAGTCGCACAGAAATATGTGCGCTATCGTTATAAAAGAGAACTGATGAGAAAGACGAATACAACAGATAACGGAATTCTTGCACTTCTGGATCATATGAATGAAGAGGTGAATCAGGAGAACTCTAACAAGAATCCTGTGATCAACTCTACACAGCGTGATTATATGGCCGGAGAAGTAAGTAAGGACTTGTCAAGACGTGTCCTTCTTCCGGAAGAGGTTGTACGTGCGCATGAAGCGGGAATCATTCATTTCCATGATTCCGACTATTTCGCACAGAAAGAGCATAACTGTGACCTGATCAATCTTCAGGATATGCTTCAGAATGGAACTGTCATTAGTGAGACCATGATCGAGAAGCCGCACAGCTTCTTTACAGCATGTAATGTAACGACACAGATTGTTGCCCAGGTAGCAAGTAACCAGTACGGTGGACAGTCATTTACACTGGCACATCTGGCACCGTTTGTCGATATCAGCCGTAAGAAGATCCGCAGAAATGTGATCGCAGAGCGTGAAGAGTGTGGAGAGAGCTTAGACGAGACAATTATTAATAAAGTAACAGAACGCCGTTTGAGAGAAGAAGTAAAGAGCGGTATCCAGACGATTCAGTATCAGGTCATTACTCTGATGACCACCAACGGGCAGGCTCCGTTCATCACGGTGTTCATGTACCTGAACGAAGCAGGGAAGGACGAGGTTCTGAAGCACGACCTCGCTTTGTGCATCGAAGAAATGCTTCGTCAGCGCTACGAAGGCGTAAAGAACGAGGTCGGCGTGTATATCACTCCGGCGTTCCCGAAGCTCATCTACGTTCTGGAGGACGATAACATTCAGGAGGGGCAACCTTTCTTCTACCTCACGAAGATGGCAGCAAAATGTACCGCTCGCCGTATGGTTCCTGATTATATCAGTGAAAAGAAAATGCGCGAGTACAAATTGTCCAAAGGCGAAACAGAAGGAAACGGCGATGTGTATACCTGCATGGGATGCCGCAGCTTCCTGACTCCGGACCGTTCCGGCAATGGCTGGGACAATATCGCCAATGCCAAAAACTATGATGGCAAGCCGAAGTATTACGGGCGCTTCAATCAAGGTGTTGTTACTATCAACCTCGTTGATGTGGCGTTGTCTGCCAACAAGGATGAAGAAGCATTCTGGCGCATCTTCGATGAGCGCTTGGAGCTTTGCCACCGTGCGCTGCAGTGCCGCCACAAGCGTCTGAAGGGGACTCTATCCGATGTCGCGCCTATCCTGTGGCAGTATGGTGCTTTGGCTCGTCTGAAGAAAGGCGATACCATTGACAAACTGCTCTACAACGGCTATTCTACTATTAGCCTTGGTTACGCAGGTCTGTACGAGTGCTGCATGGCAATGTACGGCAAGAGCCACACTGACCCTGCCGTGAAGCCTTTTGCCTTGAAGGTTATGCAGCATATGAACGACAAGTGCAATGAGTGGAAGGCAGCCGAAAACATCGACTACTCTCTCTATGGCACGCCGCTGGAGTCCACGACCTACAAGTTCGCCAAGTGCTTGCAGAAGCGCTTCGGTATCATCAAGGATGTTACCGACCACGAGTACATCACCAACTCCTACCACGTCAATGTGCGGGAGAAGATTGATGCGTTCAGCAAGCTGGCGTTCGAAAGCGAATTCCAGAAACTGTCTCCGGGCGGTGCAATCAGCTATATCGAGGTTCCCAATATGCAGGATAACCTCGAAGCTGTTATCGCCGTCATGCAGTTCATTTACGACCACATCATGTACGCAGAGTTGAACACCAAGAGCGACTACTGCCAGGTATGCGGATACGATGGCGAAATTCAGATTGTGAAGGATAACGGCAAACTCGTTTGGGAATGCCCGCATTGCCACAACCGTGACCAGCACAAAATGAATGTTGCCCGCCGCACCTGCGGCTACATCGGAACACAATACTGGAACCAGGGCCGCACGCAGGAAATCGCCGAGCGCGTTACGCACCTGTAACAACCTTTAGTTGTATTTTTACCGTCTAAAATCGCCGTTCTCCCGTCTGGGAGGGCGGCTTTTTCTTTTTGTTTTATCGGCAAAATAGTTGATTTTGTACATCTATATATCTTGTTTTTGCCGGTAGCACTGCGCATTTCGTCGCAAAATCGTCATTTGCCATTTATAGTCAAGACTCTATCGGCAACTTCCTTATATGTAGCTGCAAGAAAAACAGCGCCGCATCTTTACAACCGTTTTACAACTGCGATTTGCAAAACATGCTTACTTTGTTGCAAAAATGTGCCCTCCACATGGGGGTAATATAGGAGCAACATTTAGACTCTTGCTCCAAATTGCGACTTGCATACAATTTTAGAAAAGGAGGCTTTCCATGAAAGTCAATGTAATGTACCGTGCCCAGTGCCTTGCTGCATATTTAGGGTACGGACCGGATTTTGATGCTGAAAACATCACAGAGCCAACACTCATCATCTCGATTTCCAGCACAGACGACCAGATTCCTCTCATCTTGAAAAGCGGAGAAAATAAGATGGTCGCTCATGTAGAATTTCTCATGTTCGATGATATTGACACCTCCGAATCTGTCGGTGGTTTAAAACCTATGTCAGAGAACGATGCCAGACGTATTGTTGATACTTTCCTGCATTATAGTGATACAGTTTCCCAGATTATCGTTCATTGTGATGCAGGATATTCCAGAAGTCCAGCAGTTGCTGCGGCTTTGACCAAAGCATTAGGGGAGAGTGACGACCAATATTTTGGACATGGCTATTGCCCCAATATGCATGTTTACAACAATGTGCTCAAAGAACTGGCGAGTCGTGGACTACTAAATTAGTTGCTGAAATGTGCGAATTGCGTAAGATGAAAAATATAAGTTGTGTTAGGCAACTGAAAATCAAAAGTCACAAAAAAGGAGTATGCCCTATGAAAATTGTTCGCCGTTTTCTCCCTGTGCTGTTTATTACATCAGCCGCAGCTTTCATGCTGACAGGATGTGCAAAAACAGTCGATTTGCTGCAATACGCAAATGTGTCCATCACCGGCGAAAGCGGAGACGCGGAAGCCGACATTATGATTGACTACAATGGTCTTGGCAGAGAATTGTTTGGTAAAGACAAAAACCAGACAGCTTTTGACGAAGCCGCTGTAGAATACAGCCTTGGTAATGACCTTGTCTATACGGTCGACCCGGAAGACGGCATCTTCAATGGCGATACCGTAACATTGACTGTCACAGCAAGTGATTCTTTTTTGAAGAAGCACGACATTAAATTGGCTTCTACCAGCAAAGAAATCAAAGTCTCCGGTTTGGAAGAATCCGGAACGCCCGCGAAAGCAGACGACAACGCTTCCGAATCAAATACTGCAACCCCCGCTGCAAATGCGGAGCCTGTTGACCCGTTCGACGAATCCATTTTCCGTGTTGTGACATCTGACCAAGTTTTTAACGAAAAAGAATACGAAGGCAAAGTTACAGTTGTTATTAGTGGGCAGGCACCTTGCATGTACATCAAAGTGAAAAATCAACTCGATTCAAGCGACCCTCGCGCAAAGCTCGAATACACAGTAACAAATAAAAGTGACTCGGAAAAAGTTCAACAAACTCCACGCTTTTTCAAAAATGACACTGCTACCATTTCTGTTGCACCTCATAGCGGCAGTGATTTCTATGAGCATTATTCTTTGACCAGCGACAGCATGGATGTGGACTTGTCCTCTTATCCTATTATTTCAAAACCGAATACCCCGGAAGATGTTGGTGATGCTGCGTGGAAGTATATTCAGAGCGGCGTAAACGATTCAATCGAAAGCAATTTCGAATTTGGCGGCGACAACTATGCAACGGTTCCTATCTACGATGAAAACACAAATGTTATTGCCACCTACGAATCCAAAAGCAATCCTCGCTTCCTTGGGAAGGGATACATGATTGCATATAAAGACGATGATTATTCAAGCAAATTTACTGATGGTGGTAGTTGCAACGCCATGTATATTCCAATCGAGTTCGATTACGTGGACAAAGAGGGAAATACCGGCACAGCCGTAAGTGCCGTCAATGTAACCGCTGTACCATTCGAAGCAAACGATATGGTATACAAAGACTGGGCTTTCTTCCCGTTCGATTACAAAGAGAACACTTATAACAGTCTTGACTCTTATGTAAGCCAAGTGATTGAAAAAGTGGCTGAGAAAAACAACTTCACCGTTCAAGAATTTGACTTGCCGTGGTAATCGTACCCGCTTTATTCTGAAGTTTCAATCGCATCGGGTAGACCATCCACGGCCTACCCGATTTTTGTTTTGGAGGTTTTCTTATGCATTACACACAGAAACGATGTAAAGCTCTCTACTTCTTTGCCGCGCTGCTTGCCGCTGCTGTTCTGGTGCTTGAAATCGAATACAGCGGTATTGGGGACAGTGACTTTTACTGGCATATCGTGCTGGGTAAAGAAATCTGTGCCACGCACACAATTCCTGTAAATGACACTTTTTCTTGGCTTTCTCAAGAGCTGGACTTAACAGAAACTGCCCATTCATGGCTCGGCAGCGTTATCGTCTACCTGTTTTCTTGTATCTTCCCAAATCCCATCTACGGCTTGCTTCTGTTTTCTTTTATTTCTGCTTTTGTCTACGCTCTTTTCATGGAATTTGCATGGGGCAAAGAACTGAAAGACCCCTTCGAGAACTGTCTGTTTGTCGTTCTCCTTACAGCGTTTCTTCCTATCTGCGGAAGACCTATGAACTTCGGTTTAATTCTCTTCGCGGCGTCCTTTTTCTTACTCAATGATGCCTACCGAAATCCCGACAACAAACGTTGCTGGCTTTTGCCTGTCATCAGTTTGCTTTGGGCAAACCTTCACGGTGGTTCATTACCCATCTTGTTTGCTTTCAACGCGCTTTTCGTTCTGGTGAGTTATCTACCTAATGTCAACGCTTTGGGTCTCGTTAATGAGCGTGAGCAACAGACAAAGAAAGCTCGCAAGTACATTTCCTTACTGATAGCAAATGTTCTGGCGGGGCTAATCAACCCATACGGTTACAAGCTCTACTACTACTTCTTTGTGACCAACAACGAAGCCACAAAAAAGTATGTAACCGAATGGCAGCCTGCTTATCTCGCCAACCCCGTCGTTTTCTTCTGGATCGCACTCCTGTTTGTTATCGCCGCAGCACATGTCAAGATTCGCGTTGTGGAGTTTTTACCTATCGTGGCGTGTCTGCTTCTGACTTGCCGTTATATACGAATTGCAAGCTATCTGCTTATCGTAATGACCCCACTTATCTTCCGTTTTGTCGGTGTGATGGTGCGAGAACAAGAAAACAAGATGTGGAAGAATGGCGGGCGCTTGACGATGGGATTTACAGGAAGTGCCAAATATTGGACCATTGCAGCGACTGCAGTTTTTGTTGCTGTCGCCTGTATATATGCGCCTTTCTTTGCGAAGAAGCCGGAGAAGACACTTGATAAAATGGATTCGACCTTCGTTGAGGAACTCAAAGCGCTGGACGCAAAGCGCCTCTACACCTCCTACAACGATGGTGGATTCGTCATCTATCACGGTATGCAGTCTTTTGTGGATAGCCGTGCAGACCTTTTCCCGGCAGACGCCATTGATGCCTCCGTACAAATGGGGTTAGCAGCCAATACATCAGAGCGGGCTTTGCAAGATAATATTGAAAAATACAACTTTGACGCTATTCTTCTTAATCGCAGCGAAAGCAAAACTTGTATTGAAATGATGGATTTGCTTCCCAATTGGCAGCGAGCCATTGAAAATGACTACTATATAGTTTATAGACCCGTTTCTAAGTGATTTCTTCAGCCTCCGGCATTTGCCGGGGGCTGTATTTTTTGTTGGGCAATTCGCCGAAAATAAAAAAGCCGCTTTCCGTATTTCGCCATAATTTTCCCTATTTTGTTCACTGTAAAACTGTATTTTTTACAATATGCTCCGATTTCTTCCCATCCTATGTTCTTTTGTCAGATTGCACAAAAGGCACTTTTTTGATTCGTTGCGGGAATGTGCGAACTGCATACCATAAAAAATACCGAAGCGCACAGATTGCGCAGAATAGCAATTTTCTCCACAAGATGTAGAGGTTATAACAATGCAGGCTGTCTCTTGCACCACAATTGAACAGGATGATAGTTGGACCACATACCTGACTGATAACGACAGGGTCTTCTTCGACACCATCAAAGATTGCGGTGCAGAGGGAGTTTTTCATTTCTGCACCAAATTTGATGGATTTGATATGCGAACAGTTCGACAGTTCAGCCCTGACAAAATCAATACCGAACTGTTCCGCCTTATGAACATGACAACAGGGTCCGGAAACTATACTTACAGACGCAAAGACACCAACTTGTATATGTCTTGCTCTACTCTATATCCAACCTCAAACTTACGCGGGAAAGACATTCGTTCTCAGAATCGTTGTTCCCAAATCACCGCATTGGTCTTTGACATTGATAATCACGCGCCAGATGCCGACCCGGACCTGCCGCAGCGCATCTGTGACAATCTGGAAGAAGCTATGCTCTTTGACTTGCTTCCTCGTGGATTCATTGTCAACACCGGGCGCGGCGCAGCCATCTGGATGTTCCTCAAGCCCTGTAACCCAAACAATACAAAGGTCAAGGATGTTTACGACCGTCTGCATCAGAAGATTCGGGAAATGCTCAAGCTCGAAATCTGCAGCTGGGGCGAAGAATTTGCCGATGTAACCCTCGATGAAAGCGTACAGGGCTCTGTCCATCTGATGCGCGTTCCCTCCACTTATAACAGCAAAGCGGGATGTTGCTGCCATGTAACTTATGTACCAGATACTGACTGGCTTTATAATAATCTCTTTGCGCTGGCAGAAAAACTCTCTGTACCCTTGTCAGTACCCAAAAAGCCTGCTTATCGTTGGAATATTACAGAGGCAGAACAACTTGAATGGGCTCGGCAGCGTTATCGTATGCGTCTCGTAGAATGGGCAATCACACGCTCCGAGCAGCGCGGCGGAAGTTCTCAATTCACCAACAAATGTGCATATCGCTTTGATGCGTACTTACGATTCTGCCAAAGAAACATGACTAGAATCGGCAATCGGCATATCGTGATGCTTGCAGTTCTTTCTACTGCTTGCGATAATAATCAAGCTGCGTCTATTGAACAGGCACGGCTTGTTAATGCTACCTTCGAGAAACCTCTTCCAGAAAAAGAGTTAAAGCGTATTTGTCGGTTTCTCATACACCCGTTCAAAGACCCGACGATTGCCAAAGCTTTTGGCATCTCTGTTGAAGAGCTCAAGAAGTCTCGCTATATCAACAAACGTCATCACAAGGGTGAGTATTACGATACTCGTTCTTTTGGTGGTGTGTCTTGCCCTCTCGCAAGTGGCAAAGCTGACCGCCTTATGCTTGGTCTTCTTATCAAAGCAGGGGAGATTCCAGATTTCCGTATCAGTGGTCATAAAGCAAAGTATGAGGCACAGCAAAAGAGTCTCGAAAAGAAAAGAAAGTACGACCAAATTATCCCGCTTTTTGAGGAAGGTCTCACCATCAAGCAAATTGCCGACAAGTACGGCGTTGCTGTTAACACCATCAAAGCTCAAGCTTCTGCGCGTGGCTTTGATATCGTCAAAGAAGAAGTCAAGCGCCACAATCAAAAAGTTCTTGAAATGCAAGAGCTGCGCAATCAAGGCTATTCCGTGGCACACATCGCGGAGCTCTTTGGCTGTACCGTGTCGACTGTCTATCGTTGTCTCACCAAGAAGATAGAGGCGACCATAGAGCAACTTCAAGAGGTCGGTAAGAAAGTTGCAGAAAAGGTAGAGCAAAAAGTTGAGGAACTTGCTCAAACCGCTGTCAAAACCTATGAAACGGTACGCGAAACCTGCACATCGATTCGTGAACAGGCGGAGAAGAAGATAGATTGCGTAGCTGCCCGCATCAAAGCGCAGAAATGGCTAAACCCGACAAAAGAAGAAAGCGTAGCTGCCCCGGAGAGGGTGTATTATTCGCTGAAAGATTTTCTCTTAGATGACGACCCGCCGGATGGATATAACGACATTTTCGGATGCTACGGAACGACAGCCCGTGAACTTTAAAATGACCGGTTCACGGGGATAATCGCGTTTCGCATGTTTGTCAATTTTAGCCACAATAAAAACATGGCTATGTGCGCTCCCCTCACCAGCACTAACACTATTTACTTAGAGTAAGCCGTACATACATTAGTATTACTGCAAGCAGGAAAGGCAAAGAAGCACTATCACTTCTAGGCATAGTGAGTGGT
>ENA-OPCZ01001620-OPCZ01001620.1-human-gut-metagenome-genome-assembly--contig:-NODE-1620-length-11598-cov-3.247249_pt1 | contig 11598 bp, 13 predicted proteins | sample MGYA00241566_ERZ501483 | MGnify/ENA primary metagenome ERZ501483 (study PRJEB25962, sample SAMEA1965191) | human gut metagenome | biome: human gut; feature: human-associated habitat; material: faeces... | reverse complement strand
CTCAGCAGTGCTCATCTATATTACCAAATACTTTTCATCTTGTAAACCCCTTTTTTAAATTTTTTAAAAAAAAGAAAAGAAGATTCATTCAGCCCCGTCAAGCCTACTAGAATCTTCTCTCCGTCAAAATTTGTTTTTGACACTAAAAATGATTCGCGCTATCAATTTTACTGTCTGTTATTCCTTCAGAAGTATTAGTATCAATCCCAAATTCCCTAAGCCTTAAAAAAAGCTTTATTTACACTTATATAGTACTTAAAAAAAAGTTTTTTTTCAATGACAAAAGTCACTAATTTCATTGTTTTTTTGGTAAAATAAGTACGGTGATAAAAATGAATGAAATATTAATTGAACAATGCAAATATTTAGTGGATGAAACACTCCCAAACATCGCAAACATATCCAATTTGATTGCCCTTTTATTCCATGAAATGGAAAATATCAATTGGCTAGGCTTCTACATTTGTGATGAAAAAAATCAAGAATGCACTTTAGGACCTTTCCAAGGAAAAGTTGCCTGTACACGCATACCATACGGAAAAGGGGTTGTAGGTACTTGTGCTAAAATACAAAAAACGCAAAGAATTGAAGATGTACATAAATTTGCTGGTCACATTGCATGCGATTGTGCTTCCAATTCAGAAATGTGTATTCCTTTAAAAAAAGATGGCAAACTCGTTGCCATCTTAGATATTGATTCTTTTAAATTCAACAATTTCTCAATTGAAGATCAAGCTATCTTAGAAAAGATTTGCGAATTCTTTATTCCCCTTTTCTAAGTACATAAACATCTTCTAAACTCGATTCACTTTCAAGAACTGTCAAACCATCTAGTAAATCTCTAGATATTTCTTCATCTACAACTTGAACAATAAAAGATTTTGTCAATTGTCTTTTTGAACGAAGAAACGCTCTTTGTACAATCGTCTTTCCCAATTGATACTCATTTGAAAGTGCCTGCACCATTAAACTCTTTTCTGGTAACACACCAACAAGAAGGTTACAGGCATTTTTTTCATTTAAAAAAGATAAACTTCCATGAAAACTTAATGCATCATTGACATCCACCTTTAAAACATCTTCATCAAAATTACCCCAATACGCAAAACTATATACAGGATGATTTGACCTATAAACATCTTTATAGCGTAAAAATAAATTTGTACAATCCTTATATATTTCACTTGGCGTAAATATTACATGAAAACCAGGTAAATTCTCACGAACCTCTTTCCACTTTTCATAAGGATAATAGTTTTCAAGACAAGCAGGATCCAAACAAGAATAAGAGAAACATGGCATACACAACAAGCCAGTATCCCCAATCAATTCTTGCAACGTTTCAATCAACATTTGAACATTTCCAACCAAACCACTATAACGATCCAAATCTGCTTCCAATAAAACCTTACTCCCTTTTTGAATGCCTAAATCTATAAAAATTTGTTTAAAATCTTCTTTTGTATAAATTTCCATGCCAATATTCTAACTTTTATTTGTAACTCTGGCAAGTTTTTACCGCCTTTTTCCAGTTTGAATACAAGCTATCCATTTCTTCCTTACTCTTTTCCGGCACAAACTCTTTAGAAAGTTCTACACCAAGCTCATCTTTTGTCCAATAACCACAAGATAGTCCTGCAAGATAAGCAGCACCTAAAGCCGTTAGTTCATTTGTCTTAAAGCGTTGTACAGGCATTTGAAGTAAGTCACTTTGAAACTGCAACAAGAAGTCATTGGCACAAGCCCCACCATCAACCTTCATAGAAGTAATATTAATTTGACTATCCTGTCTCATAGCCTCTAATACATCCTTTGATTGATATGCCATAGATTCTAAAGCTGCACGTACAATATGATTTTTATTAGCTCCAAAAGTTAAGCCTAAAATACTAGCCTGACATGCATCATCCCAATAAGGTGCTCCAAGACCCACAAAGGCTGGCACAATATAGACTCCATTGGTATTCTCTACACTTTCAGCCATGGCTTGAGTATCTTTTGTATTTTCAAACAACTGCATCTGATCACGAAGCCACTTCATTAGACTACCAGAAACAAAAATACTTCCTTCAAGAGCATAATCGACCTGATCACCAATTTGCCAAGCCACAGTTGATAATAAACCATTTTTAGATTCGACAATTCTCTTGCCCGTATTCATCAACATAAAGCCACCTGTACCATATGTATTCTTAATGCCACCTGCGCCAAAGCAGCCTTGACCAAACAAAGCCGCCTGTTGATCTCCAACAACACAACAAATTGGCACTTCTTGACCAAAGAAATGATACGAAGCCGTCTTACAATATGCATAGGATGTCGGTTTGACTTCCGGTAAGATTTGTCTAGGAATATCAAACATTTCTAATAATTCTTCATCCCAAGATAATGTATGAATATTAAATAATAGAGTACGACTCGCATTCGATACATCCGTAATATGCGTTAAGGAACCTGATAACTTCCATACGATCCAGCTATCCATCGTTCCAAATAACACTTCGCCTTTTTTTGCCTTTTCATAGACATCTGGATTTTGATCAAAAATAAAACGAATCTTACTTGCAGAAAAATAAGGATCAATACGAAGACCCGTTTTCGCCTTTACAATATCTTCATACCCTTTTTTCTTCCAACCATCGCAAATACTCTTTGTTTGTTTAGACTGCCATACAATAGCAGGGCTAACAGGAAGTCCTGTTGATGCATCCCATAAAACGCTTGTTTCACGCTGATTACTTATTCCAATGGCAGCCACTTGTTCTGGACTGATCTTACTTTTTAAAATGACCTCGCTCATCACGGCTAAACACGCAAGCCAAATCTCATTGGCATCTTGTTCTACCCAACCTGGATGCGGGTAAGATATTGTCGTTTCTTTCTGGGCAATTTCTACCACGTTAGCTGTCTTATCAAATAATACGGCACGTGTGCTTGTTGTTCCGTGGTCAATTGCTAAAATATATTTTTGCATAGAAAAAATCTCCTTATATGTCTTATTTTAATCTTTTTTGTAAGCCCTTTACAAGATTTGTTAGACAAAAGAAAAGAGATGTCAAAAACATCTCTTAGCTACGAAGTGTCGCATTACAATCTTTTTGAATATGTTCTAAGATTGCCTCAAACACTTGGTTGATTTCTTCATCTTTTAATGTATGAGAATCCGACTGGAATGTGATGGATAACGCTACTGATTTTTCATCTTTACTTACGTGTTCACCTTCATACACATCAAATACTTCTACATCACGGATGATCATTTCTTTATTTAAACGACCTTGCTTATTAATTGTATCCACTACCTTTTGTACTGGCATTGCACGATCTAATACGAATGCCAAGTCACGAGATACACTTGGATATTTTGATACTGGACTAAATTTGATTTTTGATTTCTTCACATCAATCAACGCATCAAAGTCAAGTTCAGCCATCACAATATTCTTACCATATTGAGGATGAATATCACCTAATAATCCAACACAATCTTTTCCAAGCATGATTTTTGCACTGCGATAAGGATGGAAATGTGTTGTATCCAAATCATTTTCTACAAATGAAACTCTTTGAGCGGCAATACCAATCTGATCTAAGAAAGCTTCAACCAAACCTTTTAATGTATAAAAATCACTAACAGTTACATCACTTGTCCAACGCGTTTGTTGCAAGTTACCACTCATGGCGATAGCTAAATGCATTTTAGCACCACTTACACCAGCTACATCACTCAATTCAAAGACATTAATATCTTTGATATTACGAGCACGGTTATAAGAAACAACGTCTAATAAGCTTGGCAAAATACTTGTACGAATATAGCGACGCTCTTCACTCATAGGACTTGCAAGTTCAATCGCTTCATCCGTGTTGAAAATCGCATTCTCTTTCTTTTCTGTACTAATTAAAGTATATGTCAAACAATCTTGTAAACCTTGAGCACATAAGAATTGACGTGCCTGACGAGTCAATTGTTGTTTATACGTTAATTTACCTTCTGTCATAGGCATAACTGGAAGTGTACTAGGCAAACGATCATATCCTAACATACGAATGACTTCTTCACTTAAATCCGCCATACCTTCCATATCGGTTCTTGAACTTGGAATGTGGCATGTAATCAAATCATCAGCCACTTCAGGTTCAAAATCTAAGCGTGTAAATACATCGATAACTTCATCTAATTTAAAATCTGTACCTAAACGATTATTGATAGCTGTCAAAGTACAAGAAATTGATTTTGGCTCATAAGGAACTTGTCCATATTGAACCGTTTCTTCAATACCTGTCGCATCGGCATATTCAATCAACAATTGAACAGCACGATCCAATGCTTTCTTACTAGCTAATGGTTCAATACCTTTTTGGTAACGAACACTCGCATCCGTTGATAAATTTAATCGACGAGCTGTATTACGAATCGATACATGATCGAAAATTGCACACTCAATAATAATTGAATCTGTCGTATCTAAAATTTTAGAATCATCTCCACCCATGATGCCGGCAATACCGATTGGTTTTCCTTGGTTTGTGATGACAATATCTTCTGGTTGTAATTTATAAGTTACACCATCTAAAGCTGTATATTCCTCATCAAATCCATCCGCTACAACAATACTTTGTACTGGCAATGATTTTGCATCATAGAAGTGCATTGGCTGCCCTGTTTCTAACATAACAATATTTGAAATATCGACAACATTATTGATTGATTTTACACCACTAGCTGCCAATAATTCTTTCATCCATTTTGGACTTTCTTTGATTGTTAAATGATTGATCACTTTGCCATAGAATAGTGGACATTTTTCAGTTGTGCTTTCAACATGAAGATGCGTTTTGCTACCCACATCGCTAGCCCCATTAAATTCAGGAAGTTTAACTTCACGATTTAAAATAGCTCCTGCTTCTTTTGCCATATTGAATGCAGCTAGACAATCATTACGATTGGGTGTTAATCCAATATCTAATACTTCATCATCTAAGCCTAAATAACCAAGTGGATCTGTATTTCCTACTGGTGCATCGGCTGGTAAAACTTCAATACCATTCTTTTGATCTTCATTTAAACTAGCTGGATCTACACCAAGTTCTAGTAATGAACAAATCATACCATTACTTTCAACGCCACGAATCACACCATTCTTGATTTCTCCACCAGGTAAAACAGCACCTGGTAATGCGACAATTACATTTTGTCCTGCTGCCACGTTTGGTGCACCACACACAATATTGACAACTTCATTTCCTACATTGACAGTTGTACAGTGCAAGTGATCACTATCTGGATGTTCTGTACAAGTTTCAACGTGACCAATCACTAAATTTGTTCCTTGCGATAAATGTTCAATACCTTCTACTTCAAAACCAGCATCTGTAATACGTTTTGCCATTTCTTCAATAGAAAGATCTTGTACATCCATAAATTGATTAAACCATTTTCTTGAAATACGCATATTTAAATCCTCCTACTCATAACGTTTGAATGTAGAATTGAATCGTTTATCATTTGTATAGAAATGACGAATATCATCAATACCATATTTCAACATCGCAACACGCTCAATACCTACACCGAACGCAAAACCACTGCATTTTTCTGGATCGTAACCAGCCATTTTTAATACGTTAGGATGTACTTCTCCAGCACCTAGAATTTCGATCCATCCAGTCCCTTTACATGTAGGGCATCCTTTTCCGTTACAAATGTGACAAGAAACATCCACTTCTACACTTGGTTCTGTGAATGGGAAATAACTAGGTCTAAAACGAATCTGGCGATCTTGACCAAATAACTTTCTGGCCATAAATTCTAAAGTTCCCTTTAAGTCCGCTAAAGTGACCTTTTCACCAATAACTAAACCTTCCATCTGCATGAATTGGTGAGAGTGCGTTGCATCATCATCATCACGGCGATATACCTTACCTGGACATACAACTTTGATTGGTAAATTTGGTGCACTTTCTTCTAATACAACCATCTGAATGGCCGTAGTATGTGTTCTCAATAAACGATTTGGATCAATATATAAAGAATCCTGCATATCACGTGCTGGGTGATCCTTAGGAATATTAGCTCTTTCAAAACAATATTCATCATCCACAATATCATCACCTTCAATAACTTGGTAACCTAAACCAATGAATAGATCTTCCAATTCTTGGCGTACCAAATTTAATGGGTGCGCATTCCCTAATTCTGGTTTACGACCAGGTAATGTAATATCGATTTTTTCAGATTCGATCTTTTTTTGCATTTCTAAAGCCGCCAATTGTTCTTTCTTTTCTTCAATCATCTTAGAAAGATCTTGTTTCAATTGATTGACCTTTTGTCCAAAGATAGGTTTTTCTTCTTTCGACAAATCCTTCATACCCTTCATCAACTCTTGAACGGGTCCTTTTTTACCTAAATACAAGACACGCAAATCGTTCAATGAAGATGAATCTTTAACATCTTGAATTTTTTGTGTAGCTTCCTGCAAAAGCTCTTCGATTGTTTTCATGTTGTTCTTCCTTTCCCTAAAAACAAAAAAAAGACGACGCAAGAACGACTACTGCCGCGTTACCATCTTGCTTCGTCTTGATAGACACACTTAATTGACCATGATAACCGTATGAAACGGAAGAGGTTTTAACTCTTACTCAAAGGTGAATTCACTATCCCTACTCATATAAACCTTTCACCAAACAGTTTACTCTCTTATCTAAGCGCTAAATAGCTACTATGTCTTCTCATTGCTTTAACAGTTCAAATTATATCGAAGTCCATGTTTTTTTTCAAGCCGAAGTATGGTAATATTTTTTTATGATTCAATCAACAAACAATAAGAAAATAAAAGAATATGCCAAACTGATCCAAAAAAAAGAAAGAGATAAGACAAATTTATTTCTAGTTGAAGGCGAACATATGATTAAAGAAGCATATAACGCAAATGCTTTACAAGAATTATTTATTCTTGAAGGAATTGAGTGCCCCATTCAATTTAACTATGAAACAGTAACGCAACAAGTATTAAATAAATTGTCAAATCAGAATTCAAATTCAAAGATGATTGGTGTATGTAAAAAGCTAAACTTAAAGCCAGTAAAAGAAGAAAATATTCTATTACTTGATAATGTACAAGATCCAGGAAATGTAGGAACGATTTTGAGAACCGCCCACTCTTTTGGCATCGACTGCATTTATATGTCAAAAGGATGTGCGGATATCTACAATCCAAAAACGATTCAGTCCAGTCAAGGAGCCCTATTCTATATTCCTGTTATCCAAACGGATTTAGTAGAAGAAATTAAAAAGCTTCAAGAAAGAAATATTGAAGTGTATGCCACAGCTTTACATGACAAACATAAAGATCTTCAAGAAATTAAGCCTAGTAAAAAATATGCGATTTTAGTCGGCAACGAAGGTCAAGGTGTTCGTAAAGAATTAATTGATTTAAGCGATCACATTGTCAAAATTGAAATGGAAACTTTTGAAAGTCTAAACGTGGCCATTGCCACATCCATTTGTATGTATACATTTAAATACGCAAAAGGGGCTGTAACGGGTAAAGAAGTTTCAGATTAATAAAAAAGGACCGAATATTCAAGATTTAAAAATCTGAATATCGGTCTTTTTTGGTATAATATGTTTGTGCCAAAATACCTAGTTAATTGTAATGCATATCAGCCATCATTTCAATTCCCTTTGTGTTTTTCTTATGATGATGTCGTTGAAAAAGACGATATCTCAAGAACTGTGAAGGAAGTCGTAGAAGAGGTCAACATTTTTAAATATATCGATTTCTCACAGAATAACGCTCATGGATATGATGCAATCCAAATGTTCGTAAGCGTCAAATAGAGCCCATATTAAAAGAACGATCTCTTTGTGAAATAATAGAGCCACAAGGAGGTCGTATTTTTATGCCAGGTACTTCAAAAGTGGATTGGATGCATATATTCGCAGATCAGGAATCTAGTGAATTGAGCATTTCTCAGTATTGTAAGCTTCATGGTATATCTGACAAAGCATTCTATAATGCAAGAAGCAGATATAAAAAGACTGTTGAAACACCTTCTCTTGTAGCTGTTGAAGTGAACGATGATATTGGATCTGCAAACACTGGGTGCATCAGTTTTAAATTAAATGGAATGAGTTTTGAATTTGATGAATCTGCTCCGGACAATGATATACAAAGAATCATAAAAATATGTTTGGCATTATGATTAGTTTTGATGATATTCCAGAGATTTATATTGTAAAGAATGTTACAGATTTGAGAAAAGGAATTGATGGATATGCATCTATCGTTCAGGATCTGTACCAGATAAGTCCATTTCAGGATGCATTGTTCATATTCTGCAACAAACACAGGAATAAAATAAAGTGTCTGTACTGGGACGGAAATGGATTCTGGCTTTTGTATAAAAGACTTGAAAAAGGCCATTTTCAGTTTCCAGTTCGTGATGATGGCATAGCTACAATAACGAAGCAGCAGTTGAGATGGCTTCTTGAAGGTTTGAAGATGGAACAGAAAAAAGCTTTCGAAAATAAATCATATAAATATGCATAAAACGCTTTATTTATGGGCTTTTTATGCATGTTTGTGGTATAATATTATGCGTATGATAAATGTTGAAGAAATTAATAAATTACAAGAAAAGCTTGAAAAAATGGACCGTGAAGAGCTGATGGAATATGCGATTGGAGAAACGATTTCTAAAATGACATATTTGGATCAGCTTGCATCTATGAAAAGAAGCAAGTTTGGCTCAACTTCTGAAAAGACAAGTCTGGAAATGCTTCCTTTATTCAATGAAATCGAAAAGACACTTGATAATGTGAATCCGGTAGATTTATTGGAGCCTGAGGTCAAGGATACAAAAAAAGGCAAAAAGAGAAAGCCAAAAGCGAAAGAGAATGATTATTCGGATTTGGAAATAAAAGAAACAATCCATCATTCATTAAAAGACAGATCATGTCCAGAGTGTGGTTCTTTGATGAAAGAGTTAAAGCCAACGATTTCGTATGAATTAAAATACAAACCAGCAGAATGGTTCTTGATCAAACATGTAATCCATAACTATGTGTGTCCTGAATGTTCAAAGGAAAGTGATGGAATTGTTTGTGTAGAACCTAAAGATAAACCAGTTCGTCTTATTGAAGGCAGCGTTGTAACATCAAGTGCTGTTGCAGGTTTGGCATATAATAAATATGTATTGGGAACACCACTATATAGACAAGAACAGGATCTGAACAGACAGAATATATGTATCAACCGTCAAAATATGAGCAACTGGATGATGCAGTGTTCAAATGATTATTTGGAATATGTATTCGATCAGATGTGTGAAGACTTTAAAAAACTGGAGATTGTACATTTGGATGAAACACCGCTGCAAATCATTGAAGACTGTAAGGACGGTCGAAAAAAGGGATATGTGTGGATGGGAATGAGCGGAACATTCGAAACCAATCAGATGGCACTGTACTTCAGTCCAGGAAATCGCAAATACGAAAACGCGACAATGATACTTGGAGAAGACAGCCACGCCATAGCCCACAGTGATGGATACGAAGCATATCATAAGGATATTTGTCTGATGGTTGTTGGATGCATGGCACATGTACGAAGGAAATTCGTAGAAGCCCAGAAAGCATCCGTTGGAGAAAAAGAAATTCGAAAGCTTTCCACAAGAGAAGAAAGGATCGAATATCTTGACAGCCATCCTGGATATAAAAATATTCTGATAGCGATCCATTATATAAACAAACTGTTCAAAATTGAAGAAACATTGAAAAAAGAAGGTGCAACACCAACCGAACGCTATAAGAGACGTCAGGAAGAGTCATTGCCTATATTCAATGAGTTTTTTGCGTACCTTCATGAAATAGAAGGCCAATACCTGCCAAAAGGAAAAATGGGATCAGCAATCAGTTATACATTCCATGAAGAAGAGTATCTAAGAAATTTCTTTAAAGATGGTCGCTGCGAATTAAGCAACAATCTAGCTGAACAAAGAATCAAACCATTCGTAATAGCCAGAAAGAACTTCTTATTTTCAAATACAAAGAACGGAGCCAAAGCAAGTACTATATATTTCAGTTTAATAGAATCCGCAAAAATGAATAAACTAAATCCATATAAATATCTGGAATATGTGTTGGATACATTGAGCACCAAAGGATTATCAAATGAAATCATAAATAGTGTATTGCCGTACTCTAAACAGCTGCCAAAGAATCTATATGTAAAATAGAACAGATCCGATTGACAATGACATTGTATCATTTCAAATCGGATCTTTTAATATGGGCTCTATTTGACGCTTACCTTTAATTTGAAGGTCATAGTTTTCTTCCGTACCCACAACACGAATAAAAGTAACGCCACTATTAATATAATCCTCTAAGTGTTTTTGTGTATAGAATGTTTTTTCAATAAAAGTAAATTCTTTATCCGTTCCAAAACCAACAGGTTCCATAATATGAACGTGACAATTAAAAAAGCCTGGCGTTACAACATTTGCCTCGACTACATCTTCATTGATTGTATGATAAGGTTCAATAGCTGTGATTTTTCTGTCTTCACAAGTGATCAATTGATCAAATTTAGGTGTATCGCTCACACCATCTATCATTGTTTTAGCGTGTACAAAAATTTTACTCATAAAAATACTCCTTTTCTCAATTTACATAGTATTATGCTCTAAACAAACAACAAATGCAAGTGCTTTCTGAAAATAAAACAATCACTTACATATTGAAAAACACTTTATATAAAGCGTGGTATTAACTAATACTAACAACAAATGAAAGTATTTATAAAATACATGAAACAACATGAAAATGATGCATAATGGATCGTACACAAATGTTTGGAGGGAAAAGTTGTTGATGATAATGACTTAGGTGATTGGGATGCAGGATGGGTAGGATTCTCTTATGGTAGTCCTGAAGATACAGGTATGAATTACTTACTAAAGTCAAAAGCTGTTGATAATTTCCCACGTTTAAATGATTCTCAATTGGATGCATATCTAGATGCAGGAACGTATACTTCGGATTCAGAAACAAGTGCACAAGCATTTAAACAGGCAACGATCGTTCAAGCTGATCTTTGTGGATTTATTCCAACCGATGGCGTAAAAGTATATGGATTAAGAAATAAGAAAGTAAAAGGTATGCATACGACATCGACATATAGATGGTTTAATTCAATGGATACAGTAAAAATTAAATAAGCACATAGGTCAGAATTAAATTTTCTGGCCTTTTTTAAGTAAGTCTCAAAAAAATGTATTTGAATTAAAAATAACGCTGAAAAATATGCAAAAATATAAAAAATATCCTCTAAAAATATGCACAAATGTAAAAAATATCCTCTAAAAATATGCAAAAATGATATAATGGGGCTAGGAGGTATCTATGTTAAGAAGAAAGTTTTATAATACATTGTTGAAATGGTCAAAAGAAAAAAATCAAGAGTGTTTATTGGTTCGTGGTGCAAGGCAAATTGGTAAAACGTATATTATTGATTATTTTGGAAGGAAAAATTATAGGCTTAACTAGCAATTTGGTGACATGTTGATATATTCGACATTAATAGTGTCTAT
>ENA-OPCZ01001618-OPCZ01001618.1-human-gut-metagenome-genome-assembly--contig:-NODE-1618-length-11601-cov-2.103153_pt1 | contig 11601 bp, 10 predicted proteins | sample MGYA00241566_ERZ501483 | MGnify/ENA primary metagenome ERZ501483 (study PRJEB25962, sample SAMEA1965191) | human gut metagenome | biome: human gut; feature: human-associated habitat; material: faeces... | reverse complement strand
CGTGTGCACGCACGAAAGAAGCGGCCCCTTGGCCCATCAGCCTCCACATCGCCCAGTTGAGAAACTTGTTATCGGGATAAGGGTTGAGAGTGTGGCATTTAAAGCCGTCGAACACCGACTCGTCGCCCATACCGCAGAGTTCAACGTCGCAGCCCTGCATCCGAAGAGCGCGAGCCAGCATAAGAAGCCGGGTCGCTCCGGCATCGCCCTCAGGGAACTGGAAGGACGATATGAATAGGACCCTCTTTGACACGCCTTACCTCCCAGCCTTCCTCCACACCATCTTGTCCACGACGCCGGTGTAGCTCTGGATGATCTTGACCACCTTGGTGGACACGGTCTCGTCGGCGTAGTCGGGCACGGGGGCCTCGGGAAGCGACCCCTCCGCGTCGAGCTCGACGGCGGTGTGGACCGCCTGCAGCAGGCCGCGCTCGCTGATGCCGGCGAGCGTGAAGCACGCCTTGTCCAGCGCCTCGGGGCGCTCGGTGGAGGTGCGGATGCACACCGCCGGGAACGGGTGCCCGACGCTCGCGAAGAAGCTGGACTCCTCGGGCAGGGTTCCGGAGTCGGAGACCACGGCGAAGGCGTTCATCTGCAGGCAGTTGTAGTCGTGGAAGCCCATGGGCTCGTGCATGCGCACGCGCTGGTCGAGCTGGAAGCCCGTGGCCTCCAGGCGCTTGCGGGAACGCGGGTGGCAGGAGTACAGGATCGGCATGTCGTACTTCTCGGCCAGCGCGTTGATCGCGGTGAACAGGCTCGTGAAGTTGGCCTCGGTGTCGATGTTCTCCTCGCGGTGGGCGGACAGCAGCATGTACTTCTTCGGCTCCAGGCCGAGCTCGGAGAGGACGTCGGAGGCCTCGATCTTGCCCAGGTTGGCGCGCAGGACCTCGGCCATGGGAGAGCCCGTGACGTAGGTGCGCTCCGGGGCGCAGCCGGTGTCCTTCAGGTAGCGGCGGGCGTGCTCGGAGTAGGCCAGGTTGACGTCGGAGATCACGTCGACGATGCGGCGGTTGGTCTCCTCGGGCAGGCACTCGTCCTTGCAGCGGTTGCCGGCCTCCATGTGGAAGATGGGGATGTGCAGGCGCTTGGCCGCGATGGCGGACAGGCAGCTGTTGGTGTCGCCCAGGATCAGCAGCGCGTCGGGCTGGACCTGGACCATGAGCCTGTAGCTCGCGGCGATGATGTTGCCGACGGTCTCGCCGAGGTCCGCGCCCACGGCGTCCAGGTAGACGTCGGGGTCGGCGAGCTCCAGGTCGCGGAAGAAGATGCCGTTCAAGGTGTAGTCGTAGTTCTGCCCGGTGTGCGCCAGCAGGCAGTCGAAGTGGCGGCGGCACTTCTTGATGACCTCGGACAGGCGGATGACCTCGGGGCGGGTGCCCACGATGATCAGCAGCTTCAGTCGGCCGTCGTCCTCGAATGCGATATCGGAATAGTCCTTGCCCATGCGGCTAGACCTCCTCGTAGTAGGTGTCGGGGTCCTCGGGGTCGAAGGGCTCGTTGGCCCACATGACCGTCACGAGGTCCTCGGTGTCGGACAGGTTGGTGATGGAGTGCGTGTAGCCGGGGATCATCTCCACGGCTCGCATGTCGGAACCCGAGACGATGTACTCGTCGACGGGGAACGGGTTCCCCTCGGCATCCTCCCCCACCTTCCTGAGCTTGATCGACGCGGTGCCGGAGACCACCAGGAACCTCTCCCACTTGCTCATGTGCCAGTGGTTGCCCTTGGTGATGCCGGGCCTCGAGACGTTGACGGAGACCTGGCCGCGCTCGGGCGTGCGCAGGAACTCGGTGAAAGAGCCGCGGTCGTCCACGTTGGGCCTGAGGCTATAGGCGAAGTGCCCCGGCTCGTAGTAGGACAGGAACGTGCTCCAGAGCTTCTTGGAGAAGGAGCCGTCCGCGAGGTCGGGCACCGAGAGCGTCTCGCGGCTGTCTCGGAAAGTGCCCAGCAGGTAGACGATCTCGCCCAGGGTCTTCACGTCAGTTTCCGGAACGTAGCAGAACTCGTCGCCCTCTACCCTCTCGAGTCCCTCGTAGCCGCAGCGGTGCTCACGCCCCAGCAGGGCGCCCAGCATCTCACCGACCAGATCGTCGATGTAGAGGAGCTCCAGCTCCACGGAGGGGTCGTTCACGGTGTAGGGGCGGCCGTTGGCGATGGCGTCGCAGAAGGTGGCCACGGCGGAGTTGTACCGCGGGCGGCACCACTTGCCGTAGAGGTTGGGGAAGCGGTAGATGAGCACCGGCGCCCCGGTGCGCTCCGAGTACTCGCGGAACAGGCCCTCCCCCGCCAGCTTCGACTCGCCGTATACGGAGCCCTCGAAGCGGCCCGACAGGCTCGCCTGCGCGGAGCTGGAGAGCATGACGGGGCACTTATTCCCGTGGCGCTCGAGGGTGTCCAACAGCGTGGAGGCGAACCCGAAGTTGCCCTCCATGAACTCGGATTGCTCCTTTGGGCGGTTGACGCCGGCCAGGTTGAAGACGAAGTCGGCGCGGGAGCAGAAGTCCTCCAGCTCCTCCTGGGTCGAGTCGACGTCGTACTCCATGACCTCGAGGGGCAGCAGGCCCGCGTACTTCTCGCGGCGGTCCTTGCCGTCGCGGACGTTCTTCAGCGCGCAGCAGAGGTTCCTGCCCACGAAGCCCCTCGCGCCGGTGACGAGGACGCGCACCCTACTGCACCGCCTCGTGCTCGCGGCCCTCGAGCGCCAGCTGCACGTACTCGGCGGTCTTGATCTTGGCGATGGTGCCCTCCACGTCGAGCCTCTCGGTGTTGTGGGAGGTGTAGGACTCGTCTGCCTGGGTCTCCACCTCGCCGTCCACGACGAACTTGTCGTAGTTCAGGTCGCGCGAGTCGCAGGCCACGCGGTAGTAGCCGCCCATGTCCTCGGCGCGCAGGCGCTCCTCGCGGGTCATGAGGGTCTCGAAGAGCTTCTCGCCGTGGCGGGTGCCGATCACCTGGGTGCCCACCCGGCCGAAGACCTCCTGCACGGCCTCGGCGAGGTCGCCGATGGTGGAGGCCGACGCCTTCTGGATGAACAGGTCGCCGGGGTTGGCGTGCTCGAAGGCGAACTGCACCAGGTCCACGGCCTCGTCCAGGTTCATGAGGAAGCGTGTCATGTTGGGGTCGGTGACCGTGAGCGGCTCGCCCTTGCGGATGCGGTCGATGAACAGCGGGATGACGCTGCCGCGCGAGCACATGACGTTGCCGTAGCGGGTGCAGCAGATGGTGGTGCGTCCTGCGCCGTTGCGGGCGTTGGCGTAGATGATGGACTCCATCATGGCCTTGGACTTGCCCATGGCGTTGATGGGGTAGGCCGCCTTGTCGGTGGACAGGCACACGACGCGGTCGACGCCCTCCTCGATGGCGGCGTGGAGCACGTTGTCAGTGCCGATGACGTTGGTGCGCACGGCCTCCATGGGGAAGAACTCGCAGGAGGGCACCTGCTTGAGGGCGGCGGCGTGGAAGATGTAGTCCACGCCGTGCATGGCGTCGCGCACGCTCTGGGCGTTGCGGACGTCGCCGATGAAGAAGCGCACCTTGGAGGCGAGCTCCGGGGACTTCTCCTGCAGGCGGTGTCGCATGTCGTCCTGCTTCTTCTCGTCGCGCGAGAAGATGCGGATCTCGGCCAGGTCGGTGTTCATGAAGTGCTTGAGCACGGTGTTGCCGAACGAGCCGGTGCCGCCCGTGATCATGAGGGTCTTGTCTTTGAATGCAGTGCTGTTGATAGTCATACCCAATCCTTTACATAAACTCATAGATACCACGGGAGCTGCCCGTGTAGCCGTAGTGTCTCTTGAGAGCCCGGTCCTTTTCCTCCCAAGCGAGGTGCCCGAGGTGTAGCGAGCGGGCCTTCAATTTCTCCAGGTACTCGTCGGCCGTCTCGATAACCCTTGCCGGCACGCCGACCGCGACCGAGTCGCTGGGGATATCCTTCGTGACTATCGCGCCAGCACCGATGACGACGTTGTCCCCGATGGTTACCCCCCCCATCACGATCGCGCAGTTGCCGATGTAGACGTTGCTGCCCAGAACAATTGGGCGGGTAACCTCCAAGTCGGGGACGTCCTTGCGAAATAGAAGGGTCCCGCCGTCGTGCGTCTCGAAGCGAACGCCGTCGGTGATGTGAACGTTGTCACCCACCGTTATTAACCAGGGCTCGGTGGACCATACGACCTCGCCATAGATATGGAAATCATTACCGGCGTTCACACCGATACGGCGCGCATACTCCTCCGGCGTGTGCGAATGACGCCACAATTTATATTTCAACTTCTTAATGATTGGCACTAGGCACCTTCCTCTCGATCGGTCATTCGACCCCGCGGTTGGAGGCCTCGGCACGGTCGAGGACCTTCTTGGAGTAAACCGGGTACGTCAAGCTGCTGATGAGCATGGTGACAATCGTCCCAAGGAGAACCCCGTTCACACCGAGCCCGCACGACGTGGCGAGGAAGATCGAAAGGGGGATATTGAGCACCGCCTGTGCGCAGGCAACCGCAACCATGAAATTGACAAGCGTGAGTCCGTTGATGACTTGGGAGTAGATGGTGTTCCACATATATACGATCGCATAGACACCCATAAGGGCGATGAGTGAGTCATCGAACCCGAGGTCGCGCCCCAGCCAAACACTTACGAGGGGTTTGAAGACAAGCACCATGACGATGACCCCGCCCACCGCGATAGCGAACAGCCTGTGCATCTTCCCAAGCGTCCGCCTGATTTCAGCGATATCGCCACGTGCGTAGTCGACGGTAGTCTTTGACCATAGAGGAACGACGAGCGCGGCAAACAGGGACGAGAGTACCGTGAACACCTTGTTGGCGGTTGTGTAGACCGTCACCTGCTCGGGCCCAAAGAGATTCGAGACGATGAGGTTATCGGTAGTGAAGAGGACAAGTGTGGCGATCTGGGTGATAAAGAACATGATGCCTAGGCCGCCAACGTCCGTTGCCACGGCACGAGAGCAGCTGCGCGGGGACGGAGCAAGTTCTCGGTTCCTCGCGAAGACGTAGATCGTGAAGAAGCCGTACACCAAAATATTGGAAGCTACGTAAAAGACCGCGACCGCCGTGAGGCTTTGGGAATCCGTGAGCGAGAGCAGCCAGACCGACAGGAGCATGACCGCCTGTTGGCACACGGAAATGAGGTTTACTACCTGCGCCTTTTGAAGCGCATAGTAGACGCTATTGCATAGGGTAAGAACGAAACTAAAGCACATCCCGAGAAAGCTCAGTTCCACAACGCACAGTAGGCTCTCATTAACCTCCCAGGCGGAAAGCAAGGCGGGCCAGTCGACGAACGCGATGGCGATGCCGCAAGCGACGGCGACGACGGCGACGACGCCTGAGAGAATGGCGTAGGCGCTCGACACGAGGGCCTTCGGCGATACGCGCGGTGAGTTGGAGGCGATGGCCTCGGAAAGGCGATTGCGAAGGCCGTTACCGATGCCAAGGTCGAAGTAGGAGATCCACGAGAGGATGCTCAGGATCGACGCCCATACACCGTATTTGTAGTCGCCGAGATAGTTGAGGACGATGGGGACGTAGACGAGGCTGAGGACCATGGACACGCCCTTGTAGACCATGGCCCGACTCATGCTACGGCCGAGGTTGCTAGCGAGCTTCACGTAAGACTCCAAACGAAGAAGCGGCCGCACGCAAGGGCTGGACAGACGTTTCGGCCACATTTTTGCAGTACAGGTAAATCGGAATGAAAATAAGCGTGGTGTAAAAGACCTCGCACTCGAGATAAGTCGCTATGAGATACATAACGACGAAAGCCAACTTAGCGGAGAGGCCAAGCTCTCGAGACTTAAAAACGGGAAAACAGGTCCAAATGAGAATCGCAATGCCCATAATCGGACCGTAGACGGCAGCCACCTTAAGTAAACAGGCGCCAACGAACTCGCTGTTACCAGTCGAAATGGCAGCCCCGTACACGTTATAGCCACATCCAAAGGGGTATCGCTGCATAAGAGCCAGCGCAGCATTCGCAGCTCCAACCCGGGCCTCGCCCGATGCGTCCAGGGAGATACCCCCGTCGTTCATGAAGCGGCCAAGAACGGAGTCCGTAGCCCACGCCGAGCTCCCCATCGCAGACGCGATGAAAACGAACACGCATATGGACCCGAGGAAGATCGGAGCAATTGCGGAAACACGATCGTCCCTCTTCAATGAGGAAAGAGAGTAGGCGAAGAAGACCAGGAGAGTTGTGGCATAGCCAGTGGCGGATTTTGTGGAGAGGACACCCGCCACAAACAGCGCCAAAAGTCGCGCACGTGTCTTCTTATCAATTTCCTTAGGCTTCATGAAGAGCAGCACGAAGATAGCTGAATTGAGCAATATCTGGTAAACAGCAGGCTCTCTAAATATGCCAACGTTACGCGTATGGTCAAACCCTCGGTCGACGTACAGGAGCAGCCCATCGGCCCGGTAGTTGACGACGATCCTGTTCACGGAGTCCAACCATGTTGTATCTCCAAAGGACAAGAAAAATGAAAATGGAGATAGGTGGCCCCAAACTCCCGGGAAAACCTGAGAAATCAAATAGACAACCAGGCTAAAGCCAGTGAGGAAAGCCGCTAGTTTAATGAAGCGGATAAGAAAATTCGAAACATCAAACATCACTGCAATAAGGGTAATTCCCACCATCGCTACCCAACTCAAAAGTTCAGTCGGCCCGAGTGCGTTTGTGCTTACCCGGACGAACAGCATGGCAAGAAAGCCCAAGGCTAATATCGTAATGGGATATACAAGCTGATATTTCCTATTAGCCATAACGATGAGAGCAATTAGGGCCACCACCGGTATAACAATGTTCGTGAGAATGCGATCGTACAGAAATGAATCAGCAAAAGCCACCATAAGGTAAATGAGCAAGTAATGACAAACAGCCTCGCGCCGCTTCTTCGAAGCTGAATTTTTCATGCTAAGAGTCGCCCTCATTGCCGCTCGCCCTCTAAAGCCTGGAAATAGTCTTCAACGTGGTCGGCGTTCCCGTACTCATTCGACTTGAGATAGAAGCTGAGCTCCTCACAACGAGAGGGGTCTTCGAGCAACCCTTGCACGGCATCAGCGAGCGATACCGCGTCAGTGCCAGCGATGATTCCCTCTTTGACGCCCAGCTGGTCATGGACCGTGGGGTACGCCGTCGCAACAATGGGCCTCGTAAGAATCTTGGCCTCATCGAGGGCGACTGACTTTCCCTCGAAGCGTGACGGCTGCACGACGATGTCGCAGTTAGCGATGTAGGGATAGGGGTTCTCGCGGGCTCCCAAGAACGTGAAGACGTCCGCAACACCCAGATCTTCAACAAGTTTTTCGCAAGCGACTTGCTCGGAATCGCCAGTAAGCCCCTTCCCCATCTCGTACCAGCGAAACGAGCAGCCGCGCTGCTTGAGCTCAGCCGCCGCACGGATGGCGGTGTCCACACCCTTCTCGTGAGTGATGCGCGCCACTGTAAGGATTCTCGGCGCGTCAGCATCGTACTCTGGCGGGATGAACTCGGACGCGCGGCGTCGCACTACCTCCGAAGACACAATGTTCGGAAGACTCTTCATCTTGTATGCCATCTCTGGAAAAACAGAGCGCACGATGTCGATGCACTTATCGGAAACGGCATAGATGCCATCCATGCGTTCCAGGCAGGGTCGCTCGTATTTTTCCGAATAGCGGGCAGAGCGATAGTCTCCGTGATAAAAGACTATCTTGCGATCGGCCTCAATCTTCTCATCGACAAAGTAGAGAACTTGACCGTTAATAAATGAAACAGCCACGTCGTAATGACCCGGTATTTTATCTATGGCTGGAGAAAAGAAGTATTTCCAACGGAATCCGCGGCGGGTCTCTTCATCGCGAGAGACAATGCCGGAAACGACATCTGCCGTCAGACGCCATACCCCAGCCCTGCGGCCGCGAACCGATGTGAAGCAATCGCGTACTTTAGCGGGAGTCTGAAGTACAGCTGCCTTTGACGGTATTTGCCCCATAAAAAGCCCGGTGGGGTTCAAAAGCAGGAGATTGACGTCGTAGCGCGTTTCCGGAAGCTCTTCCAGAAGGTTGAGAAGCGCTCGCTCCGCACCGCCATTGTCCATTGAGGACATGACGAACAGGACTTTCTTTTTTCTCACGACAATCCCCCTTCCAATAGCCTGCCGTAATACGTTTGCCTACCATCAGTTTGTTTTGGAAATTCTTGCTTCCACGTGAGCTTAAAGAGGCTCGTATCCAGAAGGAGCTCACTCCAAGCACTTTGATCGAAAGGCCTATCTAGTATCGAAATAAGGTCGTCGCAACGAGGATTATTTGATTCGATGGACGCAAATGCGGCGGCGACCGAGGGGTCATGGCGTTGAGCTAGGACGATGAGGTAATCAGTAAGCAAATAATCGATTAACTCATCACTCTGAAGCCAATACTCAAGGTAGTAATCCCTCAAAGTTGCGAATACTCGTCGATGGCTCTCATCGCACTCAAGAGAATAATTTGCAAACATGCCGCAGGCGACGGATGCATGCAGATAATCAGGCCGCTTGATGGACCAAATCGGCAAATCAAGGTAATCCGCAACTGGACCCGCGCAGAAGAAAGTTGCATCGAGCCACATGCCACCGTGCTCCGCCAATAACGAGAGCCTCAACAGATCGGATAAATGGGTCCGCGACATGATGCCGGTACGGACCTTTTCGAGCACCCAATCGGGGATATTGACATATTGGGAAAGATTCTCGTCCGTGATGACGACGACCTCGTGCCCGCCGGCGTTGCGACGCACGGAGTCGATGCACACCCTCACGATCTCGGGGGCGTTCACCTCGCCCTGCCACCAGCACATCCAGATCTTCCCCTCGAGGGCGGGATCGGACGGCGGCAGCGGCGCATCGTAGTCGTATGACTCGAAGAAATCGCCGAAGCGGTTCTCGAGATATTTGAGAACAGTCTCGTGCTTGCGCAGCAACCGCTCCTTCACTGCAGGCGGCTCCTTGTACCCGTTGCGGCTCATGACCTGGATATCGAGCTTCGCCCTAAACGTGTTGATCGCCTCGGGCCACGACGTGTCCCTAGCGATTCGGAACGTTGCGCCAATCTCCTCGCAGGAGCGATGCACGATCCTCTTGATGCTGTTATGCCCGTTAGCCATCGATTGACTCCTTATACAGGTTCACGAGATCGCTCATGAACTTCTCGCGCGAGCAGTTTTCCATGACGTAGGAGCGGCAGTTGCGCTGCAGCATAGAGTAAGCGGACAGATCCAAGAACGCGCTCGTGCCGCGCGAGATGGCATCCGCCATCGACGAGACATCCCCGGGCTCGCAAATGAATCCCGTTTTCCCCTCATCAACCAATTCGGGGATTCCGCCGATATTCGTGCCGATGACAGGCGTGCCCGCAGCAAGAGCCTCCACAATCGAGTACGGCATGTTCTCTCGCCATCTCGAACTCGCGATGGCGAGAGACGCCCTCTCGACATACGCTTGCAGTGCCCCACCGGTCTGATAGCCGGCGAACTCGATGCGAGACGCACAGCCCAACGAAGACGCGAGCGACTTGAAATCCGCGGCATCGGGGCCGTCGCCGACTACAACCAAACGCATATCCTGCGGAAGGCTCGGCAAGGCGGCGTCGAAGGCCCTCAGCAGCGTGTCGACGCCCTTCTCGACAGAGAGACGACCGAAGAACAGGAGATAGGGGTTCTCCCTGTCAGTCGCATCCGCCCCGGCATTCGAGGCGCGGTCGAGGATCGCGTCGTCGGCGAAGTTCTGCAGGAAGACCACCTTGTCCTCAGGCCAACCGCCCTCGATGAGCTTGGAGCGCATGAACCTGGAGGGGGCGATTACCCTGTCGATCCTTCGGTTTGACTTATGGGCCCTGTTGAAGGACGCCTCCATCGCCGCCAGCGCGCTCTTCGCGCGCGAGCCCTTCACGCAACGACGCTCGATGCAGTGGCGGTAGCGCCCGTCCTCGAGGCACGCGTCGCAGACGCGCCCGTCGCCGTCGAGCATGAGATAGCCGGGGCAGACGGTCACGTAATCGTGGGCCGTGTAGAAGACCGGAACCTTGTTCTCCCTCAGGTAGGGGGCGTCGAGAATGGATAGCGTGATCTGCCTGTGCACGTTGTTGAGGTGGACGACATCGGGGCGGAACTCCTCGCAGAGGGCCTGGAAGTTGCGCTTCGCCTCTGGCGAATAAATCAGCGCCATGCCGTCGCGCGCCGCCTTGAGCGGGTTCTTGACGTTGTTGTACTCGCGCTGCGTCACGAAATACTTATCCCACTCGCAGGGCAGGTTGTCAGGGTGCCTCATCGAGAAATAGGCCACCTCATGCCCCATGTGCTCAAGCTCGGATCCGACGGTGAGGTAATAGGTCTCCGCACCGCCCTTGCGGTAGTGGAACTTGTTTACGAGAAGGATCCTCATAGGCCTTCACCCCCGTAGACGGCAAGGGTCCGCTCGACGACGGAATCCCAGTTGTAGGTTTTCTCGACGTGCGCCTTGGCGGCGGCACCGAGGACTCTCCCGCGGTCGTCGTCAGCGATCAGGCCTTGCAGCGCGGCCCGCAGGGAATCGGCACTCCCCTTCTCGAACGTCACGCCGTTGCCCGCGAGGACGTCCGCGCACTCGGAGATATCGCTCGTCACGCAGCAGCGCCCGTATGCCATGGCCTCCAGCAGGCTCATGCCGAAAATCTCATTCGGGTTCAGGTTCACAAAAGCGTCGCAGGCATGATAATAAACGTGCACCTGCTCGTTGGGCAGCTGCGGGATCAGGCGGCAGCGGTCCAGTAAGCCCGCGTCGGTCAGGCGGCGGGTCAGCTCATCGCCCAGTGAGCCCCGGCCGATGATGATGGCGTACCAGTCCGGTGCGGCCTGCAAAAGCGGCACAAGGTCGAGCGGCTGCTTGTAGGGGTCAAGGCGGCCCACAAAGATGAACACCCGCGCGTGCTCGTCGATTTTGAGCGCACGGCGGATCTCGGTGCAGTTGTTGGGGATGGACGGGATGATGGCGGTGTCCAGCCCGACGGGCATCAGCCCCGCGCAGGGCACGCCGAGGCTTTCCAGCTCGGCGGCGACGGCGGGGGTTTTGGCGTAGGTGGGCGTTTTGCGGTATACCGCCAGATTGCGGCGCAGCAGCAGATCCATGACCCTGCGCACGGCGGCGTGGTTGGAGGTGCTTTTCAGCGCACCGAGCTGGCTGTAAAACAGGATGCCGTGCTTTTGGCAGAAGCGGTACAGCCCCGGCACGCCGAGAGAGTTGTCGCCCATGACGTGGACGGCGTCGGCATGCTCGTCGAGCAGGATCTGCCAACTTTTATAGAAGGCCTGCACGCCGAAGGCGACGGCGGGCATATAGCAGATTTTTACGTTTGGCTCCGGGGTCTCGATCCGGGGGGCTTTAGCGCCCGGCTCCGGGTAGAGCACGACGGCGCAGCAGCCCAGCGCGGCAAAGGCGCGGGCCAGGCCGACTTCCTGCCGGTTATACAGGCCCTTCTGGCCCGACGGTCCACGGTAAAATTGCGGAATGACGATGGTTTTCATGTGCGTGGGAATACCTCATTGTGGGAGTAAAATTTCTTGGCCCCCTCTGGGAGGGGGCTCCGCCCGCA
>ENA-OPCZ01001617-OPCZ01001617.1-human-gut-metagenome-genome-assembly--contig:-NODE-1617-length-11607-cov-9.670533_pt1 | contig 11607 bp, 9 predicted proteins | sample MGYA00241566_ERZ501483 | MGnify/ENA primary metagenome ERZ501483 (study PRJEB25962, sample SAMEA1965191) | human gut metagenome | biome: human gut; feature: human-associated habitat; material: faeces... | reverse complement strand
ATTTCACCCAAGATAGTACGCAGCAGCGTCGTCTTGCCGGTACCGTTGGCACCCAAAAGCGCAGCCTTTTCACCGCGGCGCAGCGTCAGGTTAATACCCTTGGCCAACACCTTCTCGCCGTAGCCGATGGTCAGGTCCTCCATAATCAGCACTCTGTCCGCACATTCGGCAGCCGGCGGCAAACGCAGTTCAAACTCCTCGTGCTGCACCGGCGCATCAATGCGCTCCAGACGGTCGAGCTGTGATTGACGGCCACGCGCCATTTTGCTCTTGATGCCAGCCTTGAAGCGACGGATATAAGCCTCCGTGCGCGCAATATAATCCTGCTGCGCATTGTAGGCAGCAGTCAGCGTACTGCTCTGAATCGCCTTCTGCTCCAGATAGCGGCTGTAATTGCCCTTAAAGGATTGCAGCTTGCCGCCCTCCATCTCCAGAATGCGCATAGCAACATTATCAAGGAAGGCACGGTCATGGCTGACAACGAGCAGACCGCCCTTAAATTCCTGCAGATACTTTTCCAGCCACTGCGTCATAACAATATCCAGATGGTTTGTCGGTTCGTCCAGAATCATGAAGTCGGGATTACGCACCAGTGCTGCTGCCAGCATCAGGCGTGTCTTTTGACCGCCGCTCAGTGTTGCCGCATCATGCTGCCACCAGTCCTCGGTGTAGCCCAAACCGATAAGCACACGCTTAATGCGGTTTTCGTAATTATAGCCGTCAATAAACTCATAACGTTTAAGTACGCGTCCGTATTCCTCCAGGCAGCTGTCCAGCTTTTCGCCCTGCAGCTTGCCGGAATCAGCCTCCAGCTGTGCCAGCTTTTGGCGCAGGCTGCTGATTTCCGGACAGGCTGTCTGCATAAACTGCCAGATAGTACCTCTGATATCGGTAAAGCCCTGCTGTACATAGCCCACACTGATACCGGGTTCAAATTTTACCGCACCGCTGTCAACCCATTCAGGCTGCAGCAGGCAACGCAGCAGCGTCGTCTTGCCGCTGCCGTTGACACCGACAAGGCCAATATGCTCGCCCTGCTCCACCATAAAGCTTACATCTTTAAATATTTCATGAATGCCAAATGCTTTGGCGATTTTATCTACTACTAATTGCATAACCATTCTCCTTTTAACAACTATTATAACACCTTCCGGCATTATACTCAAAAGGCTCTGCTATATTCTTATGTTTTTGTGTATTACATAAAAAGAGGCTGCCGCATCTGCGGCAACCTCCATATACTTTTAAGATTTATGAGCCATAGCAACCTGAGTTTTGGTCTGACCCAAGCTCTTGTGATGCTTGCGCCAACGATAGCACAGCATCGGCACTACCAGCATCGGGATACCCGCATACAGCGTTTGGCGTAAATCCGGTGTCAAAGCAATTACTGCCAGGCAGAAAACCTGCGACCAGATACCGAAATGCGTAACATACGGGAAGAACGGTGTTTTATACTTCAGAGTATCCTCCTTGCCTTCGGCAATCAGACGGCGGCGGAAATTATATTGGCTCCAGCAAATGGAAATCCAGGCCATCGCTCCGGTAAAGCCGGATACTGCCAGCAAATAAGTATACAGTGTAGAATCGGGATTAAAGGTATAGAAAACGATAACTGCCCAGCAGGCGCACACAGAAACGATAATGGAATTCTGCGGCATACCGTTTTTATTGAGCTTGCCCAAAAACGCCGGTGCCATATCCATGCGAGCCAGTGCATGCAGAGCACGAGCACCGCCGTACAAGCCGGAGTTGGCGCAGGAAACGCCAGCAACCAGTACAACAAAGGCAATCGCAGAGGCTAAGCCGTCAAAGCCGTATTCCGCCAAAGCAGCGGCAAATACGCTCTCCTTCAGGCTGGCCTTATCCCACGGCATAATGGACAGCAGTAATGTAATAGGAATGATATATAAAGCAATGACACGCCAGGAAACATTACGAACCGCAATAGGAATGCTTTTAGCAGGATCCTTGCATTCGCCCGCAGCCAGACCGATAATTTCGGTACCCTGGAAGTTAACCAGAATAATAACCATGGTCAGCACAATCGGCCAATATCCCTGAGGAGCAAAACCGCCCTGGCTCAGCAGCACCTTAGCGCCTAAATAGCCCTGGTCACCGACAAGACCGCAAACGATCAGACCGGCAACGCCGCAAAAGCCCACAAGGGCAGCAATTTTGATAATAGAAAGCCAAAATTCGCTTTCGCCAAAATTATCAACATGAAAAAGGTTAATTACAGTCACCAGCAGGCCAAAAAGAATTGCCCACCACAATTGACTGACGGCAGGTACAAAATTATTCATAATAATACCCGCAGCAATCATTTCAGACGGCACGTAAGCCATCCAGTTCAGCCAATAGGCCCAGCCAACGCCACAAGCCCAAGTTGAGGATATATTCTCACGTGCGTAGGTAACAAAGGAACCGGAAATAGGCTTAGCTACAGCCAGCTCCGCCAGGCACAGCATAACACATAAGACGATTGCACCGCCAAAAAGATAAGAAAGAATAATAGCAGGTCCGGCCTGCTCAATCGCATATCCGGCACCTAAAAAATAACAGCTGCCGATGATGCCACCTAAAGAAATCATCTGTAAGTGTCTGTTCTTTAAACTTCTATTCATGGATTGCTCGTTCATTACCTTAATAACACAACCTTTCTTGAGCATATGTGTGGAACCTTCCGTTCCGCCTTAATTCTTGTGATATGATTTTACTACAAAAAACCGCGTTTGTATAGCAAAAAATGCACTAAAATCAGCAATTTTACAAAAAAAATCTATTTTCCTCTTTTTTCCGCTGTTTTGCATCATTTTCAAGCAGACTTCTTCGCAATTCTCTACAAAAAATACTCCCCCGCCATCCCAGCAATGACAAGGGAGTAAACAAAGAAGGCTCCTTTAAAGATGGTTGAAAAGACTCCAGCAATGCATGCAGATACAGCCAAGCGCACTTACGAGCAGCATGCAGATTATTGAGAGCTTGAGGCCGTTTTTCAGCAAATCATCAGGGTTCAGACCATAGGTTACACCCACGGCACGCGTGCTGACCGGCAGGATAAAGGCACAGTTTACGGCAACGATTGAGGTCAGGATATACGGAATAGGATTCAGCCCCAGCTGCTGCGAAATACTTTGTACTACCGGAATTGAGATAGAAGCCGCCGCGGTATTACTGCTGATTTCCGTCAGGAAGGTAGCAAACAGCGTCAGGCTGAACATCGTTTCCCAACCTCCGCTTAACGGCAGCAGCGTAATTACCTTAGCAATCTGCGTTGTCGCACCGGTTTTCGTAATCAGCTGTCCCAACGCCAGCCCACCGGAAAAGAGAAAAATCATCCCCCACATGATGCCCTTTTCAGCTTCACGCCAGGTCAAAAGCAGCTGGCCTGTTTCGTTACGAAGCATAAAAGTGAGCATGCCGAAGGTGAAGAAAACATAGGCAGGCTTCATCAGCGGCAGATACTGCACGTAAAGCGGACGGACGAAGGCCAAACCTGTTGCGAGAATAAAAAGCCACAGGCCTAATTTTTCGCCGCGGCTCATCGGGCCGAGCTTGGCATAAGCAGCACGGAAGTATTCCTTGCCGCCGTCAAGACGTTTAACAGGCAGCGGCAGATGCAGCAGATAAGCCAGAATGAGCAGCATGATGATGAACAGCAGCGGCAGAAAGCGGATAACCCAATCAACATACATGAATTCGTGTCCCGTGAGCTTTTCCATATAGCTGATTGCTACCAGGTTGGAACTGCTGCCTAAGGGAGAGCCGAAACCGCCGAAGCCTGCGCCCCAGACGATGGCCAGCAAAATCGGTGTTGCTACGGGATTATTTGTAATCTGCTGCTGCCCTAAAAAGCGCAGCATGCTTACAGCCACCGGCAACAGAATCATAACAACGACGACGTTTGGCAAAAAGATGGATAGCAGCGTTGAAGCCACCAGCCAGACGCAAATCTGCTCGCGCATAGACGTTCCCAAGCCGCAAAGGCTTTTTATCGCCAGACGCTTATCAAGATGTGTTTTTTCCCACACCAGACTGATAAGGTCACTGCCGACCAGCAGCACGACGATTTCCGAAAAGTATTTGCTGATAATCCCCTCCATCGGCACCATGCCGAAGATAGCGTTCAGCGGAATCGGCAGCAACGAGGTTACGGCAATATTTACCGGACGCAGCACCCACCAAAGTCCCATCCAGAAAATCGTGGCAATAGCGGCCGCCTGCTTAAATTCAATAACAGGTGCCAGTATAAGCAGGACAAGCAGAAAAAGTAACGGTCCTGACAAAACATTCAACGAACGGTGTTTTTTCATAATAACAGCTTCCTCTCCGAGTTAAATAGAAGTTTGCCTTCTATTTTTGCATTTACTTAATTCTACTCCCGTTCTATAATTAAGTAAAAGACTTTATTTTGATTATTATAATCATATTTTTTGATATTTTAAGGAGATACTGCTATGGATTTCGCTTTTTACAGAAACTTTATCACTGTTGCCGAAACAGGTAATCTCAGCGCCGCAGCGAAACGTCTGGGCATCGTACAGCCGGCGCTAAGTGCGCAGATGAAGGCTATCGAAAGAAACTACAGCGTGCAGCTTTTCAAAATGCAGCGCGGTAAGCGCCACATTGAACTGACGGAGGCAGGCGAAACCTTTTTGCAGCAGGCGCGTCAGCTGTGCAATACGGAAGATGATATCAGCCTGCGTATGCAGGCCTTCGGCAGGCGTGCCGCAGGTACGCTGCGCTTCAGCGTGTCACACGTGCGTACCGACTATTTCCTGCGCAGCTATCTTATTCCCTTTGCCAAGGAAAATCCCGGCATCAGCTATCAATTTCACGATGCTACGGTAGAGCAGCAGCAGCAGCATTTGGAAGCAGGCAGTATTGACTTTGCTTTTGCCAATGCACCACTGCCTGCAGCGCACAATTTTGCTACTATTAAGGTGCAGCGGGAGAGTTTTTATGCTTTCTATAATGCTGAATTTTTGGTTCCGTGGGCAAATAAAAGTATGCTTTCGCCGGAGGATTTGGCAGGTGTGCCTTTGTGCTGCAATTATGGCAGTTATGCGCTTTTGCGCAATGTGTTTAAGGATTATGCTGTTAAGCCTAATGTCGCCTTTATTGCCACTACGGCGGAGAGTGCGCTTACCTTTGCGACAAGCGGACTGGGCGTTGCGGTTGTTGCGGCGTTGGATAGTGATGCTGTGCCGCAGGGGATGGTGCGGCGGCAGCTTGTTGATGAAAAGCTGCATTTTGATCAGACGTTGTATTGGAGTAAGGGATATAAATTATCGCCTGCGGCGGAGGGGTTTTTGGAGTTTTTCCGCAAGCATATATAGTTATGTTACTTTTCCACGGAAGAAAAAGTAACCAAAAGTTCCTTTAGACGTGCACAAGGCATGTTGTGTGCATCCGTTAGGATGATATAAGCAATACGCTGGTTATGTTACTTTTCCACGGAAGGAAAAGTAACCAAAAGTTCCTTTTGCCGCGCGCAGGATTCCGGTGCTTTTCGCCATGCGTTTGCCGCGAACCGAAGTTACGTTGGTGTGCTATAAAAGAAAGCAATGTCGGTTGAGCGTCAAACGAAGGAGAAGTTCCCAAAACAGCGCAGGTTGTGCGAACAAAGCCGCTCGACTGTAGCCAGCCTCCGTTCCTGTCCGGCGCGGCTTAGAGTGTGTGGAACGTGCGAAGGGAAATTATATATGCGAACGCAAAAAAGAGACTGGGATAAAACCCAGCCTCTAATTTTTTGCTTTTATTCTTTTGGTGTTTCTTCGTCTGCATTCGCATCGGATTTCGGTGCATCTGCTTTAGCAACAGGAGCTTCAGCCTTTACGTCAGCTTCGGCAACAGGAGCAGCAGCTGTTTCCTCATCCACAACAGATTGCTGTACTAATTGCAGCTTTTCTTCTGCGGTAAGGATATGACCGTATTTTACCAGCTGGTTGATTTCTTCCTCTTCCAGAGTTTCCTTCTCCATCAGAGCTTTAGCAATCACATGCAGCTTGTCGATATTGTCGGACAGCAGCTTTTCAGTAGCAGCATAGGCATCTTCCATAAAGGAGCGTACCTCTTTATCAATTTCGGCTGCCACTTCTTCACTGTAATCCTTGTCGCGGGCAATATCACGTCCCAGGAATACCTGATCCTGACGATGACCGAAGGTTACAGGACCGATGTTCTCGCTCATGCCGTATTCGCAAATCATCTGGCGAGCCAGTTGCGTTGCACGCTGCAGGTCATTGCTGGCACCGCTGGAGATTTCCTTCAGCACCAGAGCCTCGGCCACACGGCCACCCAGCAGCACCTTCAGCTCATCGAGCATTTCGCTGCGGGTTGCATAATACTTATCTTCCTTAGGCAGGCTCAGGGTATAACCACCTGCACGGCCACGCGGAATGATGGTAACCTTATGTACAGGGTCAGTGTGCTCAAGCAGCATACCGACGATAGTATGACCGCCTTCATGGTAAGCAGTCAGGCGTTTTTCCTTATCGCTGATGACACGGCTCTTGCGCTCCGGTCCCATGATAACACGCTCGGCAGCCTCTTCCATTTCCGGCATATTGATAGCCTTCTTGTCCTTACGGGCAGTCAGCAGCGCTGCTTCATTAACCAGGTTGGATAAATCAGCACCGGTAAAGCCGGGAGTACGCTGAGCGATTACGTCCAGATTTACATCCGGTCCCATCGGCTTGCCCTTAACATGTACCTTCAGGATTTCGGTACGACCTTTGATATCAGGACGGTCTACTACAATCTGGCGGTCAAAACGGCCGGGACGCAGCAGTGCCGGGTCCAGAATGTCCGGACGGTTGGTTGCAGCAATCATAATGATGCCTTCGTTAGCGCTGAAACCGTCCATCTCAACCAGCAATTGGTTCAGAGTCTGCTCGCGCTCATCATGGCCACCGCCAAGACCGGCGCCGCGCTGACGGCCCACAGCATCAATTTCATCGATAAATACGATGCAGGGTGCACTTTTCTTTGCCTGGTCGAACAGGTCGCGTACACGCGAAGCGCCGACACCGACAAACATTTCTACAAAGTCAGAACCTGAAATGCTGAAGAACGGAACTCCCGCTTCACCGGCAACTGCCTTCGCCAACAAGGTTTTGCCTGTACCCGGAGGGCCATAGAGCAAAACACCTTTAGGAATCTTAGCTCCCAGATCATTATACTTCTGCGGATGCTTCAGGAATTCGACAACCTCTTCCAGCTCCTGCTTGGCTTCCTCAGCACCGGCAACATCCTTAAAGGTTATCTTCAGTTTTTCCTCATCGTAGCGACGCGCACGGCTCTTGCCAAAGTTCATCACCTTGCCGCCACCGGCACCGCCCTGATTCATCAGCATGAACCACAGGCCTACGATAATCAGCATCGGCAAAATAGAGCTGAGAATGCTCATCCACCAAGGTGGCTGCGGCGGCAGCTCTGCCTTAATGTCTACTTTCTTTGCTTCCAGCTTTTCTACCAGCTTGCTGTCATTAGGCGCAACGGTAGAAAATTCCTTGCCATCCTTTAATTTACCGCTGATAACATTATCAACAATAGTTACCTGTTTGATTTCGTCCTGCTGTACATGCTGCATAAAGCTGGTATAGCTTATATCGGCAGGCTTAGAATTCTTTTCACCGTAAAGGTCAAACATCCAGATAATTACCATGATAATCAGCAGATAAAAAAGTACGTTCTTAAAAAATTTATTCAAGCACGTAGCCTCCTTCCACTTAGCTCATAATATTTTATTATATTATAGATAGGAAAAACTAGCAACTGTTTTATGCAATTTGTAGGCTTTTATTTGCGTGCGTATACAGCAGGCTTCAGGATACCGATAAACGGCAGATTGCGGTAATCACCTGCATAGTCCAGACCGTAGCCTACAACGAATTCGTCAGGAATTTTAAAACCTACATAATCAGCCTCCAGACCGTTTACACGGCGCTCGGCCTTGTCGCACAGAGCAGCGGTTTTCAGAGTTGCTGGCTTATAGTGACGCAGCATGTCGGTAATAGAAGCAAAGGTAACGCCGCTGTCAATTATATCATCGATTACCAGCACATCCTTACCCTTGATATCCTCGCTGACATCCAGCTTAACCTTCACACTGCCGCTGGTGCTGGTTCCGTTGCCATAGGAAGAAGCAACCATGAAGTCTACGCGCAGCGGCATATCAATAGCGCGGGTCAGGTCGGTAGCGAACCAGGCAGCACCCTTCAGCAGCACAATGACAACCAAATCCTTGTCTGCATAATCGGCAGCAATCTGCTTGCCCATTTCCTGTACGCGGGCATCAATTTCTTCTTTGGTCAGCAAAACTGTCTTAATATCGTCATGCATTTTTTCATTCTCCTTATACTTTATATTATTTTAACAAAAATAAGCTGTTTATTTTTGTAGACTACGTTTATTCCCTGCGGCAGCTGGATAAGCTTGCCACCGCTGCGTCGTAGCAGCAGGGAGTCAATCGCCTGACTACGCTCGAAGGACAGCTCCTCGCCGCCCAGTTCGAAATACGCGCGTCGCAATACTCTCAGCCTTACGACACTGTGCAGCGCCGTAAGCTGCGTCACCGGAAAACTGACAGCATCATCCTGCCTGCGCACCAGCTGCCTGTAAGCATCGTCAGCCATTTGCTCCAGGCATTCCGCATCCTGCGCCAGCAAGGCGGCAGTACGCGCCAACGTCGGCACCACATTGTGGTTGAAGCTACGCTCCAGATACGGCACAAGCTCCAGACGTACACGATTACGCGTATACGCCGTATCAGCGTTGGTGCTGTCGTAACATACTGCAATTCCCTCTACGCTGCAGTATTCCTCCAACAGGCTTTTCGGCAACGTCAGCAGCGGTCTGATGATATCTCCCTGCTGCGTCCGTATTCCGGCAAGCCCCTGCAGTCCTGCGCCGCGCAGCAGCCTTAAGAGCAGCGTTTCCGCCTGATCACCCTCGTGATGCGCCGTAACAATCGCCACAGCGCCCTGCTGCGCTGCTATGCGCCTAAGCGCCGCATAACGCAGGCGGCGTGCAGCATCTTCGGTAGAAAGCCGGTTCTGCGCCGCATATGCTGCAGCCTGCACGTGCTCCGTAAAGCAGGGCAGTCCCCATGCTTCGCATGCACGCTGCACAGCCTGCATGTCGCGCAAAGCCTCTTCACCACGAAGTCCGTGCTCTACGTGACAGACGCTGTAGCTTCCCCATCCCTGGGCTGCCAAAGCAGCACAGGCATGTGCCAAAGCCAGAGAATCGGCACCGCCGCTAACAGCCAGCAGGTAATGAGCATCCGGCCGCAGCAAATTTTTAATTGTTTTGCGCAGCTTGTAGACTGCAGGCGCAATCTGCCTCATAGCATATCTCCTTCAGCAGCGGTTTAAACGTGTCGTATCGCATTTTTCTATGCTATAAAAGAAAAGGCACTCTCAGGAGTGCCATTTCATTAATTACCAGCTTGCTTATTTATCACGTCTGGCACCACGACCACCGCGTTTGGACTCAGTATTACGTTTTAAATCCAGCATACGGTCATCGCTGTCTTTCAGGAATTTGGATAATTTATCCTCAAAGGAAACGGGCGCCATAGGTCTTGCGCTTTGCGGGCGCATACCGCCACGGCGTTCACGATTGTCGCCTTGCGGACGCATACCATTGTTGTTGCGGCGCTCGCGGTTATCGTTTTGCGGACGCTGCGGTCTCGGCTGCGGATTTGCAGGCGGCGGAGTGAGCTGTTTTATAGACAGACCAATTTTGCCGCGATCATCTACAGATAATACCTTAACCTTAACCTTGTCGTGCTCCTTTAAAAAGTCATGCACGTCTTTTACATAAACATTAGAAACCTCAGAAATGTGAATCAGGCCAACCTTGCCCTCAGGCAGTTGGACAAATGCGCCAAAATTGGTGATACCTGTAACTTCACCCTCTACAATTGCACCTACTTCAAGTGACATCGAGAAAAAAATCCCCCTTAAAAATTCTTAATACTCTTGTATTATACTCTTTAATTTTTCATGGTGTCAATAAAAAAAGCAGAACAAAAGCTATCATTTCTTGTTCTGCCTTATTTTTTCTCATCAACTATAAACAGCGGCACCTCATCTTTACCCACCATGTTGTAATCCTCACGGGCGAGCTTTTCAATATAACGCGGGTCATCCAGACGTTTACGCTCTGCCTCCAGCTCAGTCTTCTGTTTTTGTAAAGCAGCAATACGTTGCTGTGTAGCAGCCTGTTCCTGTTTAATCTGATAAATAGAATACTCCTGCTTGCCGATAACGAACAGGCAGGCAACAAACAGCAGCATCATAAAGACATTAAAAGCTTTAGATTTATGTCTTATGCGACGTCTAACCATATCATAGCCCCCCAGCATTGAGTATTCCGCAGTATATCTTTAGAAAAGCCCGGCAGCAGCTGCCGGGCTTAAAGCACTATAACAGCTTATTATTTTACGTTAACAGCATCCTTGAAAGCTTTACCGGCTTTGAAAGCAGGGATGGTTGCAGCAGGAATAACTACCTTCTCACCATTTTGCGGATTTTTACCTTCACGTTCTTTACGAGCACGTGCTTCAAAAGTACCAAAGCCTACTACTTGTACTTTGTCACCCTTAGCAACTACCTCTTTAACGGTTTCCAGAGTAGCGGTGATAGTTTTTTCAACGTCTTTTTTGGTTAAGCCGGCTTTTTCAGCAACAGCAGCGATTAACTCAGTCTTGTTCATCAAAAATTCCTCCTTAATTATGACTTTAGTTATTATTGCAAATGCTTGCGGAGCACGTAACTTCGTAACGTAACTCAAATTTAACTAGCAATAGTATTCTACACTGTCAAACGTTTTCCTGCAAGCCTTTTCCGAAAATATTTATAAATTACGGGGAAAATAGCGTTATTTTAGTAACTTTATTGTAATTTCACCTTATAAATCGTTCTTTCGTTCCAAATCCTTAGCCTGATTCCAAAATTTATCCAGCTCAGTCAAAGTGAAATCCTGCCATGTTTTGCCGCTGACTTCCACCTGTTTTTCCACGTAATTAAAACGGGAAGCGAAACGGTTATTAGTTCCGTCCAAAGCTACCTCCGGCTCAATGCCGTTATGACGCGCATAATTTACCACAGCAAACAGCACATCGCCAAGCTCACTCTCGGCAGCAGCCTTGTCGCCTGCCTGCAAAGCCTCCTGCAGCTCGCCAAGCTCCTCCTGTACCTTAGCCCATACGGATTTGCTGTCCTGCCAGTCAAAGCCTACCTTGGCAGCCTTGCTCTGCAGCTTATAGGCACGCAGCAGCGCCGGCAAACCCTGAGATACGCCATCCAATACATGCTTGCGCTCCTGTTTTTCCTGTTTTTTGATAGCTTCCCAATTTACCAGCACCTCATCGCTGTTGTCGACATGGGTATCGCCGAAAACATGCGGATGACGGCGGATAAGCTTATCTACAACCTCGTCGATAACGTCCTGCAGATCAAAGCGGCCTGCCTCCTGTGCCATACGGGCATGGAAAACAACCTGCATGAGCACATCGCCAAGCTCCTCACGCATGCCGTCAACATCGTCAGCGTCCACAGCCTCCAGATATTCGTAAACCTCTTCAATCATGTT
>ENA-OPCZ01001613-OPCZ01001613.1-human-gut-metagenome-genome-assembly--contig:-NODE-1613-length-11617-cov-2.255752_pt1 | contig 11617 bp, 6 predicted proteins | sample MGYA00241566_ERZ501483 | MGnify/ENA primary metagenome ERZ501483 (study PRJEB25962, sample SAMEA1965191) | human gut metagenome | biome: human gut; feature: human-associated habitat; material: faeces... | reverse complement strand
TCTCGGGCTCTTTCGTGCTGCCGGTATACGTTACGGAGCCATTGTTTTCGATCTGCCCCGTCGCAAAGGTGCAGTTTTCGAACACCGCCGTACCGTTCACAACAGGCGTATTGGAAAACGAGCAATTCGAAAAATGAACCACAGCGCCCTTCTGCACCTCGACATAGGCACCTTCAGCGTCTGAGCTATTGCGCTTGTAGAAATTGATACGATCAACCGCGATGTCCGAACCGGAAGGGAACACGACTGTCATTTTATAGGAATAGCCGAAATCAACCGTTTTCGGGCCAGAGCTGAACCAACCTTCGGAATACCCCGAAAGCTCAGTGATAGACGAAGGAATGGTTACCGTGCCCTTGTCGGTAAAGCTGGTTCCCACGTGTATTTTGGTGGACCCTTGGGCAACAGCTTCGGAAAGATAGGTACTCAGCCCGTAGGAGCTGTCGCCGATGTAGTAGTAGCTATCGCTTGCGTTTTCAGAGGCGACGCTCACGTCCTGATCTCCCCCTGCCGCAAATGCGGCAGTCGGAGTGGCCATGGCCATGCCAGCAGCCAAGGCAGCCGCCATGCCTACCTTCGCCGCAGAGGCAGCGGGTGTACGAAGTGACTGAGAATCTTTCATATTCTCCCTTTCCGAACTTATTTCTGCACATTTAAAGTTAGCCGTGACTAATTCACATGCGGGAGTTTACCATAGGTAACAATTTAGCTGCAGACAAATTCGGGGATGCGGCTTTCGGCCATCTATAGGCTTCAGCGCCCCCGCCCTATCGCGAAGAAGGACCCGTGAACATAAGAAACGCTCAGTCGGGAACATGCCCCCTCGAAACAGCCACGAGCGAAAACGCCGAGCTCGAGATAAGGAGCAGAAGCTTCTTCGCCTTCAACACGAACTGCTGCATAAAGGCAGCGATCGTAACCGATGGAGCGCAGCTCTCATCTGGGCAATTGCTGGAAAAGATTCTCGATAATGCGGTGGGTCTCTGCTACCGATACGAAAAACTCTGGAGCCACACCCAAAAAGGAAGCGATATCTGGCGCTTGAATCACGCACAAGGAAAAGCCGTGCCCATCGATGCCGAAACCGCGAAGATTCTGCAGCTTTCCAGGCACTACTGCGAGGAAACCGCGGGGCTGTTCGATGTTTCCATGGCTCCCGTTGCAGAGCTCTGGAACTTCCGTAAAGCCCAAGTTCCCAAGCCCGCCGAAATTGCACATGCCCTTGAAATTGCAAAAACTGGACACCTCCGCATTATGGAAGACCACGCCCAGCTCCCTATTGCAGAAAGCAAGGTTACCCTGGGAGGCATCGCAAAAGGATACGTCGCCGATCGCGTTAGCGAATTCCTGGAAGATTGCAGCATCCATGATGCCCTCATCAACCTTGGAGGAAATATCGTGGTAAAAGGGAGCGCCTTCTTAGCCGAAACCCCACAGCGGTACTGGCGCATTGGCATTCGGTCCCCGAAACATGCCTCGCAAAGAAAAGCCGCAGAAGAACGTGCCGCCGCCATAGCGCGCAGTCCCCACGGGACCGACCTTCGAGCACTCGGAAACCGCACGCCGCCCAACGAAGAGCCCGCTTGCATCCTTGAACTGAGCGACTGCTCCATAGTTACCAGTAGCATCTATGAGCGGTGCTTTACCGATGAACATGGAAACATCCACCATCATATTGTCGACCCACGCACCGGGCGCCCCTCGAACAGCGACCTTGCAAGCGCAACGGTTGTATCGAAGCGGTCGATAGACGGCGACGGCTTCTCAACAGCACTTTTGATCATGGGAAGTTATTGGGCAAAAAACTACGCAGAAGGGCATCCCAACCTCGAAGCCGTGCTTATCACTCGCAATGGGCAGATCGAGGCAACGAGCGGGATTCGCGAAGCAATGGGCTGCCGCAGACCGCGCTGAAAGTCACACACTCTTCTAAAAGTGCGGGATATGGGCAAGCATGCGGATCGAGCAAATTCGAACATAGCGCTATTCCAGATGTCAACTTGCGGCGCCGCGTCGTTCCATGTTGCTGTCCCATAGACCCATCCCAACGTCCACCCAGCGCTACACCCGAATTCACTTCGCCCAGCGCCGCACCCATGCCATTTTGCCCATAGCGTCACATCAATGTTCATCCCGCCTATAGCGCAGTCTCGAAAGCCATCCCAGGAGCCCAAAAACAAAAAATCAATCCTGGCTGCAACTTTTTTGCGATTGACAATTGTTCCGAGCCGTCGAATCAAGGATCATGGCGCAAAAGCGCAGGTGATCTGCCATGAAACATCCGATTCTTGCTTTGCATGGGGCGAAAGAGAGTTGCCAATCGCAAAAAAGTTGCAAATGTACCTGGATTTTCGTTTTGACAACGGGCGGATCTGCCGCAGAAGAACGAATCCCGCAAAAGATAGGCTCCCGACAACAGCAACGAAGTCAATACCGCGAAATAGGGGGGGGTATAGGGTAACCCATCACTAGCGCCTCAATCCCATCCGCTTTTTCAAATGACTCGTATTCGTAGCACGCCTGCAGATCCAGGCTTAAATCGGACACGCTTTTCGTCTGCGATCAAGGGTTCGCCCCTCAAAAAGAAAAGCGCGCAATGCGAATCAATCTCGCATTGCGCGCTAGAAAACTTCATAGTGCCAAGAAGCTGCAGGTTTTCGGCTTTCGCAAGCTTGCGCTCAGAGCACCAGGATAACTTTTACCCGAATCCCAGCCCACAGAAAAACCAAGTGAACTTATGTCCGACTTGCTAGAAGAATCCTATTTCCAGTCCTGGCCAACCACTACCAAATAGTCGCCCGTGAAGGAATAGGTGCCGTCATTCTTCTTAACAGTGCCAACGCCCAGCAAGTCGGCGATCTTCTGCGCTTGGCTGGAGTCGGTGCCGTTGTATACAACGATCGTCTTCTTGTAGTTGTAATCGTCGGCGTTGCCCCGTTTCGCAAACGGCGCCCTGCGGGGTGAGTTTCGATGCCGCTTCGTTCACACAACCCCGAATGCCACTGCCGTTCTTTACAGCAATCTTCACACCAGAAAGCGAAGAGGAAGAGCTCGAATTCTTGGAGCCGCTATCGCCAGAACCGCTGCCACCTGTTCCCGCCGAAGACATTACCGTGCCAATCGCAGAGTCAACAACGGTTTCCTCCGTAGGTGAAAGCCCCTGCTTCACGCGACTCATCATCTTCTGCCACTCTTGGGTATTCGCTTTTTCGTACCAAATATCGTTTTCATACACTGAAGTGGTGGGGGACTTGAGCCGAATATACGTTGTTGTCAACGTCGATGCCCATCATGGCCTGCGCTAAATACGGCTCGTTTCCGAACGCTCCAGCTGGATAAAAACCCAGCCCCTTTGAATCCCTTGCTTCAATGCCGAAGGCACTCCACAAAGGGATGCTTCGCATTCTTGCTCTAAGCCTCGAGGAAAGCGCGAAGCATTTCTTGCCACTTCCCCCAAAGGAAAAGAGGGGATACCCATTCCCCTAATTGCTCTTTCTCGAAGTCCATTTCTTTGCCAGCTTACGCCCTGCATCCATGGCGGGCTTTTCCACAAGAAACCACGAGGCAATCGCAAAAAGCAGCGTTATGCCAAACGAGATAACTGAACAGGAAAGATACGCACATGGCAACGATGCACCGCCAAGCCAAACCACGCATTGCTGAATGGGGAATGCATAGATGTAGATACCGTACGAATAATCATTTTTCTTGAAGCACGGAGCGAAACGAGGATTGCTAGTAAGCGAAAAACCTAAAGTGAATGTGCATACACATACGAACATGATCAGCGAGGAAAAGATACCCACCTGATCACGGAAAACGATTATCACGAGCAGAGCCACAACCGCAAACTGGCTGTCGCAATACTTATCGAGGCCAAGCTCCAAAACTGCCACACCTGCCATGTAATAGGCGAAAAGCCTAAAAAGGTTGTCGAGCACCTTGGGAAGCGGGTACAAACCCGAATAAGAAAGAAAATGCACTAGAACCAGAACCGCAAGAACAACGGCAAATACCAGCTTTCTACCACCGCATAGCTTCTTTGTTGCCGCATAAAGCAATGGCGTAAGCAAATATGCCAAAAACTCATAGCGCAGAGTCCAAAGTGACCCGTTTACAGCATACGGAAGAGGGTTCGCGTCGAAAACTCCCGGCAAAACATTGCTGATAGGAGCTAGCACAATCAAAGAAAGATACTTCCACGTCCCCGCGTCGGCAAAGTAATCGCCCAGCGGGAGGCTCGTGACAATCGGCCCCATAACGAAAACGCTTAGCAAGATCACTACCGCAAGACCAGGAAAAATACGAGCAATACGGCGAATAAGATAGCTACCGAAGCTTGAAGAGCGGGTCCAGCTTTTCGCGATAAGGTATCCGCTAAGCACGAAGAAAATGTTCACCGCAATAGGGCCCAAGCCCTGCCCCATTATGTAGGGCTCGGGAATAGCCAGCAATGAAGCCATATGGAACCAGATAACCAGGCTTGCCGCAATAAAACGTAGGAAATTAATGTTGTTATCGCGCGAAGGAACGGAATAGGTTTTGCCTGCTGAACTCAAATAGCTTCCTTTTCTTTGGTACATGCAAGGGCAATTATACAAAAAGTAATGAGACCAGAAGCTTCATGGAGATAACCATAGCCAAGAAACAGAAAGGCGGCCGAAGCCGCCTTTTGCAGTTTATTTCCAGTCTTGGCCGACAACCACCAGAATGTCCCCTGCGTAGGTATACCGCCCATCGTTCTTCATCACGGTGCCGCATCCCAGCAAATCGGCAACCTTTTGCGCTTTATCGGCGTTGTTGCCATCGTAGATTACCAAGGTTTTAGCGTAATTGGAGTCGTCTGCGTTGCCGGTTTCGCACACCGCTCCTTGAGGAGTGAGCTTAGCAGCCGCATCGCTCGCGCAGCCCTGAGTGCCATTTCCGTTCTTCACAGAAATTTTTGTGCCGGAAAGAGAAGAGCCTAACGCACCGCCTGAACCAGAGTCACCCGAACCGGAGCCACCGCTACCAGACGATGCCATTACAGTTCCCGTTGTCTCATCCGTCACATCACCTTCCGTGGGAGACAAGCCCTGCTTCACGCGACTCATCATTTTGTTCCATTCGGAAGTGTTCACCTTCTCGTACCAAACATCATTTTCATATGACGAGGTTGTAGGAACCGCAGCGGAATACACATTCTTATCGATATCGATGCCGAACATACGTTGCGCCAAACCAAGAATGTCCGCAACAGAGTAATCGGTGGTGATGTACTGGGCCAAGGTGCTCACCGTATTGGTAAGAGTACCGATATCGGAGCTCATAAGCTTCTTCATAATGGCCGAAATCATGGTGCGCTGGTTGGCGGAACGAATAGCATCACCATTGCCAATAGCATCGTAAGCATGACGGCTGCGGCAATAGATAAGCGCCTGCTCTCCGTTCAAAGTTTGCTGACCAGCCGCGAGATATCCCATGTAATTCGGGTCGTTAATCTCATATTGAACGTTAATGTCGATACCGCCAAGCGAATCAACCACCGCCGCAAAACCATCAAGGTCGATTTCCGCGTAATGGCTGATAGAGACACCCGCCAAGTCTTCAACAGCTTTGATGGCGCCAGAAGGCCCACCAAATGCATAAGCCGCGTTGATCTTCTGAGTGCCGTGCGTCCCAAGCTGAATCTGTGTGTCACGAGGGATGGACACTAGGGTAACTTCCTTATCCTTGGGATCGATACGCGCAAGAATCATAGAATCGGTGCGATACGACCCACCATATTCATCCGATGATTCACGGCCCTCGTCTTTATCGATGCCGATAAGCAGCATATAGAACGGGTCCGATGCCGAATCGGTAACCGTAAGCGAGTTCAGAAGGTCTGCGTCAACGTCTTTGTTCAGCGCCTTGTCGAGGTTATTAAGGTAAGCCCAGGCAGCGCCTACGCCACCAAGAACCAAAGTCAAGCAAACGGCAACCACACCGAGCGCAATGCGCTTGCGACGCTTCTTCGTGCGCTCGCGCTTAGCGCGAAGGATCTCGCGATCATGTGCATTGCGAGGAGTATACGGGCCGCGCTTGGTGGGCGAACCATAAGCACCGACCGAACGGTAATTGCTCTTTTGTTGTGTGTGAACAGGGGAAACATGCGTGGAGGAACCATAGTTGCTGGCTCCATACGCATTTGTGCTCGAGCCGCTAGGGCGACGCGAAGCATGCGACGCGCGAGACGTACGAACATACGGGTCAGAAGCACTTCCCGCTGAGCGATGCGGCGTGCGCGAGGAGGAAGCGTGCGCCGCCTTCCTTTCAGCACGAGCCGATCGTTTTGATGGCTTGTTATTCGAAGCAAACATGCAATAAATGATGAAAGAAACGTTAATACCATGCAAATTAATTCGGCGAAAACCACAGTATGCGCGAATGAAAACAAGGCAATTCACGCATTATTAGTACAGACATATACTATTTGTTGAGTTTTTTGTGAACAAAACGTGAAGCGCTTCAGCTCGGACACGGCACGGAAAAGGAACGGCGCCCCAGGCAACCTAAAAGGTAAAGGTCCCGGCAAAAATAGCGTGAAATCACAACCTGCTATTTATGCTCCAGGCACACCCAGTCGCTTTGCCATATACGCATTCGCAGCGAGCTCGGCTTCGTCTTCAAGGGCAACGAGCTCCACTTTGCTGCCCAAACGACGCTCCATCGCCGCAGCAATAAGGTGATCGGCAATAGCCGGGTTCTTGCCCAGAAGCGGACCATGCAGATAGGTGCCGATGCAGTTGCGATACAGGGTTCCATCGCAACCCGAATCGTCGTCATTGCCGTGGCCCACATTGGAAACTACTTTGCCAAATGGCTTCAAGGACGCGCCGAGCTTCGTACGACCGGCATGGTTTTCATATCCCACCACCGGCTGCGGAGAAAGCTCGGACTCCAACGCAATGTTTTCGATAAGACGATCGAAGCCAGCGCCAGCACGAACCGTCTTCAGGTCGAGGATAGAAAGGCCCTCCACCGACTCATCGCCCATAAGCCAATTACTACCCAGAATCTGGTAGCCGCCGCAAATAGCCAGAAGCGCTCCATCGCCTTCTACATAGGTGCGCAATTCTTCGCGCATGCCCAGCAGCACTTCGGATGCCAGTTTCTGCTCGCGGTCGGGGCCGCCGCCCAAGAAAACGATATCGGCCGAAGTAAGATCGACCGATTCCCCGTAGTGAACTGCTTCCACCTGCACAGGGATGCCGCGCCATGCGCAACGCTGAGCAAGCACACGCACGTTGCCGCCATCGCCGTACAAATTAAGAAGATCGGGGAACAGATGCACGATGCGCAGAGGCTGCTCGTCGAACTTGGCAGCTTCAGCTTGGTGCACATAAGCGCCCGAAACCCACTTCTTACTGCATTCTGGCTTGGCATCGCCCGATGTCGGGTTGGCAGGTGCTGCCTTATCAGCACGCGCCATCAGGGCGGAGCGCACTGCGGGGAGCGAGGTGTAATTGGCGATAGCGTAGATATTCCATTCGGAAGGCAGCTTCAGCGCAGCATCTACCACTTCGTTGACGCTATCGACGATCTTGGCGTCGATGCCCGCATACTTCAGACGCAGCTGCAGGTCGTTTTTGCGGATTCCGCCAGCGAACACCATGACGTCTTCCTGGCTGGCTAGCTCCTCAAAGTCGCAGTCCCAAATCCAGGAAATGTCGCGTCCATCGGCTTCGTTGTCGTTAATGAAAAACGCCGCAACCTTCTTGCCCGGCGCCTGGGTGATAAGTTTCATGTTCTGGTTGAAGCCCGTCGGGTTCTTCGCCAGGTTCAAAAGGACAGGGCGCCCCTCGATGGTAAGCGACTGCAAGCGTCCATTCTGCGGGTCGAAAAGATCGACCGCCTTTTGGAACACCGCGTCGGAAACGCCAGCGCAATGGGAGGCCAACCAAGCAGCCATAACGTTGTACACCATGTACGACCCCGCGCGCTGCGCGTGAAGATCGACGCTTTTGCCCGTTGCCACCTCTTCAACCGAAAACGTGATTTCGTCTCCGAACACTACGCTCTTGGCGGCGAAATCCAAATCGGGGCGGCTGAATCCACAGTTCGGGCACGAATACGTGCCAAGCTGACCGTATTGTCGGTAGCCGTAAGTAAACATAGCCGAACAGCGCTGACACATCTGAGCGTCTGCCACGACGTTTTGACGCTGGTGCATGTCTTCGCCCACGCCAAACGCAACAGACTTGTTGGACACGCGCTGCGCAATGATGGTGCACAGCGGATCGTCGGCGTTGTAAAGCAGGGTGGTGTTGGGAGACTGCTCCAAGGCAGTAGCGATGGCGTCTTGCACGCGATCGATTTCACCACAACGATCCAGCTGATCGCGGAAGAGGTTCAGCAGCAAAACGTAATCCGCCTGCACCTGCGGCAAGGTATGAGTCAGCCACAACTCGTCTGATTCGAATACGCCCCATTCCACAGTACCCTTGGTTTGCAGCAACGTGGTAGCTACGCCGTAGGCAAGGTTGGCTCCCGTGCGATTGCACGCGATGCTCTTGCCCTGGCGCTCCAACGCATCGGCAATCATATTAGTAATGGTAGTTTTGCCGTTGGTACCCACCACAACAATGGAGCCTTCGGTAATCTTGTCCATGGACTCGGCGATAATACGTGGATCAATTTTCAAGGCAATCTTGCCAGGCATATTAGCGGCAGGCCTGTGCGCCAGGTGACGCAAACCCCACGTGCTCAGCGAGCTTGCCATATTTCCCATTGCCTTGCGAACGCCCATGACATCCCTTCCACAACATTTGCTGGCCTTATATAAAGGTCAAAGCGCTTTTTGCTTCAGCACATAATACGGCACAGCTTTGCAGAACGCGAAGCGGGCTCATGGTTGCCCACCGAAACAGCGCAGACTCGAAATCGTTCCCAGCAGTTAAGCCCCGAGAAGGCGGAATGCCCACTCCCTTGCACAGAAAGCGTTGCGCGCCGAACCCCACAGCACAGCCAAGGGCCTGAATCCACTCCCTCGCGTGGAGAACGTTGCGCAACCGGGCGACTGGTCGTGGCTGTATGCCGAAGCTGCGCATTCTCGGATGCCTGGCGATGGCAAAATATCGACGCTATGCGTTCCCAGGCGCCCGGCGATGGCAGGATATGCGCGAAATGCGTTCCCGGGGGTCTTGCCGTGGCAAGATTCCGCCGCGATGCGTTCCCGGGCGGCAATCCGTGGCATTTTTTTCACTCCATGTATCCCAAAAGGGGCCTCGGACGGGAAAATCGCCAGTTCGTGGCAAGATTCGCGCGCCATGCATCCGAAATGAGCTGGCTTTGGCAAGATATGCGCGCCATGCATCCGAAAAGCCCCGCAAACCGCCGTTGGAGGATACACCGCGCGAAGATCTTGCCGGGAAGGGGCCCTTTTCGCTGCACGGGCCCCTCGAATCATGCACGGCGCGCAGATCTTGCCATCGTTCGGCGCATGAGAGGAAAGGATCGGGCCGAAAATGCCTACGTTTTGTCAAGAACTGAGCCCAAAAGACAAAAAAATGAGCCAAAAAGTGCTCACTAGTTTTTAATTGTACGGAAATCTGGTGGCTAAAAGTCAAATTATGTCCAACAAAAGCATCTAAATGCAGCGACACCAGAACTGCATTTCGCACATTCGCGACAGTTTATGCCACAAAACATCAGTTTCGTGTTCCGCAGAGTGAAATATGCGACAAAACAGACCTTAAAGCCCATTTCAGGCACCCAGGCACAGCGCCCAACCCCCTAAAGATTAGCGGTATACTTTGGGTTAAGCGCGCATACGCACGTAAGCAGGAATTTACGATGGGTTGCACGCGCGCTTGCAGGGGGAGGTTCGTTCCAAGGAACCAGGCAGCCACAAATCCGTGGGTCTGCCTCATGAAGCGAGGAATCATGATTACGGACTTGAAGGTCAACGAAAAGAACAAGAAAGAGTATTACGAGAAGGGGTACTGGACCGAACGTACCTTAAACGACATCTGGAATACCCAGGTTGCCGCTTTCCCTGATCGCGAATACGTAAGCGACAACCTAGGCGTACGCTACACCTACGCCGAAATCGACGACAAAGCATCGCGCCTGGCAGCTTGGCTCCACGAAGTTGGCGTGAAAAACGGCGACGTGGTTTCCTACCAGATGCCACCTTGGTCAGAATTCTGCATCCTCTACGTTGCCTGCTTGAAAGTTGGCGCGGTAAGCCATCCGCTTCCCGTCACTTTTAACGACGAAGACTTGATCTACTCCATGAATCTGGTGGAAAGCAAGGCATTCATGTGCCCCACCTTCCATCACAAGACCAACTTCGAAGACCAGATTCTTTCCGCAGTCGATCGCATTCCCACGCTTTCCAAAGATGCTATTTGCGTTCACGACAAAACAGTCGAATCGCACGGCACCATCACGTTGAAGCAAATCTGCGAAACGTACGAGCCCTACCGCGAAAACCCTGGCAGCAAATCAGACGATGTGGTCTTGATCCTTTCCACTTCCGGCACCACTGGTCGCCCGAAGGCGGTTCTGATTTCCCATAATGCGCTTATTTTCTCCGAAACCACGTTCAGCCGTGGCCTGCACCTTACGCAGGACGACGTCATGTTCATGCCTGCACCGCTGAACCACGCCACCGGCTTCAACCATGGCCTTATCACGCCGCTGCTTCTGGGCGGTCGCGTTGTTCTGCAGCAAGAATTCCGCGCTCGCGAGGCAATCGAAATCATGAACAACGAAGGCGTAACCTGGTCGATGGGCGCCACTCCGTTCATCTTCGACCTGCTTAACTGCGCCGAGGAAAACGACCTGAAGTTCGAAACGTTGAAGCTCTACATTTGTGGCGGCGCTCCTGTACCGGGCACCATGGTACAGCGCGCACACGAGCACGGCCTGAAACTGTGCGAATGCTACGGCTCCACCGAAAGCTGCCCCCACCTGGCAGTTCCCCCCGAGCATTGCCTAGAATGGAATGGCAACTGGTCGGGCGTTGCCTTTGAGGGTATCGAGGTCAAGGTTGTCGACGAGCACGGCAACGAAGTGCCTCACGGCACCCAGGGCGAAGAAATTTCCCGCGGACCTCATATGTTCAGCGGCTACCTGAAGAATCCCGAGGCAACCGCAAAAGACCTGAATGACGACGGCTGGTTCTTCTCGGGCGACCTGTGTATTCAGGACGAAGAGGGCCGTGTAAAGATCAACGGCCGCAAGAAGGAAATCCTCATTCGCGGCGGCATCAACATCTCCGCAAACGAAGTGGACAACAACCTGGATGGCTGCCCTGGTGTTGGCGCCCATGCCACCATCGGCCTACCCGATGATCGTTTGGGCGAGCGCATCTGCACCTTCATCGTGCAAACCGGCGATGTTACGCCCACGCTCGATTCCATCGCAGAGTACCTTGATTCCATCGGCGTAGCCAAGCGCTTGCGTCCCGAGCACATCGAGTTCATCGACGCCATTCCCATGACGGAATCCGGCAAGGTCAAGCGCCACCAGCTGGCCGACGAGCTTGATCGTCGCCTGAAAGAACGCGCCGAATAATCTGCGCTCAGCTCACAACCTCGCAAAAACGGCCAGCAAACGCTGGCCGTTTTTTGTGTTGTGTCGAGGGGCG
>ENA-OPCZ01001607-OPCZ01001607.1-human-gut-metagenome-genome-assembly--contig:-NODE-1607-length-11632-cov-2.538654_pt1 | contig 11632 bp, 12 predicted proteins | sample MGYA00241566_ERZ501483 | MGnify/ENA primary metagenome ERZ501483 (study PRJEB25962, sample SAMEA1965191) | human gut metagenome | biome: human gut; feature: human-associated habitat; material: faeces... | reverse complement strand
CTTGAGGACTAAGTTTATTTGTATTATTTGAACCAGTTTCAAATCAAAACCCCATACCCCCTGTTCTTGAGGACTAAGTTTATTTGTATTATTTGAACAAGTATTTAGGCTTTGGCCGAGGATATGAGTTCTTGAGGACTAAGTTTATTTGTATTATTTGAACAGAGCCGAAGGACTGAGCCACCGAGAGGCGTTCTTGAGGACTAAGTTTATTTGTATTATTTGAACCTTCTTGTCGCTCGATTGATTGTTCAATCGTTCTTGAGGACTAAGTTTATTTGTATTATTTGAACGAAAGTTGGGCCTAATTCCGTGTCATGGGGTTCTTGAGGACTAAGTTTATTTGTATTATTTGAACAATACAACTGGCAAGTGAAACGAGACGCCGATTCTTAAGGGGTATTTTCGTTTGTATTATTTGATTTTATTGATTTTGTTTAATGTTGACTACCACATACTCACATATACCCTCTGTTCTTATAGGAAAACCGCAGCCAACAAGGCCTGAGCTAATGATTTTTTTGTGTAGTGTTTAAATGTTTCTTTTCCGTAATTACCCACAAAGTTGGGTTGTAAATGGTAAGAATAAGAGAGTGGAAACATTTGACCGTTGAGGGTGTGGCCACTGAGTTGAAGGTTGACATTATTTTTAATGTTTTCTCTTGTTCCTTGTGGTTGACGGTCTAGGACAATGTTGTAGGTTTTAGTTGTAAGGTTGTATTCTTTTGGCTTTTTTTGTGTAGTCTTTTCTGCCGATTAGAGTTATGTTGTTTAATTGTACTTTTTGATCATTTAGAATGATAATGTTGTTTTTGTGATTGAGTTTATTTTTTTGAATTTTATTTTGTTTTCGTGATTGCAATAAACAGGGGCTACTTTAGTAAGTCTTCCGAGTTGTTTAAATAGGATTTCCATATCATCTTTGGATGTGGATTCATAGTTGAAGTCTTTGCCAAGTAGATAGAAATTTGGTGTTTGTGATTTCTTTTGTGGTTGTGATGTTGTAGGTGGTTTGATGGATGGTATACATATTCACAGAACCAAAAGTAACGATGGATGTGGACATGATGGCTGAAAGAAGTATGCAGATGATTGGTTTTCTTTTTTTGAATAGTGCTGGTAATACAAGTAAACAGAATAATGTATGTATAGCCCACATGGCTTTATATGTACGCATATTTCAACAATTTAATAGTAATGCGATACAAATGGCGTATCGTATTTTTTTGCTTAATGTATCCTTTAATACGTTGTTAATTAAGTAACATAATCCGATTTCTAGAATAAGGATTCCCATTTGAAGATAGATCATACTATCACTTTCTTTTGTTCTTATCTTACACCATTGTTAGAAAGATTTCTTAGTTTATGCAGTATAATAAAGTGGGTGAGATTATGTATAAAATAATGATTGTAGAAGATGATGAACTCATCTCAAAAAAGTTAGAATCGTTTCTGAAATCTTGGAACTATAGTGTTGAAAGAGTTACAGATTTTTATAATGTGATGGATGCATTTCATTCCTTTAATCCAGACTTAGTATTAATGGATATAACACTGCCTTATTTGAATGGATATTTGTGGACAGAAAAGATTCGTGAAGAATCCAAAGTTCCAATTATCTTTATTTCAAGTGCTACAGACAATATGAGTATTGTGATGGCTATCTCTAAGGGTGCGGATGATTTTGTGTGCAAACCATTTGATTTAAATGTTTTGGCTGCTAAAATTACGGCAATATTAAGACGTAGCTATGACTTTGTATCCAATCATAATATCCTTGAGTATCAAGGCGTACGCTTTAATTTAGATGATAATACGGTATGTTTTCAATCTTCTCAAATGGAACTGAGTAAGAATGAGGCTAAGATCCTACGTTTACTTATGGAAAAGAAGGGGACGATTGTATCTCGAGATCGTTTAATGGAATATTTGTGGAAGACGGATTTTTATGTGGATGAAAATGCATTAAGTGTGAATGTGAATCGTTTGCGTAAAAAGTTAGAGAGTATTGGCATTGTGGATTTTATTCAAACAAAAAAAGGGTTGGGATATAAGATATGAAGTTGTTTATCCATTATTTAAAAGATCGATTGTTTTTTATAATGATTTATGTTGTAAGTGTTTTGATCTGTTTATGTGTATTTAAGCTCTATAATCTAGAACTTGAAGCTTTTACATATGCCTTTATGATTTTATGTGTTTTGTTGGTGGTTTGTTTCTTATTTGATTACTACAAATATTATAAGAAACACCAAACCTTAGTAACACTTCAATCCAATAGTAATGTTTCTTTGTCTTGTGATCTTCAAGATTCTTCATTGATGGGAGAGGATTATCATAAAATCTTAGTGGCTATGAAAGACGATCATGATGAGTATGTTATTTCTTCGGAAAATAAAATGCATGATTTAGAAGATTATTTTACGATGTGGGTGCATCAGGCTAAGCTTCCTATTGCCGCTATGAAATTACTACTTGAAGATGAGAACTTAAGTCGTAATGAAATTAAGTTGCAACTCTTACGCATGGACCAATATACAGATATGGTTTTAGCCTATTTACGCTTACATAGTACGCACACCGATTTCTTATTTAAAGAATTAGAATTGGATGATTTGATTCGACAATCGATTCGCCGTTTCTCAACAGAATTTATTCGTAAACACATTCAGTTGAGTTTTAAAGAAACCGGGGATGTTATTTTGAGTGATGAAAAGTGGCTTGTGTTTGTGTTGGAACAAATTCTTTCGAATAGTCTTAAATATACCAATGAAAATGGTTTGATATCTATATATATGAAGTCTAAACATATTTTAGTGATTGAAGATACGGGTATTGGCATTAGTGCAAGTGATATAAATCGTGTGTTTGAAAAGGGATATACAGGCATGAATGGGCGTAGTGATAAAACAGCTAGTGGTCTAGGTCTATATTTGTGTAAGAATATTTTAGATATGTTGAATCATAAAATCAGAATTGAATCAAATGTTGGTAAAGGCACTCGAGTGATATTGGATCTTACGCATTTTGAAGGAAGAATTGAGTAATCTTACAAACTTGTAAGAATAGTGTTAGCTGAATCGATGGCTGCATTTTTGGATTCTTTGTAGAATTTTGGTGTACATGGAGGTAATGAATATGGCATTATTGGAAGTAAAAAATTTAAAAAAAGTATATACAACAAGATTTACACAGAATCAAGTACAGGCATTGACCAACGTTAATTTTAGTGTAAATAAAGGTGAATATGTCGCTATTATGGGTGAGTCTGGATCAGGCAAGACAACACTATTAAATATCTTGGCTGCTTTAGATAAACCAACAAGTGGACAAGTTTTATTACATGGTAAGGATATTACGCATATTTCAGAAAAAGAAATTGCGAACTTTCGAAGAGAACATTTAGGTTTTGTATTTCAAGACTTTAATTTATTAGATAATTTTAATAATCGCGATAATATTTTCTTGCCTTTGGTTTTAAGCAAGAAAAAATATCCAGAAATGAAAGAAAGATTGGAACCTATCGCAAAACAATTAGGAATTGAGGGTATTTTAGATAAGTTTCCATATGAAATCAGTGGTGGACAAAAGCAGCGTGTAGCTGTAGCTCGTGCCATCATCACAAATCCAGATTTGATCTTGGCGGATGAGCCAACAGGGGCTTTGGATTCAAAGAGTACAGAGGAACTTTTACATTTGTTTGGAACGATCAATGCGAATCAACAAACAATTGTAATGGTTACTCATTCGACAAAGGCTGCCAGTCATGCTTCTCGCGTTCTATTTATTAAGGATGGAAAGATCTTCCATGAAATTTATAAGGGAAACAAGAATTTAGATCAGATGTACCAATGTATTAGTGATACATTGACACTACTAGCTACAGGTGGTGTGCATCATGAGTAGAGCTTTCTATTTAAATTTAGCTGTAGATAATTTGAAGAAGAATGCGCGTACCATTATTCCTTATATACTAACGAGTGTCTTAACGACAATGATGTTGTATATGGTTGTTTCTTTGGCAAATAATCCAAACTTAAATGAGATGTTAGGAGCAATGACACTAACGCAGATGTTAGGCTTTGGGGTTGTCATTATTGAAATCTTTGCGTTTATCTTCTTGTTCTATACACATAGCTTTTTAATTAAAAGAAGACAAAAAGAGTTCGCGTTATTCTCTATATTAGGAATGGAAAAGAAACACTTAGCTCGCGTCTTGTTTTATGAGACATTAATAACTTTACTTGTTTCATTGATTTTAGGAATTGGATTGGGTGTTTTACTGGATAAAGCGATGTTCTTAATCATCGCAAAAATGATTGGTGCAGATATTATACTCGGCTTCTACTTTTCTTTTATAGGTATGAGACAATGTGTTCTTGTGATTGGATTGATTTATGTATTGATCTATTTCTATTCTATGATTCGTATTCATATTTCAAGTCCAATTGAATTGCTTCATTCCGATCATATGGGCGAAAAAGAGCCTAAGGCCAAATGGGTTCTTTCTATTATTGGTATTCTTTGTCTAGGTATTGGATATTATTTGTCAGTTACCACAAAAAATCCTTTAACGGCATTCTATTTTTTCTTTGTGGCTGTTGTACTTGTGATTATTGGAACGTATTTATTGTTTACATCCATATCAGTGACCTTCTTAAAATTAATGAAGAAAAATAAGAATTACTATTATAAGACGAATCACTTTATTAGTATTTCTGGCATGATGTATCGTATGAAACAAAATGCGGTAGGACTAGCCAATATCTGTATTCTTTCAACGATGGTCTTAGTTATGTTGTCGACAACCCTTAGCATGTGGTCAAGTATTGATCGTGTTGTGGATTCACAATATCCTAGAAGTGTAATGGGAAATGGATATGGGGATGCTTCTAATATTGATTTTGATGAAATGAGTGAAGAATTGATTCGTATGGGCATCGTTCCAAAGAATCTTCTTGCGTATAAGAGATTGGATTATGCTGGATATTTAAAGAATGGAACTTTGATTACGGATTATCGGAATGAGGGTATGAATGCCGTAAATGAAATTCAAGAATTTTATTGCCTTCCATTAAAAGATATTCAGGACTATGAAAATATTAAGGGGTCTTTAAAGCCGAATGAAATCTATGTGTATTCCAATGTAGAGACAATCAAGGAAAAGACTTTATCTTTATTTGGAAAAGAATATGTTGTAAAAAAACAATTGGACCACTTAAAGATGGATGAAAATAATCCAAATGTGACAGAACATTATTATATTATTGTGGATTCAGAAAAGACTTTAGAGAAGATGCAACAAGATCAGACAAATGTGTATGGTGACAATGCGAGTGCAATATATGCGAGTTATTCATTTGATTGTGATGCGAATGAGCGTGAAGTTATTAAAAAGTTAGGTCAGAATGGAAATATAAATAATTTTATTTGGTTAAGTAAATTGGATCAGAAACAAGGTTTGATTGAATTATATGCAGGCATCTTATTTATTGGAATCTTCTTAAGCTTTTTATTCATCATGGCAACCATTCTAATTATGTACTATAAACAAATTACAGAAGGCTATGAAGATAAGGATCGTTTTGAAATTATGCAAAAAGTAGGTCTTGAACAACAAGATGTAAAGAAGGCTATTCATTCACAGGTATTAACGGTATTCTTTATGCCATTACTTGTGGCAGGGCTTCATGTTTGTTTTGCGTATCCAATGATTGAAAAGCTACTTCATTTATTATTTGTGAGTGATTCATGGCTTTATATTCGTACGACAATATTCTGTTTTGTGGCCTTTGCGCTAGTCTACATTGTGATTTATGTATTAACTTCAAAAATCTATTATGGAATTGTAAAAAGAAATGCTTAATTGGATATTAGGATTTCTTTTGATTGGATTATTTATCTATATATAATGTAAATCATCATGGAAAATAGTACTCGAATAGAGTACTATTTTTCTTAGGTGATACTTATGTTTATAAATGGATTTGACATCTTGTGGGATGATATTGATGATTATGTGGCAGATATTAAAAGTCTACGAAGTGTTGATCAATTCATGTTTAATAAGCCGGTAACTTTCTTTTGCGGAGAAAATGGAAGTGGAAAATCCACCTTGTTGGAGGCACTTGCGATTAAAAATGGATTGAATCCAGAAGGTGGAACAAGGAACTATGATTTTTCTACGTATGATTCGTATTCTAGTTTGCACAAACATATGCGTTTGTGGCGTTCTAGAAAACCGGATTGGATGTATTTCTTGCGTGCAGAAAGCTTTTATAATGTGGCAACTAAGGAAATGGAATATCGTGGTGTTTTTTCTGAAAGATATCATGATCAATCGCATGGTCAGAGTTTCTTTTCTGTATTGATGAAACAAACAAATAAAAATGGACTTTACTTTTTGGATGAACCCGAAGCAGCTTTATCTTGTCAGAATCAATTGGCATTATTATACTTGATTGAGGAGTGCGTGAAACAAAATTGTCAATTTATCATTGCGACACACTCACCTATATTATTGGGTTTTCCAGGCGCACAAATCTTATCGTTTGATGAAGATAAGGTAGAAGAAGTGGATTATAAATCGACGTCTAGCTATCAAACAATGAAATTGTTTTTGGATCGGTATGATTATTTTGTGAAAGATATTCAAGAGAATAGTGATGGAGGGGTATTGTGATTAAATTAATTGCGATTGGAAAGAATAAAGATAAGGCGTTACAGTCTTTAGAAAAAGAATATATGAAGCGGTTGTCGGCTTTTTGTAAGTTTAGTGAAATCGAAGTCAAGGATGAAGCAAATGAGCATGTTTCTAGAGAAGCCGAGGTTTTATTGGTGAAAGAAAAAGAGGGGAATCGTGTTCTAGAAAAATTATCGGATCAAGATTTTGTGGTATTGCTTGATCTTCACGGCAAAATGATTGATTCAGAGACGTTTGCGAAAAATTTGGATACTTGGCAAATGAAGCATTCAAATATTGTTTTTGTGATTGCGGGAAGTCTTGGACCAAGTGAAAAATTAGTTTCTAGAGCGAATTATCGTTGGAAATTATCGGATCTAACTTTTACTCATTTAATGACCCGTGTCTTGATGTTGGAACAGATTTATCGTGGTTTTATGATCAATAATGGTCGTAATTACCACAAGTAAGTGATGAAAGCGCTTTTTGTGGAATATTTTGCTTGTGAAAAACTAGTCAATCAATTTATGTAGTGTTATAATGGATGTGCAAAAAAATGACAGTAGGAGGAATATACATGACAAAGAGAACTGTTAAAGACCTTGATGTAGCTGGAAAAAAGGTCATCGTACGTTGTGATTTTAACGTGCCAAGAAAAGATGGTGTTATCACTGATGATAACCGTATCGTAATGGCTTTACCTACAATTAAATATTTAGTAGAAAACAAAGCTAAAGTTATTTTGATGTCTCACTTAGGAAAAGTTAAGACTGAAGAAGACAAAGCTAAAAACAACTTGGAATGCGTAGCTGTACGTTTACAAGAATTGTTACCAGATGTAAAAGTAACTTTCTGCCCAGTAACTCGTGGTGAAGAATTAGAAAACGCTGTAAATGCATTAGCTGATGGAGAAATCGTATTAATGCAAAATACTCGTTACGAAAAAGGCGAAAGCAAAAACGATCCTGAATTAGGTGCATATTGGGCTAGCTTAGGTGAAGTATTCGTTGAAGATGCATTCGGATCTGTTCACCGTGCTCACGCTTCTACTGTAGGTATCCCTACAAATATTAAAGAAAATGGATTAGGATTCTTAGTTGAAAAAGAAGTTACAATGTTAGGAAAAGCTGTTGATGAACCAGCTCACCCATTTGTAGCTATCATTGGGGGATCTAAAGTATCTAGTAAGATCGATGTTGTTGACAACTTATTGAAAAAAGCTGACAAAGTTATCATCGGTGGTGGAATGGCTTATACATTCTCTAAAGCTGTTGGTGGTTCAATCGGTACTTCATTGGTTGAAGATGACAAATTGGATTTAGCAAAAGAATATTTAGAAAAAGCTGGAGACAAATTAGTTCTTCCTGTAGATAACGTAATCGCTGATGCATTCAGTGAAGATGCTAACACTTCTGTTGCAGATGCTGGACAAATTCCTGATGGATGGATGGGATTAGATATTGGTCCTAAATCTGTTGAATTGTTCAGAAAAACTTTAGCTGGTGCTAAAACTGTAGTATGGAATGGACCTATGGGTGTATTCGAAATGCCTAAATTCGCTAAAGGTACTGAAGAAGTATGTAAAGCAATCTCTGAATTACCAGAAGCTATTACAGTAATCGGTGGTGGAGATTCTGCTGCTGCTGCAAAACAATTAGGATATGCAGACAAATTCTCTCACGTTTCAACTGGTGGTGGAGCTAGTTTGGAATATATGGAAGGTAAAACATTACCTGGTATCGCTATTATCAGCGAAAAGTAATAAGGAGATGTACTTAAAATGAGAAAACCTATTATCGTTGGAAACTGGAAAATGAATAAAAACAACGCCGAAACAAAAGCTTTCTTCGAAGCTGTTGATGGTGTTGCTGCTAGCGAAAATGCTACTTATGGAATTGGATGTCCATTTACTGATTTAAGAACTGCATTGGATCACGCTAAAAACTTAGTTGTAGCTGCTGAAAACTGCCACTTTGAAGATAGTGGAGCTTTCACTGGTGAAGTTAGTGTTCCTATGTTAGAAGAAATGGGAGTTAAATACTGCATTATCGGTCACTCAGAACGTCGTGAAATGTTCGGTGATACTGATGAAACAGTAAACAAAAAAGCAAAACGTTTGATCAAAGCTGGAATCACTCCAATCTTATGTGTTGGTGAAACAGAAGCTGATTACGATGCTGGAAACTCAGAAAAAGTAATTCGTGAAGAATTAGCTGGTTCTTTAGCTGACTTATGTCCAAAATGTGTTGGTGAAATGGTAATTGCTTACGAACCAATCTGGGCTATCGGAACTGGAAAATCTGCTTCAGTTGAAATTGCTGAAAACTGCTGTAAGATCGTACGTGACCAAGTTAAGGTTATGTATGGTGAAGAAGCTGCTGAAAAAGTACGTATCCAATATGGTGGAAGTGTTAAACCTAATAACATCGTTGAATATATGGCTCAACCAGATATCGATGGTGCATTAATTGGTGGTGCTAGTTTGAAAGAAGATAGCTTCACAGAAATCATTGAAAAAACAAAATAATTGATGATTATTTAGGCCTCTTTGAGGCCTTTTATTTTTAGCTGTTTCTAACCAAAAATAAATTTTAGGGTTGTTTGGAAGGTGGTTTCGTGGTAAACTAATCGTGAACTATTTTAAATAGGGGGTAGAATAAAATGAACTTTGTAGAAAATAATGGTAAAAAAGTCGCAGCAATTCTTTGTGTAGCATCTGCTTTCCCTGTTGTCGCAACAGTGGTTGCAGCCAAGGAAGAACCAGGATGGCATGGCGATCGTTACGTAAACGAAGATAAAACTGTAGCTAAAGGATGGCAAGAAATTGAAGGAAAATCTTACTATTTCTCAGAAGATGGTACAGTAAACTCTTCAAAAACTGAAAATGCCACTACAGCAAGTGTTTCAAGTAACATTACGGGGGAAGTGAAAGAAACAGTAACAACAGCTAGTCAAGAAGCTGTAAAACAAGAAACAGAAGAAAAAGCAGTTGTAGAAGAAACACCTGTTCAAACTGAAGAAGTTAAAACAGAAACAACAGAAACAACTACAGATACTACTGAAACTCCAGAAGCTCCTGTAGCTCCAGTAGAAACACCTAGTGTTGATACAACAACACAAGCTCCAGAACAGAATACAACACCTGCTCCTGCAGCTCCAGAGCAAACACCAGAGCAAAATCCAATACCTGCTCCTGAAGCTCCTGCAGCTCCAGAACAAACACCAGAGCAAAATCCAACACCTGCTCCAGAACAGACTCCAGCTCCTGCTCCAGAAGAAACTGTAACCCCTGCACCAGAACAAACAGCTTCTAGCTTAGGTGATCGTATTTCTTCATCAGCTCAAGAATTAGTCGGTGTAACGGATGGATTATGGTGTACACAAGTTGTGCAACAAGCATTGGCAAATGCTGGTGTAAGTGATGCATATCAATTATGGCCAGATCAATATCAAGGTGTATATGGATATTATACAGATAGTCCTCAAGCTGGTGACTTGATTTACTACAACAATGGTGGACGTGGTGTTGACCACATCGCTGTATATATTGGAAATGGGCAAGCTGTACATGGAAACTACAATGGTAAAACTGTAATAGCTGACGCATATCAAAGTGGTATGGGTAATCCACAATATATTCGTGTAGTAAGATAATTGAATTTTTAAGCTTGGCAATTTGCCAGGCTTTTTTTTATATCTTTTGTATTGTATAATATGATGTAGTTTTGGAGGCTATTATATATGAATGAAGCATATAAAAATCTTTTAGAGAGAAGAAGTGTTCGAAAATATAATGATAAAAAGGTCAGTCATGACTTAATTGAAAAAATTGTATATGCAGGTCAATTTGCGCCTAGTGGAATGAATCGTCAAATCTATGCTTTTGTGGTTGTAGAAGATGAAGAGTTAGTTAAAGCGTTATCTAAAATGAATGCAGAAATTATGAATTCATCATCGGATCCTTTTTATGGAGCTAAAAGTATGATCATTGTATTTGCGGATTCAAATGCACCGACATATTTATATGATGGAGCCTTAGCTATGGGAAATCTAATGAATGCAGCCAATGCTTTAGGTGTCGATTCATGTTGGATCCATCGTGCTAAAGAAGTTTTTGAAACGGACTTTGGTAAAGAATTAAAGCGAAAATGGGGCTTACCAGAATCTTATGAAGGAATTGGCCATTGTATTTTAGGTTATCGTGCAAATACGCTTGATAAACGTGCTGAAAGAACTTCTAAGGTGATTTATGCATAATATACGTATTGGACAAGCTGTAGATATTCATCAACTTCAAGAGGGTAGAAAACTCATTCTAGGCGGTGTAGAAATCGAACATTCAAAAGGTTTGTTAGGACATTCAGATGCCGATGTTTTAGTACATGCGGTAGGTGAAAGTATTTTAGGAGCACTCGCACTAGGGGATTTAGGAAAGCATTTTCCGGATACGGATCCTAAATATAAAGGAGCGAATAGTTTAGATTTATTGGCTCATATCTATGAAATGATGAATGAAATGGGTTACCAGATTGGAAATGTGGATGCGACAATCTTGGCAGAAAGACCTAAAATGGCACCACATATTATGGCTATGCGAAAAAATATTGCAGCTGTTTTACATTGTGATATGGAAGATATTTCCATCAAGGCAACGCGTGGAGAAAAGCTAGGCTTTGTAGGAAATGAAGAGGGCATAGTGAGTTTAAGTGTTTGTATATTGGAGAAGAAAAGATGAGAGTTGTAATTCAAAGGGCAAAAAACGCAAAATGTACAGTTGAAGGGCAAGTGACAGGACAAATTGATCATGGCTATTGTATTTTTGTAGGTTTTAATAATGAGGATACAGAAGAAATCATTGAAACTGTTGTAAGAATCGCCCCTGCTTTTGGCGGTATTAACTTAGAAGATATTGCAGCTCCTCGTTGTTTTGAAGTTGAAAAAAGATTA
>ENA-OPCZ01001597-OPCZ01001597.1-human-gut-metagenome-genome-assembly--contig:-NODE-1597-length-11689-cov-2.744714_pt1 | contig 11689 bp, 9 predicted proteins | sample MGYA00241566_ERZ501483 | MGnify/ENA primary metagenome ERZ501483 (study PRJEB25962, sample SAMEA1965191) | human gut metagenome | biome: human gut; feature: human-associated habitat; material: faeces... | reverse complement strand
GAGCAAAGGACTGAAAATCCTTGTGTCCCCGGTTCGATTCCTGGTGGCACCACTATCGATTCGGTAATTTCTCAGAACCCATTGAAATTCAGTCATTTCAATGGGTTTTCTTTTATACTCCAATACGCAAATTCCAGCCGATTCGAGTATCTGGAAATGTCCCATTCGGTGGTTTTTTCAGAGTCCCTTTAAAAAACCACCGTTTGCACTATATTTCACTCATTTACAATAATTTGCGCTAATCATTTTTAGGAGCAAAAACATACTTTTGCATACCTGCTTGAATGTAATGGAAATAGCGGAAAAAGAAAAGCAAAAAAGATTCTTCATTTACTGACAAATATAAGATCAAGGAAAACAAAGAGAATCTTAAAACTAAAAAAAACGGTGGTTTTTCAGACCATGCCTACAAAAAAGCCACCGATTTTAACTTTTATACCGACTTCCAACTCATCTTTCAAGTTGACAGAATAACTAATTGTATTTACCAACTTAAAGAAAAAAGATTATGAAACAAGGAACAATGAAGATTCTGTTTTTCGTTCTCAAAACGAAATTATTAAAAAATGGTGAAGCACCTATTCTAATGAGGATCACAATTAACGGTCAATACGAAGAAACACGAATCCAAAGAAGCGTTCCTCTCAAACTGTGGAACGCAGCCAAAGGATGTAGTAAAGGAAAAGACCGGGCTTCCAATGAACTCAACAGTTATTTATCTGAATTAGCCACGCGAGCATTGGAAAAGTATAAGGAACTTATACTGGAGCAGGCAATTTCCACTCCCTCCTTAATACTAAAACGTGTATTCGGCAAGGATACGGAAATGCGTACCCTGCTTGGAACAATACGACAAGAAATCAAGGAGATGGAAAAAGTTGTGAATATTGATTATGCGCCAGTGACCATCAACCGTTACAAAAATGTACTGAAAAAACTCGAAAACTCTATTCCTACATTTTATGCCAAAGAAGATATTACTTTCCATGAACTCACTCCGGAATTCATAAAAGCCTTTGACCTACATTTAAAAACAGAAATCGGTTTATGCCGTAACACTATTGTACGATATATGAAATGTTTCAAGAAAATCACAAATATGGCACTGGCAAAAGGTTGGATGAAGAAAGATGCGTTTTATGGATACAAAATGGAACAGGATGAAACAGAGCCTGTATTCCTCACATATGACGAATTACAGACCGTTATGAATAAGGAATTCACTATACCCCGACTAGCACTGGTACGGGATATTTTCATTTTCGCCTGCTTCACTGGTCTGGCATTTGCCGATGTGTCCACGCTCAAAAAAGAAGATCTGATGCAAGATAATAATGGAGACTGGTGGATCAGAAAAGGAAGAATCAAACTGATGCATCGGCGTAAAGCATCTTCCATCTGTAACATACCTCTACTTCCCGTTCCGCTTGCCATACTAAAGAAGTATGAAAATAATCCTGTTTGCATCAAAAAAGGATGTTGTCTCCCAGTTCCCTGCAACCAAAAAATGAACAGCTATCGTGCGCCCGTAAAGGTAGCGTAATGAATGTCTCTTTAGCAAGAGACTAGACTAGATTCTAAGTCTACTTCCAACCGACTTATCCAGCGGGGAAACCCAATGGGGAGTGTCGCATGTCGGTTACAGCATGGCCGCCCTAATTGCCAAGGGCGAGTGCATCGCTGGGGAGAAAGACAGACACGAGGATGAAGCCTATAATGGTTGAACGATAGTTCAGTGAGGCATGTTGGACTTGTGACGAAAGGCAGTTGTATTGTCACACCGTGGCTCTCTCATTTGTTAGGTAGCCTTTGAGAGCATAGAATATAGCTACGGCACAACCGCAATAAGCGGAGAAAAGAACGAAAGTCGCATCCGACAGTCTGTCGCGCTAATAGTCATTACGAAACTAAACGGGGATTTCCTAAATCGGGATGCCTATGGAAACATGGGCTATGTATAAAGATACTGAATACCCGATATGGAAACGGAGCTTCCGTAGTAGTTCGAGCAAGGTAACGCTTTGCGCATGGCGAAGGGAAGCAGTTGTCAACTTAATACAAACTAAGGAAAACGTGTGAGACGTATGAGAGATCCACAGCAAGTATTAAACGCTTTATGCGAACATAGCAAAGATTCGGGTTATCGATACGAAAGACTCTACCGAATTCTGTTTAATGAGGAAATGTTCTTCATTGCCTATCAGCGTAAATATGCCAATCAAGGTAATATGACGCCGGGCACCGATGACAAAACCGTCGACCGGATGAGCATTGACCGCATACAGAAACTTGTGGCAAGTCTGAGGGATGAATCCTATCAGCCACATCCTGCCCGTCGGGTATACATTACTAAAAAGAATGGAAAGAAACGCCCGTTAGGCATTCCGTCTTTTGAGGACAAACTCGTACAAGAAGTGGTACATATGATCCTGGAAGCCATCTACGAGGGACACTTTGAGGACACCTCGCATGGGTTCCGTCCCGGCAGAAGTTGCCACACTGCATTGAGAGACATTAAGGTTACATTCAAAGGGACACGATGGTTTATCGAAGGTGATATTAAAGGATTTTTTGATAATATTGATCACGCCACTATGATTGATATACTCAGGGAACGCATCTCCGACGAACGATTCCTGCGTTTAATCCGTAAGTTTCTGAATGCAGGCTATATTGAGAATTGGACATACAACAACACCTACTCGGGAACACCACAAGGCGGTATCATCAGTCCTATATTGGCTAATATCTACCTTGATAAGTTCGACAAGTATATAAAGGAGTATGCCGAAAATTTCAATAAAGGCAAAGGACGGAGACTAACCTGTGAATATCAGCGTAACCGGAATCAGAGAAATGCATTACGATGGAAACTGGAAGATGAAACGGATGAAAACCGTAAAGCCGAACTGAAATCAAAAATTGCCCGGCTGCGCAAGCAGATGTTGGATATTCCAGCAACAAGGGACATGGATGACATGTTCAAAAGGTTGAAGTACATAAGGTATGCCGATGATTTTCTTATCGGAGTGATTGGCAGCAAGGAAGAATGCGAGAGAATCAAGGTCGATATTACGACTTTCATGAGAGAGAAACTCAAATTGGAAATGTCGCAGGAAAAGACCTTGATTACCAACGCGCAAGAACCGGCTAAATTCCTCGGATACGAAATCATGGCACGCCGTTCCATGGACCACAGGCACACGCGATGCGGACTACAACGCCGCTCGTGGTTAGGTACAATTGTCCTGAAAGTATCTTACGAAACCGTACTTAAGCGCCTTCAATCCTATGATGCAGTGCGTATCACACAAGTTAACAGGAAAGAGACTCTTAAGCCTTCGTCTCGTAAGTATATGGTAAATAGACAAGACGCAGATATTCTGGCGCAATACAATCTTGAGCTGCGGGGATTCTACAACTACTATTCCATAGCAGACAATATCGGTTACCTGGGATGGAAGTTCAATTACTTCATGAAATATAGCATGCTTAAAACTCTCGGTCGCAAGCACAAAAGAACCGTCGGACAGATACTTGACAAGTATAAAGACGGGACTGATGTGGTTATCCCTTATAAGGATAGCAAAGGCATCGAGAAGCAAAGGGTATGGTATAACGGAGGATTCAGAAGTAAACGTTTCACAGACATCTACGAGGATAATCACTATGACAACATACCAAACACCATGTATCTCCCTGCCCCCACACTGGTGGAAAGGCTAAAGGAGAGAAGGTGCGAACTATGTGGTGCAAGCGGAGACCTCGTGATGCATCATGTGCGTAACATCAATCAGCTTAAAGCTGACACAAGATGGAACACGATGATGATTAAAAGTCACCGTAAAACCCTCGCTGTCTGTCATGATTGTGATGCATTAATCCATAAAAGCTATGACAAATAAAGTGATGTTGACAATGGAGAGCCGTATACATGGAGACATGTACGTACGGTTCGGGGGCAGGTTAGCGGAAACTTACCACCGTAAGGTGGCAAAGCGCTGTGGGCCTAGCCTACTGAAAGAGATTGCTGATTTATGCATGATAAACAAGACCTTGACCACACATACGGTTCGGCATTCGTATGCAACCTCTGTCTGCCTCGCCAACGGTGTGAGCATTGAGAATGTGGCCAAGATGCTCGGTCACTCTAATATCAAGATGACCCAACACTATGCACGTGTATTGGATTCCTCCATCCTGCGCGATATGAATAATGTAAAGAACATGATGGCTAAAGTAATGGGATGAGTATGGAAAGAGGAATAATCACAATCAGTAAAAACGGAGTGGTGGGTGTTCCCTCTGCACCTATATGGATGACCCAATTCGAGATAGCCGACTTTTTCGGAGTATTTTCAAGTGTTGTTCGCAAGGCGATTCAGTCCATCTACAAGAACAAGGAACTGAACGAGGTTGAAACGCAGAAGTATATCAGGCAGACGGACGACATCAGTTATGATGTTTACAACCTTGAAATGGTTGTCGCCGTTGCGTTCAGGATATGCAGTCGAGAAAGTATCCTGTTCAGAAAGTTTGTAGTAAATGAAATCTGCATCACCATTCGATAACATTGTTTCTTCCCTGTGGCAGAAGAAGCAACCGATGGTATAATTGAGTTCATCCCGTCAGGCACTTGTTCCCGATGCTCGGATGCAAAGGTAGCGCATGGTTCAGATGGTAGCGACAAGGTCAAGCGGCAGAGCCGTTTCGGGCAGAATCTTCCTCCTGCGGAGCGTATTCAGCCCGAAAACCTTGCCTCTGCCAACCATACGCAGAAAGGGCATCCAGCAACGGAAACAAGCGACTGACGGGAAATCAAAAGACAAAGAAGGGGAACGACTTACAGACGAAGCAGAGTTTTGGTACTTCATCCGTAAGCCGTTCCTTTTTCTTTTTGTTGTAAGTCTATTGCTGCCGCAAATTATAGGGCAGACGGCAAACTGCGCTCCTTCAAGAAAATCAGATAGCTAATCAAGTTGCCCTCTGTCGGAAGGCGGAGCGGTAGCCGTCATTCAACATCCGTTCGATGTCCGATTCACGGTAAAGGATTTTGCCGCCCAACTGGATATAGGCTATCTTTCCTTCGTTGCGGTAGTCTTGAAGCGTTCTTCGGCTTACCTTCAACCGTGCTGACACTTCCTTGTCAGTAAAGAAACGCTCACCGCCCAATGTCTGACGATAGTTGGCGGTCAGACGCTCGTAGCTGTCCAGCAGTCGGTCAAGACTGCCCATGAAGTGGATTATCCACTCGTTGTCTTTATTGATTAATTCATTCATGTTACTTGGATTTAGTGGGATTACTATAGATGGTGGTTAATTTGTCTTGCCCTTGAACTTCGTCTCCTTACGTCTGTCCTCCACAACGGAAACGATACGTTGCACATCTTCGGGACGGTAAAATATCTTGTGGTTTATCTGCGAGTAGGCAAGCGTACCGTTATCCCGCAGTGTTTGCAATGTGCGGGGACTGATATTGAGCATCTGGCACACATCTTGATTGTCCATCCACTCACTCATTTTCTTTTCGCCGTGCCGCTGGCAGATGGCTTCCATACGGTGGACGAAGCGGTCGAACTTGGCGGCCATCGCCTCAAATGTCTTTCTTTCGATAGATACGATTTCCATATACATCATTCTTTACTGTTATTGTTTCTTTTGCCGCAAAGGAATATATAATCCGTTATCCGACAATGGATTTTCCAAAAGTGGCAGCATATTGCGCTGATGTTGTAGTCATTGTCCTATATCGCATTTGAAAGGTTCGGCTACTTTGTGTATTAAAATGAACTATAAATCAATCGTATTAGTTAGCCGTATTATCAGTCATACGACATATCAATTATACATATGGCTGATAAAGCATATTACTGGTCACATATTATTATGGTCAGTTGTATTAACGTATGACCATACATACGTGTTATCATCTAAACTCAAAGGCGACTTTGTATGGTGTAGTTCTCTTATGAAAGCTTTTTTATCAATCCGTTTCTTACGGATTCTTGTGTTCACTTGAACACAGCAAGGAATGTTTTGGGCAGCTCAAAATACTTCGAGCAGCTCAAAACGCCTTGCCCTTGCAGGAGGCTGAGTTTTCCTCCGAAGTCGGAAAACTTTTCAAACCTGCGGTGCTGCTTTTACGATTTAGATGAATCGGTATTATTCTTTAACCACTCTTTAGCCGCTTCCGTGAGCCTATATTTTTGCTTTGGGTGCTTTGGCTGTTCTGGATACTGCAGTTCAATTGCACCGTCCTCCAACGCAGGGAGGAAATAATTTTCTCGGAATGATGTACGATGTTTGAATCCCATATTTGACATTATTTCATTCATCGTTAGATAGTCTTCACTCATTGAAAAAATTATTTCTTGAACTTGAGCGGTACTTGGACAGTACTTGAGCGGTACTTGAGCGGTACTTGAGCGGTACTTGTCCTGTTTACTTGTCCTGCTATCCTCTCTGTCAGTTTTAAGAGTGTTTGTCTTGAAGTAAGGTCGCTTGAAGGTGACGGTCACGAAACCGCCATCAGAAGCCCAAGTGGGTGTATCCACTCCTTGTGCCTTACAAGCATCCATAATACGTTTCGCACCACTACCCCAGTTTTCCAGATAAGTCATACGATAAAGTGCCTCCGCCACCTTTAGGTTATGAGGAAATGACTCATGAGGTTTCTTGATATTTTCGGGAGTTATCTGCGGAGGGAACGTACCGGGACTTGCTATCTCGATGCGGTCATCATAGATGGCAAGACTGATAGTTAGATTATATCTTTCCCAATACCGATGGCAAAGGGCATTGATTAGAGCTTCGCGCAACGCATGATAGGGCACTTCAAGTTGTTCTTCACGCTCTAAACTATGGTTGGTAATTACCCCACTGAGCGAAAGATGTTTGAAGCAAAATGCAACTCCGGCATCTAAGAGTTGGAAGAAATTGCCTTCGGCTCGTTGGTTATCACGGAACCTATTTTTGTCGATTCCTACAAACCGCGCCATCCTCAGTGTAAACTGTGGATACTCGTCTATTTTGTCGGAGAAAAGTAGTACAGCACCATTAGTCGGAACGCCATTCTTTAATAGCGTCCATTTTGCGAGAATATCTCCAGTAGGTTCATATAAAGCAGACTCTGGGATGCGACCACCATCAATACCTCGACGGATGCCATTACGAATCAGATTCTCGTTAAGATCTGCCAAAGTCACACCGTCAGCAGCAAGTCGTTCCCATGCGTACAGTTGAGGTTGATGTGCCCGAATACGCTCGTCATACATATCCTGCGGCATGACCTTCGTTGTACTCTCAACCTTATAATACGGGCAACCATGGAAGGTGTGCGGACGCTCACCCCATACCCATCCATCAAAGTGCATAGCTATGATCTGGTAGCCCGGGCGCTCTGGCACATCAACATACGCCACTCGTACATCTACCGCAGGTTCCAGCCCTGCCAAAGCCTGAGCAATCTCCTGTTGAGTCTTGTCTGTCACCTCCTGTCCGATTATCTTCAACGAACTCGGAGCGACCCCAAAAATCAGCCAGCCACCTTCTGTGTTGAGAAAGGCGCACGCTGAGTGCATCCCGTCTTTCAGTTCACCGGTTGTTTTCTTCAGTTCCAGAGTCCGTGACTCATCTGCTGCAATTAATGTCCTTATATCGTCAATTGTCATATGCTCTTTTATACCTATCTGTAATATAGCTTAAGAAAATTCTGTTTCTTCTCATCATCATATCCCTGTTCAATAATGGCAGATGAATCTAATACTTTAAGTTCAAAATCAGAACCAATTCTTAGGATATTTGCTTTCGTTATGGCTTTTCTTTTCGTAGCATTTTGTGCAATTTTAAAAGTCTCTGGCAGTTCCCCTTTCCTTTCCTCATATTCTTTTTTATAAGATGACAGCATGGATGTCACCTCATCATCGATTGCTAATGACGAAATCAATTCATTCGTATTTACTTCTCTACCATCATTCTGCAGTATTTGAGTAATTTTTCTGGATGCCTTAGCTAAATCCAAAGATTTCTCTGGAATCTTTTTCCAGAAGCTTCTGATAAACACGGATTGCGTTCACGTACATCCGGTTTTCCATGAGGGCATCCCCTTTTCTCTTTTCCCGTATCTCCTCGGATTCCTTATTTCTTCTTTCAATCCTTCCATTCAGGATACGAAGTTCTTCATAAGCCAGATAATTGATCTCTTTAAAAATCGGATACAGCACATCTTCCGCATTGGTATAATTCTGCAGCTTCGGTCTTAATTTCGCTGCCAGCTTCGGCAGCTCCAGTTCCTGCTGAATCCACATACACAGCTCTTCATTGATGACCGACGCATCGATCAGGTAAAGGTTATGGTACAGATAATAACAGAGCTCTTCTATGGAATAAATATTCGTGCTGATATTTTTAATGTAAAATGGTTTCTCTGCTTTCTTTACCTGGCATAAAATATATCCGCTCATACCTGTTTCCTTTCTTCTGTCTCATCCCAGCGTACCAGTTCTTTCCATGTCTTCCCGCTGGATGGATACATTTCCCCAAATCCAAGATCCTTTACTGTGATCTCACAGTCTTTCGATGATACGTATTTCAACGTAAGTGCAAGTCTGGTCGTCCGGTTTGGTCGTTTTGGCAAACCTTTAAGCGCCATTGCCACCCTCTTTCTCTCCGTTTCATCCGGAAGATTTACTACAAAGACCAGTTCTTCCGTATCATCCAGGATCAGTTCACACTCTGCATTGCATTCATACCAGTTGCTGCCGCCTTCGATCAGCGGATAATACGCAGGAGAACCCATCACCCGCATATCCATTCCCACATCCGCAGTAACCAGGGAATCGCTTAAATATCTGTACCCTTTTAATTTTTTGTCTTCAAGTCTGTCCTTACCGGCGATGCAGGCTCCTTTTGCAAAGAGATTGTTTCCGTAAAATACTTTGCGTCCCTGATGACACAGAAGCTTTACTGACTGCTGTGCCCACTGCTGGTCGAACCCTTCTCCTGTGATCTGCACACTGGAAAAAAGTTCTTTTCCAAGAGTTTTTGTTATAAAACGGCAAAACTCCACATCACGGATCTCATCCTCCGTTTCAAGCGTTGTACTCACCGGTTCTTCGAGATTGACAAGTATAGGTCTGGATGCAGCATTGATCGTCAGCTTACGAAACGCAATTTTATCTCCATCAAACGCATACCAGGCCACACTTCGGTTCCAGGTTTCTCTTTTCTGGCCCAATGCATAGTAATAAAAACTTTCCCCGTAATCCATAAGCATGTATTTCTCTGCCGGAAAACCGGCAATTCCACAGGCCTTCTGATAATTACGCACCTGTATGGCATCAAGCTCAGGAGAAGTGATACACATGCACTTTGTGTTTTTTACAATGTCCTGAATTCCAAGAAATTTCAGCATTCCTTTCAGGAAATGAGCAAGGAGCTCTGCCGGCTCCTTATCCTCTCCCGCCACCTGTATGCTTTCTTCCTTCTGGCAGATATCATAAATATTTCCGAGCATGATCCCGCCTTTTTCTCTGGAAAAATACTGTGCTTCCAGGCCCACACAATAATCGTTCTGCTCTGTACGGTAACAGATACAGCCCGGAGCCTCATACTGGCTGGTTCCCACTTTCATGGAAAGAGAACGGGCCTCTTCTGCTTTTCTGTCATAATAGCAGATCTGTGTATATTCTTTTCCAATATCGATTCCTATCAGCAAATCTCGAATTTCATTCATCTTTCCGGTTCCTTCTCTATGACAAACATTTCATTGACGTACTGTTCCTGCCGGAGATACTGTGAAAGTTTCTCCTTCACTTCCGGATCTTTCTCCAGTTTTCTTGCACAGAGGATCTGATTGATCAGCTGATATTTACTGGAAGCTCTGTCATCCGTCAGATTCATGGTCAGCATTTTCTCTTCAGTCCTGTGCACACCGTTTTCATCTTCTGTCTGAAAATAATAGTGCAGAGTCTCACCGTAAAACAGAGTAAACGTCTTGGTAAAAATTCCCTCATAGACATTACGCAGCGGCTCGCTCTTATATTCCGGCATGGTTCCAAGTCCTGTATCCAACAAATAATACAAAGTAACAGAAGTCTCAGGCGAAGCATGATATTCTACAAAAGTTTTATCATCCAGCTGATACGGGCGCAGGATCCTCTGATCCAGATCATGGAAAAACTCAAATACCATATCATCTTTTACGCAGGAAGCCAGAATTTCTTCCTCCAGAGCAAGTTCTTCCTCATCGGATGCTTTTTCTTCGGAAAGTATTTTCAGAAGTTCCAGGTCACAGATTCTGTCTGTTGGCCATTCTTTCCGTTTGCAGATTTTGAGATATTCTCTGAGACACGGAGTCTCCGGCATCCCCTTTACAAACATTCCATAAGCCATCTGTGTCAGGTAAGCTCCGATCACCTGTTCCTTTCCGGAATGACTGATATAAGATTTCAGGATCTTTTCGCCTTCTTCCCGGTAATCTGCAGTGAACATCAGAAGCGAAAGTATCCTTTCCTCCAGGCTGTACGTATCCATCTCAAAACCGCAGGCACTTTTCCAGATATCCAGAAGTTCTTCCACAGGACCAAACCGGAATTTCATCAGATACTGAAGGATCACTTCATCATAAATTCCATTTCTGTATACATGGGAAGAAAGTGCGATCAGCTCTTCATCTTCCGTACAGTCACAGCGAATGATCATCCGGCTTGCCAGTTTCAGCAGCTCACATTCCTCTACTCCTTCAAAGCCAAATGCCTCCACAACCCTCATTGCCTGTGGGAACAAGCCTCTCTGGATGAGGATTTCCAGCAGTATCTTCTTATCGACCATAGCATATTCCCGATAGTCCATCATTTCCAGGCAGGCATCCAGATCTTCTCCCTGTACATGATCCCTGTAATATTCCAGGATCCGTTTTCGAACAGCATCTCTGTATTCTCCTGTAAACGCAGATGAAAGGACCAGCTTCTGAAAAATCCCCAGATTTGTGCGGCAAATATCCTGTGTCTGGCAATAATAAAGCAGCACACCTGCTTCATCTGCGCCCTTTTCCAATACTGTCGGTACCATTTCCCTGTCGTCAAAAAGTGGTGTCATGTTATAATCCACTGTTGACGCATAGCGTCTCTGTTTTTCGTCCTGAAAGATCACTGCAGCATCTTCTGTATAGATCCTCGGATAGGCGATTCCATGCACACAGGGATAAATTTCTTCCTGTTTCATCTGTCTGTGACGAATGATCACGCTGCGTACCTTGGGATCATCTGTATACAGGCGGTACGTAAACATCCTTGAAGCAATAACCTGTGCTTCCTCCGTATTTGCCGGTTCGCGCATAAATTCCTGATAGACAGCAGCATAATTTTCATTCATTCTTCCTTCTCTCAGCTTGCGCATGGCAAAATCTCTCATGCTGTCCCGATAGCTTTCGTAAGTCTGCGGATCCTGCTCTTTCCGGGCGATGATGCAGGCATAAAGATACGCTCTCTTGGAATCTCCGAGATTATTGTTATTATAAGTAAAATACATAAGCAGCGGCTTCGGAAGTACTCTTCTGTAAGAAGTGTCCAGTGTCTCTACATAATATTCATAAAGACGTGTGATCCGGATTCCCTGGTCTACTGCCGCGGAAAACCAGCGGAAATATTCTGCTTTTCGTGGATTTCCCTTCATGATATATTTACAGATC
>ENA-OPCZ01001591-OPCZ01001591.1-human-gut-metagenome-genome-assembly--contig:-NODE-1591-length-11706-cov-4.326753_pt1 | contig 11706 bp, 7 predicted proteins | sample MGYA00241566_ERZ501483 | MGnify/ENA primary metagenome ERZ501483 (study PRJEB25962, sample SAMEA1965191) | human gut metagenome | biome: human gut; feature: human-associated habitat; material: faeces... | reverse complement strand
CCCCGCTCCGGGGGAAGATGTCACCGCAGGTGACAAAAGGGGGAATCTGTCAAAGCCGTCAGGCTTTGACTGAGAGGGCGAGGACGCTGCGTGACCAGCGGGAGCAGACGGAAGGGGTATTCCTAGGCTATCAGCTTTATACCCGAGCAGTAAACTGTGCCGCTATGCCAAAGGCTCCCTCCCAGAGGGAGCTGGCAAAGCCGTCAGGCTTTGACTGAGGGCGTTCCCCTATAACGCAGCAGAGCCGTCCGGTAGTTGCCGGGCGGCTCTGCTGTGCTTATTGGAAAGGATCGATCGGGAGATGGCAATTGTTATGTTTTGCCGGGCGCGGCTTTTTCAGCCGGGCACGGACGCGGATGACCGATGCTCCGGTCACACGCTTACAGGGGCGTAATGATGCCTTTAGCCCCTATCAGGAAGGGAGGTTCTGTGTCATGCTTAGTGTACCACGATTTGCCCGTTTTGGACGATTTTCGGCACGAATCGACCCGCAAATGCGTTGAAACGACCCGGCGGCGCAAAAGCAGCCGGACGCACCCGCAAAAAGCAGAAAACCGCCCGGCTTGCGGTTACCGGACGGTTTTCTGTCTCTATAGGAAAATATGGGAATGACGTGCTTTCAGAGTACATCTCTGTCCCTGCATTATACCACCGGCGGCAGAAAAAGTGGAGTGCTTTTGCACGAAATCCCCAATAATGGCTCGAAATGCCTTTTACCGGGCGGCATCGCGGCGCAAAACGCCAGCCAACGCAAAAAGGGACTGCTGCACATCGCTGTGCAGCAGTCCCTGCGGGGTTATAAGGGGTTACGGGTCAGCGAGCTCAGCCGCGCTGCTGATAGGTCTTCCAAGTGCGGATGACCTCCAAGCGGCTTACGCGGCTGCCGGGCTTGAAGCTGCCGTCCTGTGCAGACATCAGGCCGGTATCCACTGCCCAGCGGATGGCCTGCAGCTCTGCGGCATCGGCTGCCACATCGTTGAACAGTGCCGTGCTCTGGGTAGCGGGCTTGCCTGCGGCAGTCCACAGTGCAACAGCCAGCTGCTGACGGTTAGCGGGGATCGCCACACCCTCGGGCAGAACGCTCTTCAGGTAGGCGGCGGTGCCTGCAATGTAAGCGCCTACGCCAACAGCTGCGCCACCCACAGCGGCTACCATCACGATAGCGCCGCCGCCGTCATCGCTGGGTGCGGGTGCGGGAGTGGGAGTGGGAGTAGGCTCAGGATCGGGAGTCGGAGTCGGGGTGGGAGTCGGCTCAGGATCGGGAGTCGGGGTGGGAGTGGGAGTCGGGGTCGGCTCAGGATCGGGAGTCGGGGTCGGAGTAGGAGTCGGATCCGGATTGGGAGTGGGAGTAGGATTGGGATCCGGGTCGGGAGTAGGATTCGGATTCGGGTCCGGGTCGGGAGTAGGATTCGGATTCGGATCCGGGTCGGGAGTAGGATTCGGATCCGGGTTGGGATCGGGGGTCGGATTGGACACAACGTAAGTGCCCACCTTTTCGGTAATGGTCGCGTTATAGTTCTCGTCCGCCGTCACCTGAACGTACACATCGTAGCTGCCGGGGGCGGTGGGGATGGTCGCGGTGGCGTCGCTGCGGTTGGTGCCGTACAGCGGGGTGAACTCCGGGTCAGCACCGTTGTACGTATCGCCATTGTAGGTCACCGTGTTCTGCGCAGCATCGTAGGTAAAGTTTTCGGCTACGGGCGTGTAGAGGACGGTGTACTGCCCGACTAACGGATACTGGTAATCGTTATCCTGATTGCCATTATAGTAGTTGTTACCGTTCACCACAAGGCGAACTTCGTAGGTACCCACCTCGGTAGGCACAGAGGAGAAGTAAGAGTTTGGTTCGTCGTAGTACCGAAGTTCAGCCTGCGGGAGTTCCTCCTCGCCGAAATACCGCTTGCTGGTATCTCTATAGGTCACCGTGCCGGTCTTGACATCCCATTCGAAGTCATCGAGAGCCGGGGTATACTTGATCACGGTTTCGCCGATATCGACCCAACCGCTCGTGTACTTTTCGCCCTCTTCGGCTACAACGCGCTTTTTATAGATGCCATAGTTGTCCGGCTGGTCATAGGGGATGCTGTCAAACTCCTTATCATCGTAGGTGCGCACATAGACAAGTCTCAGCTTGCCCACGCCCTCCTGATAGCAGGTAACCTTTGTACCCTCCGGCGTTTCATCAGTGGTAAAGTCTCCCTCGCCCAGGGCAGAGAAGGGCAGCTTTTCTCCGGTCTTCTGATTCACCACAATGGGATTGCCGTCATTCAGGGCGGTCAGGGTCAGGGTCTTGCCGTCTTCGGAAAGCTGTGCGCCGGTATAATCGCGGACATCAGCACCGTTGATGTTCTCGACCGGCTTGCTGAAGGTGATAGTCATCTCGACATCGCCGATACGGTAAAGCTCCTTGGTCTCCTTCGTCACGCCGTTTACGCTTTCCACCGTGCCGTCGTCTGCAACGATCAGCTTGCTCAGCTGCTGACCATTAGCACGGTGCCGGCTTTCGATGGGGCTAAAGCTCACCGTATTGGAAACAGCAGCCTTGCTGGAAGTATCCGCCATCAGGCTGCCGGTGATCACGGCATTTCGGATGACCGTTCCTTCCAATGTATAATAGTCGGGCAGCTTGATATTGTTGAATACGCCGCCAAGGATCTGGGCATTACTACTATCCAACTGGACAGTTGCGTCGAACTGACCGCCGTTGATGGTGCCACTAGCCTTAACATTCTTCTGGAAGGTGCCGCCGGTGATGGTGCCGTTATAGCCCAAAGTGACCTCCGCGCCGAACTGACCATCGGTGATCTCGCCGTAAGCTTCGACGCTCTTCTGGAAGGTGCCGCCGGTGATGGTGCCGCTATAGCCCAAAGTGACATCCGCGTCGAACTGACCATCGGTGATCTTGCCGTAAGCTTGGACGCTCTTCTTGAAGATGCCCTTGGCGATGGTTCCATTAGCTTCGACGCTCTCCTGGAAGGTGCCGCCGGTGATGCTGCTGTTTTCATCCGCGTGGACAGCCTTCTGGAAAGTGCCGCCCTCAATAATGGCGTTCTGGGCGGTAATAGGCGCGCCTGCCTGAATGTCCGTAACCGTCACATCCGTCAGTATGATCTGATCGGAAGCAATGGCCTTATGATAGGGGTTGATGGTATCCGAGGTCAGATCCACCGGGCTGCTGCCATCGGGGCTGGTGAGGATAAGCACCGACATCGTTCTATAACCAACCTCGACCACAAGGTACTGCCAGCCAAGACCCTCATAGACCTTGCCGGTCACACCATCCTGGTTCAAGGAATGCGGGGTCACACCGTCCGTGTCGGGCTTACCTTCTTCGGTAATGCGCAGGGGCTTGAGGTTGCTGGCATCGCCAGCCTGATTTACCAGAATCTCCTTGCCATCGTTGTTGCTGGTGATATGCAGTACACTGCCCTCGGCATAGGTCTGTTCATTGTAACTGTTGGCCGCTGCACCGTTGATGCTGAACACATCGGTGTTCAGGGTAAGCTCTGCGCTGGCATTGCCCACCAGATAGATGGTATTGACAGAACTGGGCAGGTCTCTGCCGTTGACCGCAGTCACACCGCCGTTGCGCACGGTCAGCTTGCTGAGCCGCTGGCCATCGGCAAGCGCATTCTCTATGCCGTTGCCAGACAGCTTGCACAGAACGGTGTCGGAAATGGCAAGGTCGCCAGACCTGTCAAAGCTGAAGCTCTGGGCCACTACATTGGAAATGGTGCACTTGCCCGCGCAGCTGAGGAAATCAAAGGTGCCGTCCTTGATCGTGACATCTGTGAAATCTGCCTGACGGATGATGCCGCCGGTCACGGTAGCATTCGAAAGCTCGACAGCGCAGTTGATGGGCACTGCGCTCAGCTGGCTGAAATTGATCTCATTACCGCCCTGATCCCCGAGCTCCAGTTCTCCGGTCATACTGGCGATATTGGGGTAGCAGGTATAAGTCCAGCCCTTGCCAAAGTATTTGCAGACCTGACTTGTACCCTCGTCCAGATTGTACACACGGGGCACACCGTTCACATCGGGCGTACCCTTATCGGTAAAGCTCAGTTCCTTATCCGTAGACGGGATCGGGGTCAGTGCTATGGGTGCGTTGCTCTCTGAAAGCGGCGGGAACATACTGACCTCGGCAGAGATCGTTGTACCGTCTGTGGAAACCGTGGCATAGCCGTTCAAGGAGACGTTGCTGATACCTACAGGCAGGGAGCGGATGTCGGACGTGCCACCGATTGCTGCCGCCCATTTAACGCAGCCGGGGGCGTACTGCACCTCCAGCTTCAGGCTGTGATCGCTGTACCGCTTGAGCATATACACATCCCCGGTCACCGGCTGGCCGTTCAGGGTGCAGTTTTCCGGCAGAAGCAGCTGGTGTGCCTGCTGCTGCGTAGCAGACTTCAGGCCGGAAATATCCTTGAAGTAGCCGCCCGTAACGCTGCCGCCGTTCTCGGTCAGCTTACCGTAGGTGCCGCCGTCAATGGTACCGTTTTCCAGCACCGCTTTGGCGTAGCTGCCGCCCAGAACACAGGCATTCGGGTTGCCGACCCAAAGCTGACCATCGACCACGCCGTCCAGCAGATATACTTCATTGCCGGAATTTGTGATGGCCACATTCCAGTTGTACTCGCCGTCCAGAATGTACTCTGTCTTTGCATTTTCAACGCCGGTGATGGTCAGCGAGAGACCGGATTCGCTGCAGCTCCAGCCGGTGCCGGACTTCTCTTCGGGCAGACCGTCCGCGCCGATCTTGATCGTAACGACGGGATTTGTTGTTTCCTCGTTCGTACCGGCAGCTGTCGTCTCTGCTGCCGCAGCAGACGTCCCAGCATCTGCAAATGCAGATACCGGGAGGATGGAGAGCACCATACTGAGCGCCAGTATCATGCTCACGATGCGTTTTTTCATGATATCCTCTCCTTTGTTGATCGATTTATCCGGCTATACCCCCAAACGGAACAACCGGAACGGACAAAAGACCAAGTTGAGTATAACACTAAAGTTTACGGAAATAAAGCATTTTCGCCTGCCGCATCTGCCAAAATTTGGTACAAAAATATGGGCAAAATCACCATACGGGGGGGGGTATATTGTAAGTGCGTGATAAAAACTCCCTCAGTCAAAGCCTGCGGCTTTGACAGCTCCCTCTGAGAGGGTGTTCTCCGGGAGGTGTGGACGATTGAGAATGCGCTCCGCTGCGCTCTGCGCATAAATAGCGGAAAGATTATTTTTATTTCGCGTTTGTCGCACTCTGCGGAGTGCGACAAACGCCATTTTCACGAGAGGGGCTGCAATGATTAAAGGGCGGTCTGAATCACAAATGCAGTTGACCGCTACGCCCCCTCCTGTGAAAAAAGCATTTCAGCCAAGCCCGCAGGCTTGGCTGAAATGCAAATTAAAATCATAATTCCGCTATCTATGCGCAGAGCAACGCGGAGCGCATTCAAAATCATTTCACCTGCCCGCGCATTCCAAATCGTCCCCTTCCCTCTTGCATTTTTGGGGAAAGAGGTGTAAAATACAGTCACAATCAAACACAGGGGAGCTCGTGCAGCGGGCTGAGAGGAAGTATAGCAAGCTTCGACCCTTTTACCTGATGCGGATAATGCCGCCGTAGGAAGTCATACCCTTTATGATTTTTTGCAGGAGGAGCCGCGCCGGGCTCCTCCTGTTTTTTTGTACCTCTGCGGAGGTTCCGCAGCCGGCTGAGGGGGAGCGCCCTGAGCCTTGGATGAATGCAGCGATGGGAAGCCGTGTTCCGGCGTGAGAGGAAACCAGTAAGTTTCGACCGCACCTTCCGTACCTGTTCCCGCCTTGTGGCGGGCACGGGCTGTTTTGTTGCGGGAGCGCCGGTATTCATCCTGCGCTGCCGCAGATGGTTGAAAAGGAGCCAATTTATCATGAAGAATCTTTCTGTCAAAAAGCTTGCCCTCGCCGGTATGTTCTGTGCCCTGTGCGTGGTGGGCAGCGTGTTCAGCTTTCCCATGTTCGGCAGCAAGTGCGCCCCGGTGCAGCACATGGTCAACGTGCTGTGCGCCGTTCTGCTGGGGCCGTGGTGGGGCGTCGGTGTAGCCTTTGTGGCTTCCCTGCTGCGCAACCTGCTGGGTCTGGGCAGCCTGATGGCTTTCCCGGGCAGCATGTTCGGTGCGCTGCTGTGCGGTCTTGCATACCACAAGACCAAAAACCTGATTGCCACCGTGGTGGGGGAGGTGTTCGGCACCAGCATTCTGGGCGGCCTGTGCGCATGGCCCGTAGCCATCTTCCTGATGGGCAAGAGCGCTGCGGACATCGCTTTCTACGCCTACATCGTGCCCTTCCTCATCTCCACCGCCGTGGGTGCGGTGATCGCCGGTGCTGTGGTGTTCAGCCTGCAGCGCTCCGGCGCTCTGCGCTCCATGCAGAACAGCCTTTCCTGAGCGGAGGTGCCGGGAATGCTCAAAACCGCCTTTGAGAACCTGCGCAGCCGCAGCCCTCTCATCCACAACATCACCAACTACGTCACCGTGAACGACTGCGCCAACATGGTGCTGGCCTGCGGTGCCTCCCCCATCATGGCCGATGATGCCGCCGAGGTGGAGGAGATCACTGCCATCTGCGGTGGGCTGAACATCAACATCGGCACGCTGAACAGCCGCACCGTCACCAGTATGCTGCTGGCGGGCAAAAAGGCCAATCAGCTGGGACACCCCGTGGTGCTGGACCCGGTGGGTGCCGGTGCTTCCCGTCTGCGCACCGACACCGCCTTCCGTCTGCTGCGGGAGGTGCAGTTCACAGTGATCCGGGGCAACATCTCGGAGATCAAGACCCTTGCCTCCGGCGCAGGCACCACCAAGGGCGTGGATGCGGACGTAGCCGACAAGGTGACCGAGGAGAACTTGGACAGCGCCGTAGCCTTTGCCAAGGCCTTTGCCGCCCGCACCGGCGCAGTGGTTGCCATTACCGGTGCTATCGACATCGTAGCCGATGCACAAAAAGCCTACTGCATCCGCAACGGCAACGCCATGATGAGCAGCATCACCGGCACAGGCTGCCAGCTTTCTGCCCTGACGGCGGCTTTTGTCACCGCCAACCCCGGCCCCCCGCTGGAAGCTGCTGCTGCGGCGGTGTGCGCCATGGGTCTGGCGGGCGAGGTCGCCCACCAGCGGCTCACTCCGCAGGACGGCAACGCTACCTACCGCAATTACATCATTGATGCCATTTACAACATGACCCCCGAACAGCTGGAGAAAGGCGCAAACTATGAAGTGCGATAAACACACCATGCTCCTGTACGCGGTGACCGACCGCGCATGGGTGGGCGAACAGACGTTGTATCAGCAGGTGGAAAGCGCCCTGAAGGGCGGTGCTACCTGTGTGCAGCTGCGGGAAAAGCAGCTGGGCGACGCCGATTTTTTGCAGGAGGCCATTCAGATCCACGCTCTGTGCCAGCAATACGGTGTGCCGCTGTTCATCAACGATAACGTGGAAGTGGCGCTGCAATGCCATGCCGAGGGCATCCATGTGGGGCAGGACGATATGGCCGCCGCACAGGTGCGCCAGCGCGTGGGCGAGGGCGTGATGATCGGCGTATCCGCCCACACGGTACAGGAAGCGCTGGACGCTGTGGCGCATGGCGCGGACTACCTTGGCGTAGGCGCGGTATTTGCCACCCACACCAAGACGGACGTGAGCGAGATGCCCCGGCAGACCCTGCTGGACATCTGCAACGCCGTGGATGTGCCGGTGGTGGCCATTGGCGGCATCCACAAGGAGAACATCCTGCAGCTCAAGGGCACCGGCGTGGACGGTGTGGCATTGGTAAGCGCTATCTTTGCCGCAAAGGACATCGAGGCCGAGTGCCGGGAGCTGCGCGCCCTTTCGGAGCAGATCGTAAAATAAACACATTGCAATTCCAAAAAATTCCGCTGTAAAAGGCTTCCCCCGGTCGGGGGAAGCTGTCACCGAAGGTGACTGATGAGGGCGCAGGTAAGCAGCAGCTTACGGGTAATTCCCCCTCATCCGTCATTGCTGACGCAATGCCACCTTCCCCCAAGGGGGAAGGCTTTTGCTCTGGGGCAAGCTGCAAAAGTGGATCGTTGTGAGCTGCATCCACGAAATCGTACCGTTTACATGGCGATCCAGCCCAAGGCGTTTGCCACCGAGCTTGCCAGAATGATAGCTGCAAAAATGGGGCACAGCCAGCGGATCATAAAATTGAACACCGGCTTGCGGCGGAACCGCTGACCGTCCTGCTCCACCTCCTGTGCGATCTGTTCCACGCCGATGACGCGGGACACCAGCAGGCAGGTGGCAATGGCTGCAATGGGCATCATGACCGAGTTGGTCAAAAAGTCGAAGAAGTCCAGGAACTGCATCCCGAACACGGTCACCCCGGCCAGCGGGCCGTAGCCCAGTGCCGACAGGCTGCCCAGCGCCACCATGATGGCGCCGATGAGCACAGTGGAGCGGGTGCGATCCCAGCCCAGCTCGTCCTCAAAGGTGGAAACGGCGCTCTCGGTCAGGGCGATGGAACTGGTAATGGCTGCAAACAGCACCAGCACAAAGAACAGCACGCCCACCACAGTGCCCAGACCCATGCTGGCAAACACCTTGGGGATGGTAATGAACATCAGCGCAGGGCCGGCCTGCAGGGTGTCCGGGTCGCCGCCGGAGAAGGCGAACACCGCCGGGATGATCATCAGACCTGCCATGATGGCAATGGCGGTATCGAACACCTCCACATTCTCGGTGGACTCCTCGATGGAGACGTCCTTCTTCATATAAGAGCCAAAGGTGACCAGAATGCCCATGGCGATGGACAAAGAATAGAACATCTGTCCCATGGCGGTGACTACAGTCATCCACGAAAAGTTTTTGGGGTTGGGCACCAGAAAGTACTTCACACCCGCCAGTGCGCCGGGACGGGTGACAGAGTACCCCGCAATGATCAGCGACAGCACCACCAGCACCGGCATCATCACCTTGGAGACGCGCTCCACGCCGTTGCGCACACCGGCAAAGATAATGCCCAGCGTGAACAGACTGAACAGCAAAAACGCCAGCTCGGCCTGCAGACCGTTGGTGATAAAGGCAGAGAAGTAGCCGTCCGCTGCCAGATTGCCGCCGCGTCCGCACAGATACTCGGCCAGATAGTGGATGACCCAGCCGCCGATGACCGAATAATACGGCACGATCAAAATGGGGATAATGGCGTTGATCCAGCCGCCGAACCGGATGCCCCTGCCCTTACCGAAGTGGGCGTAAGCGCTGACCGGGCTTTTGTGGGTCATGCGTCCCAGTGCAGTCTCGGCCACGATCATGGTATAACCGAATGTAACTGCCAGCAGAATGTATACCAGCAGGAAAATGCCGCCGCCGTATTTGGCTGCCAGATACGGGAAGCGCCAGATGTTGCCCAGACCCACCGAAGCGCCTGCGGCCGACAGCACGAACCCGATCTTACCGGAGAACGCGCTGCGCTTGTGTTGTTGTTCCATGTTTTAAATCCTCTTTTCCTATCTGCTATAAAAATTAAGCAAAACAAGTGTACCACATCTGCGGACAAGTAGCAAGCAACAGTACGAAATGCCGCTTGCACAGCGGCCTTTGGGAACGTAGGACGATTGGAAATATCCTCCGCTTACGCTCTGGATATTTTCAGCGGAATGATTATTTTTATTTCGCGTTTGTCGTGCTCTGCGGAGCTTGTCGGGGCAAAGCCCCTCCATCTGCTAACGCAGACCGCTCCGCCGCTTAAAAGCCCCACTGGGGCTTTCATTGCTACGCAAACGCGGAGTGCTCCAAACGCATTTTCACCAAAAGGGTCATAAAGGCAAAATGCAGTTTCCAATCACGACCCCCAGCTGTGAAAAAGTGGCTCAGAAACGCCCGCAGGCGTTTCTGAGCCACAAATCAAACAAAGCTTATTTCCTTAAACAATGGCCAAAGCGCACGCGGCGGCCATTCTAAATCGTCCGGCTGTATCCTTACAGCTTATGGTACTTGCGGTCCTCTTCCTCGTAGACGGGGTCGCAGGTCAGGTACATCCCCAGACGGTTCAGGGTGCTGCTGTCCACGCTGGAAAGCAGCACGGTGGAGTGTACATCACAGCCCTTGAGGTTGGGCAGCTGGTGCATGGCTGCTGCGGCAAGCTCGCTGGAAGCAGCAGAGCTGGACAGGGCGATCAGGATCTCGTCGGTGTGCAGGCGGGGGTTCTTGCCGCCCAGATAGTTGGTCTTGAGGGTCTGGATGGGCTCAATAGCAGTTGCGCTGACCAAATCTGTCTCCTGCGGGATGCCCGCCAGATACTTGAGCGCATTGATCAGGGCGCTTGCGGTAGCACCCAGCAGCGGGCCGGTCTTGCCGGTGATCACGGTGCCGTCGCTCAGCTCAATGGCAGCAGCCGGTGCGCCGCCGGTGGCTTCGCTGCGGGCGTGGGCCTGCTTTTCCACCTCTCGTGCACCCATGGTCAGCCCGGCCTGATTCATCAGCAGCTCCAGCTTATAGCGCTCGCTCTCCTTGGCGGTGCCAGTGATCTTCTGCTGGCACAGGCACTTGTAGTACCGGCGCACGATCTCCTTGCGGGAAGCTTCGCAGCAGACTGCATCGTCCACGATGCAGTTGCCTGCCATGTTCACGCCCATGTCCGTGGGGGACTTATAGGGACTCTGGCCTGCGATCAACTCGAACATCGCATTCACCACCGGGAAGATCTCGATGTCGCGGTTATAGTTCACGGTGGTCACGCCGTAGGCTTCCAGATGGAAGGGGTCGATCATGTTCACATCGTTCAGGTCGGCGGTGGCGGCCTCGTAAGCCAGATTGACCGGGTGCTTCAGGGGAATGTTCCAGATGGGGAAGGTCTCGAACTTGGCGTAACCGGCCTTGACGCCGCGCTTATATTCATGGTACAGCTGGGACAGGCAGACCGCCATTTTTCCGCTGCCGGGGCCGGGCGCGGTGATGACCACCAGCGGGCGCTCGGTCTCAATGTACTCGTTGCGGCCGTAGCCCTCGTCACTGACGATGCGGGCTACATCGTTGGGGTAGCCGGGGATCTTGTAGTGGCGGAAGGTGCGGATGCCCAGACTGTTCAGCCGCTTTTCAAAGGCTTCCACCTCGGCGGCGGCGGTGTACTTGGTCACGCACACGCTGCCCACATACAGCCCCACCTCCTGAAAAGCGTCGATCAGGCGCAGCACGTCCAGATCGTAGGTGATGCCGTAGTCGCCGCGCACCTTGCTGCTGATGATGTCCTCGGCGCTGATGACGATGACGATCTCGGCCTGCTCCTTGAGCTGCAGCAGCATCTGCAGCTTGGAGTCCGGCTGAAAGCCGGGCAGCACGCGGGAGGCGTGGTAATCATCGAACAGCTTGCCGCCGAATTCCAGATACAGTTTATTGTCAAACTTCTTGATGCGCTCGCGGATATGCTCAGACTGCATGGAAAGATATTTGTCGTTGTCAAATCCTATTTTCATCGTTCGTTTCCTCTCTGGTGGCCCGGCACACCATACCCGGGCGTTAAATCACAAACATAAGTATACCACAGCCCGGGATGGGGTGCAATGCAAAACAACGCGCAGAATGCAATTCCGGCAGGATAGGCCGTTTTGGGCGGTATATTGTCCTGTTTTTTGTGAAAATGGCGCTTGTGCAAACGTGCTCGCCCTCTCAGGCGCTAACGCGCCAGATTCCCCCTTTTGTCACCTGCGGTGA
>ENA-OPCZ01001580-OPCZ01001580.1-human-gut-metagenome-genome-assembly--contig:-NODE-1580-length-11744-cov-2.798186_pt1 | contig 11744 bp, 12 predicted proteins | sample MGYA00241566_ERZ501483 | MGnify/ENA primary metagenome ERZ501483 (study PRJEB25962, sample SAMEA1965191) | human gut metagenome | biome: human gut; feature: human-associated habitat; material: faeces... | reverse complement strand
GATTTACACTCGGATATTTCTGATTAGTTTTGGTTGTTCTATGGTTATAAATACAGGAAACAAAAGAGCCGACTCGTAGATTTTATTTCTTTTTGACAATGTAACAGATATTGAAGGAGCATCAGACAAAAAATAGTCAGTCTCATATTGGAAACAATACCCGCCACCAGGATACTTCTCTGTCAGCATCCCGGCTTTTCTGTCGTTTACATATACGTCTAACCGTCTCATATTCTTATTCTAAATAATCAGACTGTCTGACGAACCCGAAAGACGATTTCCATTCCTAAGACCTCCAATATTTTCAATACCGTCGACATCGAAGGATTTCCCTTCTTCCGCTCAATATCTTTGACGGTCGCCAAGCCTACTCCAGCCATTTCAGCGAGGTCCAACTGTGATATAGCAAGAGTTTTCCTACGACTTTTTATCACATCGCCAAGTTCCATAAGTCCAATAAATCATACTTTTAACGCAAAAATATACATTATTTCTAGGAATTGCAAGAAAAAGTATGATATAGTAAACTTTTTAAAATTGGATAGATATGCCAATTGGACAAGAACTTGTCTCATATTTTTATGTTCAATGAGGGTAATTTCTGGCAGAGAAACTTCCCCAATTGCCACAATATCATAATCACCTCATACCCAATCACATAGATTAAAAAGTATCAGTTTTGGCCAAATTAAAAATTTAAAGCAGCCCAAAGTAGGTCAAAGCACCCAGTTTTGGCTGTTTTAAAAATCCATCATTCTGTTTCTTCAATCATTATCATGTATGGTCCGATACACAATCTGTCCCATTCAGTAAATTTCTTTTGTTAATGAGTGGCTGTCTATATACCTTTGCATCCGTTAGACAAAATTTATGTAAATATATAAGGGGAATGAGAATTATATACATATTGTCGAGTTTATTAGTCTTATGCTTGACATCCTGTGCAAAAGAACAACCTGAGAAAAAAGGCTATGATGTCTGCGGTACATATTGCTTAAGCCAATTGCAATTTTTTTCTGTAGAACATGTGGACCTTGATGGAGATGTAGAAGAAAGCGATAATTTTCTTGATGAATTCAGGCATCTTGATGGCTATTCAGAAGATCTTTCAACAGCCACAGTTTATAGAAGGCCATTTAATAGGAATCAGATTGTTGCTGATTTTCATATACCTTACCACGATGTGAGACTTGACGGAAACGGCATAAAGGACTCGGGTTGTGGATATATGAAGTCTTCGCTTATCGGCGAATTGAACGGGGATTACGAAGACGCCCCACTAGTTTTTGTCAATCTGAGCGGAGTGCCTCCTGAGAATAACATTGGCGCTCGTGGCATTGATAATGCAAATATAAAAGAGTTCGGCGTTTACGGGCAGATGAAGATATATGTATATTGCACGATATATGACTCCGATTTCAATCCTCATAAAGGGACACTGCTGATGCTTTTTATGAAGGACTCAAATAAATAATAAGTAATTTTCAGTGAGTCTTTAGATAAGGTTATCCGTATTAGGGAAAACATTTCCAAACGGATAACCTTTATCATTATAATTGCATTAATGTGCAAACGGCGGTAGAAACGAAGCCGCACATAGATCCTCTTTTTTGCTAATTTACACAAACTATCATTAGTGGGTCTATGAATTTACATCAGCACTACTCAGAAGTAATCTACCGACAATGCTATTTCAAGTAATAATGAATGACAAGTCAGACGAAAACAGTATGGATGCACCTACAAAAAAAACAACACAAACATTGTACAATATAAATATTGTTCATACCTTAGTAAAAACAACAACCCATGAGCAAGGCAACTGATTTTTTGAATAGTCACCAGTCTGCAACACCTTCAAAATGGAGGGAATCGGCAGAATGGAGGAGAGAGAATGAGAAATGGCTGAAGCATGCCAGATTCATTACGATGAAAACTATGCAGGCTATGGATAGGCAAGGTGTCACCCAGTCCGTACTTGCAGAGCGGATGGGATGCAGCCAACAATATGTTTCAAACCTGCTCAAAGGCAGTTCAAATATGACTTTGGAAACAATAGCACGCATCGAAACATCACTCAACATTGACCTCATCGGAGCAGCATTGAGCGGTCCCGTCGTCGGATATGCGACAAGGGCAGGGCAGGCCCGGTGTCTGAACGATGGGGAGGACGTTACATACGGCACAAAATAATCAATCCTTAACAACCTCCATGGAATCGGCTGCTAAGGATTGAATTTTATTCTATGTTATAGGTTTCCTCTATAGGAGGGACCTTTTCGGACGTGGAAATATCGCCTGCTACGTCATCGGGAGAAGACTTAAGGTCAGTCGCCCGCAAAGGGACATTGAGAGGATCCTTCTCCTTCTTGGAGTTGTCTTTCTTTTTGTCAGAAAGTGCTTTCTTTTCCGCCAGGCGGGCCTTGCGCTTGTCCTCACGCTCTTTCTGCTTGGCGAAAGCTGCCTTGTACTTGTCCAGACGGGCATTTTCTTTCCGTTCACGGGCTTCGGCAGCCAGAATTTCCTTTAGTTTCTTCGCACGAAGTTTGGCAGCTTTCTTATCCGCGGCCGCTTTGGCTTTGGCGGCATCCAGACTATCCAGACGGGCCCACTTGGCCTCACGGGCTGCTATCTTGGCTGCTCGGAGAGAATCACGCTGAGCCTTCTTAAGGGCGGCGGCATCCATCACACTAGCATTGACAATAGACGAATCAGGTGACATTGACAATGAATCGGCCCCGGCTTTTGTGGAGTCCGCGAGAGCAGGAACTGCTGAAGAGGAATCCGCCGGTGACATTGACAATGAATCGACAGAGGCAGAATCGCGGGCGACTGTCAATGAATCCTGCGCGGCCTTTGCCTGGGCGGCAGCCCTTCTGCGAGCCTTCGCCTCTGACTTGGCAAGCCTACCGCGCTCGATTTCCTTCATGACGCCCGGAATATAACCCGGATAATATTTGTCGGTATAAGTGAACGTCGTTCTCGGACGTGACGCGTAATAATCTCTTTCTGAAGCCCTTAACGAAAGCGGCGTTATGCTTTCACGACCTGCGGGACGCCTCTCGGGATCCCAGTTGAAACCCTTGAGGACACGGTCATCCTTAGACATCTGAGCGACAGGATAGGCATCATTCTTGGCAGACTCGAAATAATAGACCTTGTCCAAGTCGCCATCCTTGAACTGAGCATAGAGCATCTTCGCAGCACTCTTGTTGACCGTCGCATAGACACTATCCTCAGGAATGTAGAAAATGGCATTGGCCTCACCAAGCGCATCGAAGCGGGTCAGGCCGCCCTTTTCATCAAAATAAGCCAAAATCTCGGTCGCACGAATCTGGTCGAAACACAGCGAATCCTCCTGCACCACGATAAACGCATTGGACATCAGACTGGCCTTTTGAAGGGAACTGCCCTTGATAACGGCATAAAGACTATCCGAAGAATACTGCCTGTTGGTCTCATTCCAGACAACAGGTTTCTGATACATCCGCACTAGAGAATCCAGGTCATTATACTCCAGAGAATCGCAAGCGAACTGAATATCAGACTTATACATCTTCACATTTCTGATTGCGGTGATGAAATTCAGCTTAGTGGAATCCTTAGGGGCCGCAAGGCTGTCAGCCTGGACACCGACAGAATCCGCTAGTTCTTTCAATGCCTCTGAAGTCAATGCCGTAGAATCTGCCGGAGCACTTCCAAGGCTGTCCGCAGCTGCCGCATCTGGTTCTGACGGTTTTGTCAATGCCAGTGCATCCGCAGCCGCCGGGGCCTCTGCCGCAAGCGTATCTTTCTGTGCAGCAACTTCTTCAGCCTGCTTAGGCTGTTCAGATTCCTTAGCGGCATCGGCCTGCTTGGACTTGTCGGAAGGGCCTGCCGGCTTTGCAGTCGCATTGTCATTGACCTTACCCTTTCCTTGGTTCTTCTGCTGCGGTTTCGGTCTGTTCGGATCTTCCTCCGCGGCCTTTGCCGCAGCTTCGGCAGCCTCTTTCGCAGCCTTCTGACGGTAATTCTGGACCGCATCGACAGAAAGATCCTTGAGACGCGACTCGGCCGCCTTCTTCAGGCCGTCCTCGATCTCGAACATCATCCGTGTTCTGGCAATGAGGGTATCCGCCCCGAAATAAACCGTGTCCGGCGCGGCATTTTCCTCCTTGACAATGCCGATGACAGCAGGTTTTCTGGACAGGACTATCTGAGACAGCGTGTCGGTGTAATAAATCTTGCCGGCCAATGCTGACACGTCACGGGTAGTGTCTATCACCTGGGCATTGCCGAGCATCTCGATATCCCCGCTGGCCCTGTAATAGAACAGCGAATCAGACCACCCTTCCTGGGTATCGCTCATGCCATGGACATTCTTCCTGAACAAGAAAACCTCCTTGTTCCTGTCATACCAGCCGGCATTGGCGGAAAGCATGTTATCCTCGCTCCAAGTATCTGTATTATAGCCGAATGTGGCCATATTACGATTCGCGTCGTAGATGATGGACGATGACTTCACGAAAATAGAATCAGTGAACATATTCACATCATCGGTAAAAGTGAAAGTCTTCAGTTTGGAATCGTAAGTACCTGTACGGCTTTCGATTATCTGGCCATCCTTATCCCTCATCGAGCCGCCGTTGAAAAAGACGGCGACACTGTCCCTCGTGTTATAATCCAGGAATTCCGTCCTCAATATATTCCTGTCCTTGTCCTCCAGCTGCACCAGCGAACCCCTGAATTCGGCAAGGTCGCGATCGACATAGTAAGTGAGCTTGTCACCTGTCAGAACAGTCTGGTCCTGAAGAATCTTGACATTCTTGATGGCATATATCTCATTGGAAGAAACATTCCACAAAGCCGTATCGCAAATGAGATACGTGTCATTGTGCAGGAACCTCGCCGGCCCGGTCACCTTACGGTAATTCAACCCGTTCTTTTCGATGAGCTCCATAGACTGGGCACTAAGCAGACGTACAAGAGAATCCACCTGACTGCCTTTTTCCTGGGCAGACAGGCGGAATATAGCTGACAGAAATATCAATACTGTTATGAGACTTCTGCGGAAATTCATGATTATTTACCGGATTCGCCCTCTCGCGCAATCTTGTTCCAGCCTTCGCGAGAAAAATCGCAATTCTTGAAAAGAGGGTCAATGATAATGTAAGTCGTCTTTATCTTTCCATTGATGAACTGGTCAATGGCAGCCTCCTGCTTCTTGCTGCGGGCTTCCTCGAGAAGTTCACTGTAATCCTTGTCGAAAGATGCGGTATGCGCAGGAATAATCTTGTCAACCTTGATTATCTTATAGACGGTATTTCCGTTACGTCCCTCATTGTCAGTAGATTGCACAGGCTCGGAAATTTCACCCTCCTTCAAATCCTTGATAGCGGCATAATCCTCCGGCTTGAGCTGGTCTATTTCGAAATAAGACGAACCGGTATAAGGGTCTGCCATCTGTCCTCCGTTAGTCTTGGTCTGGGCATCCTGGGAATAGAAACGCGCAGCCATCTGGAAGGTCACGGCATTGTTCTGGATTTCAGTCTTCAAAGAATCCAATGTCTTGAATGCCTTCTGTCTGTCCTCGTCAGTGTAAGAAGGCTTGATGAGAATATGGCGTGCATTGAACATATCGCCCTTCTTCTCGAGAACTTCAATGATATGGAATCCGTCCGGAGTCTCCACAATCTGCGAAATGACGCCTGGTTTCAATGACATTGCCGCATCCGAGAACGCCGGCCAGAAAATGGACTTGGAAGCAAGACCAAGTTCTCCACCCTTTCTCGCGCTGCCCGGATCCTCCGAATAGATACGTGCCAATGTCGAGAATTTCTCTCCGTTCATGATACGCTCACGGATGCCGAGAAGTTTCTCCTTCACGGCAAGATTCGCAGCCTCCCTGTCAGGATAGATGCAAATCTGGCTGAGCTGGTACTTGATAGGAACCATCGGAAGATCAGCAGGGTCAGTCTCGGCAAGATATTCCTTCACATCATGCGGAGTGAGCTCCGGGACCTGAGAAGAAATCTGCTGCTGCATCTGCTGGGTAAGCGACATGTCCTCCATCTGCTGTTTCCACTCCTGACGGAGTTTATAGAGAGGCTTGCCGTAGGTCTTCTCAACATTATCATCACCTCCAAGCTGGGTACGCATGGCATCAATACGCTGAGACAGTGTACTTGCGACCATTTCCTGGTTCACTGACAATGAATCGACTCTGGCCTGCATGAGGAACAGCTTGTTCTCAAGCATTTTCTCCAGCTGTTCACAACGCATATTCTTATCCGAATACATTCCCTGCATCCGCATATAGAGAATCTCCTGTTCCAATTCAGACAATGAAATCATCTCATTTCCGACGACTGCTATTGTCTTGTCAATGAGGCCATTGCCATATTTCTGTGCAAAACCTGAAATCGGCAGCATCAGTGTGGCAGCAACTGCCGCCAGCTTAAATATATTTTTCATACTCCCTTAATATACAACGAAATTTTCCTGACTGCGCGCATTTTCTAACAAGTCTCGTTCCAAACTGGAAAGAAGCGCCTGTTTTCTGGTACTCAGAATAATATCTTTAATCATTTCCCTATAGTACTCGACCGGGCCGGTAGCTCCCGCCTTCATCATACTGCTGATGTAGGCGATATTGACATTGCCGTTCCCGTCAGGAATTTCCACCACACCGTCTTTCATTGACGACAGCACCGTGCCGTAATCCACCCCGAACTCTCGGGAAAGCTTGACAAGGTCAATCCATTTTCCGCCGAAAGAGGTGTATCTCAATGCTGAAGACACGGCCATGCTGTCGGCCTCAATCCTGTCCTCCGGCTTGGATGATGTCATTTTTTTCATGATGATTCCGAGATTCGGGGAATCAGAAGAGATATACAGAAACTGGGCCTTGGCTATCGGCAGCTGCAACTTGAAGTTCTCGATATGGGATTCATAGTAATTCTCTATCTGTGACTCAGTTACAGCAGTATCCAGACGCTGGTTTATGAATTTCTGCTCATAACGGAATTTGAGCAGAGACTGCCTGTAAGCCTCCAGTTCCTTATCGACATTCTTCTCGCTCTTGGAAAGTTCCTTGTCGGCGAGATCATTGAACATCATGTCGGTAGCCCAGGAATTGATGTACTGCAGAGCGAGTTTCACACTGTCCTCCGGAGATGCGGAGTCAGGAATGTACGCATTCAGCTCGGTATCATACAATTTGTGACTACCGACTTTTGCCACGACTTTGCCGTCATGGACAAACGACGTAATCGTCTTGCACGAAAAAAATGTCGGCAAGACGATTACGATAAGGCATAATGCCAGAATATGTTTAGTTTTTCTTGAACTCAACTTATTATCTGGAATAGTTTGGTGATTCCTTGGTGATGGTCACATCGTGTGGATGGCTCTCAAGGAATCCGGCATTGGTAATTCTCACGAACTGGGCAGCGCGAAGCGACTCGATGTCCTTGGCTCCCACATAGCCCATACCTGCACGGAGACCGCCGACCAACTGATATACGACCTCGCTGACAGTTCCCTTGAAAGGTACCTGAGCGACAATTCCTTCCGGAACAAGCTTCTTGATATCCTCTTCCATATCCTGGAAATACCTGTCTTTAGAGCCATGCTCCATTGCCTCAAGCGAACCCATTCCACGATAAGACTTGAATTTTCTTCCGTTAAGAATGATGGTTTCACCAGGTGACTCCTCTGTTCCGGCAAAGAGCGAACCTGCCATGACAGTACTTGCACCGGCAGCAAGAGCCTTGGTAATGTCACCTGAGTAACGGATACCGCCGTCAGCAATTACAGGAACGCCTGTTCCCTCAAGAGCCTTGGATGCAAGCATTACAGCTGTCAACTGAGGCATACCGACACCGGCAATGATTCGTGTAGTACAGATGGAACCAGGACCGATACCTACCTTGACTGCACTTACACCGGCATCTGCAAGCGCCTTCGCACCCTCACCAGTAGCGACGTTACCCGCAACAATCTGGATATCCCTGTTCTTGAATGCCGCGCAAGCCTTCGCAATGACGTCGAGGACACCCACTGAATGACCATGGGCAGTGTCAATGACAACAGCATCAGCTCCTGCGCTTACCAGCATTTCGATTCTGTCAAGTGTATCGGATTTCACACCTACTGCAGCTGCGACGAGAAGTCTTCCCTTAGAGTCTTTAGATGCGATAGGATTGTCCTTGATCTTCATGAGGTCCTTATATGTAATAAGGCCGACGAGCTTGAAGTCATCATCCACTACAGGAAGTTTCTCTACCTTGCTCTGTCTGAGGATTCCAGTAGCGTCCTGCAGACTGATTCCCTTCTTGGCCGTAACCAGATTTTCCTTGGTCATCACCTCGAACACAGGCTTCTTCTTGTTGTCCTGGAAACGGAGGTCACGGTTAGTGACGATTCCTATGAGTTTTCCATTCAAATCGACAACCGGAATGCCACCGATGTGATGTTTCGCCATAAGAGCCAGTGCATCGCCCACTGTAGCTTCAGGGCTGATGGTGACAGGATCATAAATCATCCCGTTCTCAGCTCTCTTTACGCGACGGACTTGTTCGCACTGCTGCTCAATTGTCATGTTTTTGTGGATGACACCGATACCACCTGCGCGAGCCATTGCGATTGCAAGGTCAGCCTCAGTGACGGTATCCATAGCAGAAGACACGATAGGAGTACAGAGAGTAATATCTCTAGTGAACTTAGTGGAGACATCTACCGCTCTTGGTAGAACTTCAGAGCGTGCAGGTACAAGTAAAACATCATCGAAGGTAAGACCTTCAGGAATTTCTGAATTAACGAACTGCATTGTGAACTATGTATATTTTGGCAAATATAAGAATATTTCGGGATAGAAGTGAAATATTTTTCAATTTCGCACCACTTCTGCTTAGAAATCGTTAGAAACAGCAAGCCGTCCCTGCCAGGTATTCCTCTCCGCCAGTCGGTCATCCAGCATATGCAGTATCTGGAAATTCCTGACAAGACCCCACTGAGTTTCATTGACAAATCTCGGCGGAACCTCTCCTGCTACTCTTTCTATATATAGATCCGGGCGCAGACGTTCCAATATATCTATCACGAAGTCCAGATATTCCGGCAATTCCATACGAAGGAAATCCTGCGGCACTGCAGCATATTCCTTTTCTATGCGGGTCCCTTTAACTATCTGCAGTTGATGGAATTTGACGGAATGAAGCGGCAGAGAGGAAATAAATGAACACTGGTCAGTCAGCATTGACCTTGTCTCCCCCGGGAGGCCGAGGATAAAATGAGCTCCCGGCTCCAGCCCTCTTTCCGCCGTCAGACGGACAGCGCGTTCCGCAGTCGCGACATCATGTCCCCTCCCGACTCGCTCCAATGTCTTGTCATAGCACGATTCAATGCCATATTCCACCTTTACGAGAGGCGCCCCGAAACCATCGCGATGCCAACCGTCAATGACGCGCCCGTCGCGCAGATCGGCCAGAAAATCCAGTTTTTCTTCATCAATGCAATCAGGTCTGGTCCCTATGACGATCCCGACAATCTGGGGATGCGCCAATGCTTCCAGATACAGTTCCCTAAGCCTTGCAATCGGGGCGTAAGTATTTGAATATGACTGGAAATAGGCCAGATAATGTTTCGTGTTGCGGTACCGCACACGATGAAACTCGATACCCTCGTCTATTTGCATTGACAATGACTTTCCGACGGTGCTGTACGATGGATGGAAGGCGGCATTGTCGCAAAATGAGCAGCCTCCGTAGCCGACGGTTCCGTCCCGGTTCGGGCATGTGAATCCGGCGTCTATCACGAGTTTCTGGAGTCTTTCGCCGTACAGGCGTTTGTAATAGCCGACAAATGTATTATATCTTTTTCCGTCCGGGAAACCGGACAATGCGGAAGTGTTTTCGTTCATAAGACAATCCACTTGGAATTTCATGTTTCCGGCCCCGAAATAGTGGGGTCTGCGGGGTACAAATCTATCAAAAAGTATGTATCTTAGCAAGCATGAAAAAATAAGTTGGTAAAGATTTGTGAAGGATTTTCGAGAATAGATTTCTTTTCGAAGAAGGAGTGTACTGGACGTACACGACTGATGAGAAGAGAAATATAGACCGAAAAGGCGAACAAAGATTACCAAGTTATTTTTTGAGGATTACTTAGTTTGCCAGGTGGCATTCTTGAGGATTCTTGCTAATTTTGCAGGGATGTACGGGATTGGAATTCCCGGCTGTGATTTTTAATGACATTGACAATGGCACACACAAGAGAAGAAAAACTTGCGCAGTTCGGCCGCGTGCTGGACATTATGGACAAACTCAGAGAAAAATGCCCATGGAACGGGGCTCAGACCTGGGAAACATTGAGGTCGCTTACTGTAGAGGAAGTTTACGAACTCAGTGATGCTGTCATCAAGCATGAGGACAAAGATGTCGAAAAAGAACTGGGAGACATCCTTCTGCATGTGGTTTTCTATTCCAAAGTAGCTGAAGAGCAGTCGAAATTCGATGTGGCAGATGTCATGGAGCGCTTGTGCGAGAAGATGACATTCCGCCATCCTCATGTGTTCTCTGATGTCCAGGCTGCAGATGCCGAGGCTGTTTCCGAGAACTGGGAAATGATGAAAATGAAGGAGAAGGGCGGGAATAAACGCATTCTTTCAGGTGTTCCGGATTCGCTGCCGCCGATTCTCAAGGCGTATTCGATGCAGGACAAGGCCAGGGGAGTGGGCTTCGACTGGGAGCGTCCGTCACAGGTCTGGGACAAGGTAAAGGAGGAACAGGGCGAGTTTCAGGCAGAGCTTGAGTCAATGTCAGCGGAGGAAGGCCTTGGCGACACCGTGCCTGCCGGATATACAATGACCCCGACTCCTGGTTCTGCCCGTGACCGCGCAGAAGAAGAACTCGGGGACTTCATGTTTGCTGTTGTCAATGCTGCCAGACTCTATGGCCTGAATCCCGATACTGCTCTGAACCGTGCCTGCGACAAGTTCCGTCGCCGTTTCACTTATCTGGAGGAGCATACCATCCGTCAGGGTCGAAATCTTACCGACATGACACTTGCCGAAATGGATGAAATCTGGGATGAGGCCAAGGCCAAAGGCCTATAGTCCGGCTATTTCGTTCTGGTCCAGACAGAGTTTCTGCCAAGTGCGGGAACTCCGATATATCCGCGTAAAGTAAGATTTCCGTCAGACTTCAGTTTGATTGTGGCCTTGTAGGTGTTTCCGCTTTCAGGGTCATAGATGGTGCCGTTCTTCCAGATGCCGTTGTCGTAGGTCATGTCTTTCAGGATTACAACGCCCTTGAGTGTCCTTTTTTTCAGAGAAGCATCCGGATTCTTTTCATCTTTTGCGCCCGCGATAGATGTCCAGACCAGTGTTCCGATATATTTGCCGTTCTGCTTGGTGACTTCCACCTTTCCGGTCTTGTTTTCTGACAAGTAGGTTCCCAGAATTCTGTCCGCGTCATTTGTCTGCGCGAAAGCCATGACGGTACAGAGTACCAATATGGCCGAAATGATTAATTTCTTCATTTTCATAATGTTTTAAATTACAATACTATGCGGCTTCTGCTGAGCCGCTGTTCCTGTCGGAATCTCAGGATTTTCATAAGATATGAACCATCATCGGGCCCGACGGGGACTTGCATCACGCAAAAACCGCGCCCGGACAGATGACTGTAGCCGAGTATCGGACCAACGGTGTAAAAATCGGCCTGATTTTACCCCGTTTGTTCATCTCCGACATGGGCCTCCGG
>ENA-OPCZ01001579-OPCZ01001579.1-human-gut-metagenome-genome-assembly--contig:-NODE-1579-length-11747-cov-4.872306_pt1 | contig 11747 bp, 10 predicted proteins | sample MGYA00241566_ERZ501483 | MGnify/ENA primary metagenome ERZ501483 (study PRJEB25962, sample SAMEA1965191) | human gut metagenome | biome: human gut; feature: human-associated habitat; material: faeces... | reverse complement strand
GGTTTTTTTACAAGGGTTGTTTTCACAAGGATGCTCAGTGAAGGTTATGTAGGAATTAATGGCCTGTTTACAGATATTTTGAATATATTATCTTTATCAGAGCTGGGTGTCGGAACAGCAATTACCTATGCTCTTTATGGTCCTATAGCCAGAAAGGATATAAAAAAACAACAGATCCTGATGATAATGTTCCGGACTTTTTACAGGATAACCGCAGGGGTTGTTCTTATTGCGGGTTTATGCCTGATCCCATTTTTGGATATTCTGATGAAAGACCGACCGGACGTAGATCATCTGATTATAATTTATCTGTTGTATCTGCTGAATTCTTTTGTTTCTTATTTGCTGATCTATAAGAAGATATTGGTAGATGCTCACCAGATGAATTATATTACGGTGATGTATCACAATGGTTTTCTTGTGCTGCAGGATATCTGTCAGATTATTGTACTGCTTCTGACACGAAACTTTATTCTGTTTCTTATTGTTGCAGTTGTATGTACAATGAGTGGAAATATCTGTATGTCCAGAAAAGCAGACAGGCTGTTTCCTTATCTGAAAGAACCATGTAAAGAGCGGCTTTTGCAGGAAGAACGCCGTGATATTTTCAAAAATGTAAAAGCAATGCTGATGCACAAAATTGGAAATGTAGTGGTAAATAATACAGATAATCTGCTGATTTCCAGTTTCGTTGGAGTTGTTACTGCGGGAATCTATTCGAATTATTATCTGATCATAGGGTCAGTACGTCAGGTGCTGGATCAGGCAATGCTGGGTGTTGCTGCAAGTGTGGGAAACCTTGGAGTGACAGAAGAAAAAGAAAAGGTCGGGCAGATTTTTGACAGATTATTTTTCATAGGATACTGGTTGTTTGGATTTGCCGGCATTTGTCTGTTAGAACTTCTGAATCCTTTTGTGGAACTGGCATTTGGTGAAAGATATTTATTTCGGAAAGAGATCGTTCTGATTCTCTGCATTAATTTCTGTATCAATGGAATGAGACGTGCGGTACTGATTTTCAAGGAATCTATGGGATTATTCTGGTATGACAGGTATAAAGCAGTGGTAGAGGCTGTATTGAATCTGGTGATTTCGGTTTTACTGGTCGCAAAGTTTGGGGTGGCAGGTATATTTGCGGGTACGTTTTGCAGTACAGTTCTTACTTCCGTGTGGGTAGAGCCTTATGTAATCTATAAATACAGACTTGAGAAACCTGTTACTGAATTTTTTACAAAATATGCAGGATATCTGGGAGTGATGGCTGTAGTATGGGGTATAACAGAATATTGCTGCAGATTTATTTCGGGTCAGGTTTTCTTGGTTCTGATATGCAGGCTGGGAATCTGCCTGACTGTGCCGAATATTTTATTGTGGCTTATCTACAGGAGAACTGTAGAATGGAAGGAATTATGGAATTTGCTGAAAAGAATTTCAGGACGAGTCTTTGCAGGAGGTAAAAGGTGACAGCTTTGGAAAAACAGCAAAAAAAGATTTCCGTGATCATACCTGTGTATAATGCAGAAAAATATATCAGAGAAACTCTGGACAGTATTATAAAACAGAGCTATAAAAATCGGGAGATTATATTGATAGAAAATGGATCAAAGGACAGAGGACCTCATATTATACAGGAATATGCTGCCAAATATCCGGAAATCCATATTATCAAGGGTTCGGGGAAAGGACCGGGGGCTGCAAGGAACAGAGGAATGAGACTTGCAAAAGGTGATTATATTATATTTGCGGATGCAGATGACTATTTTCCGGATGCAGAAATTTTTCGTAAATATGTAAGCCTTGGAGAACAGACAAATGCAGATATTATTGTCAGCAATTATGCAAGGCTGTGGGAAGAGAAAATATTGCCTGCAGCGAAACATGAATCCTTTGCGTTATGTAGTCCTTCATCTGAGGAATTCAGATTTCAGGGATTTTTCTCAGTTGGCACACTTTCTTATGTATGGGGAAAGTTGTATAGAAGAGAGTTTCTGAGAAAATATCAGGTTACTTTTACAGATCTTTCCTATGCAGAAGATAAATTGTTTAATATGCAGTGCTATATTTGTGATGCAAAATATGTATTTCTGGAAGATATAGGATATATTTACAGAAAGAATGATCAGTCAGTTTCCTGGCAGTATCGTTCAGATTCTGCGGAGAATTGGTTCAGGATGGCATATGAACTGAAGGGATGGCTTGAGCAGAAGAATAAAAATACGGAAGAATATGCATCGCTGATCAGATATTTAATCCTTTTTGCTGCATTTTTTGATGGAAAAATGGAGTATATGCAACACAGAAAATCTTTGTGGGCAGTCAGGAAAGTTCTGCGGAAATATGGAAGCAATCCCATGGGAAAGAAAGTTTTTACAGAACTGTCAGACAGAACAAGAAACCTGCAGCTTAAACAGAATTTATGGAAAATTATGATCAGGACATTTTCAACAGGAATGAAGAAACAGTGGTATATATTAATGGCAGTGGGCATCAGGATGCTGATTTCTCATCGGGTTGATGAACGGCTTTCTGATACCGGGATGAGAGGATAAAAAACAGCGGCTTCTGGTCAGGAGTCGCTGTTTTCAAAAATCCGGATCAGTTTAGTCTTCTGATTACTTTTCTTAAAGTCATGAAGAGTCTGCCGGAATGTTGTATTTCGTATTGTGTAGGTGTTGCGAATAAAACAGATAAATGTGATACACCAGAGTGCAGGCCAGAGGACTGGATAATGGCTGGCTTTTGGAAAGCGGACCTTCATCTGGATGTGTCCTTCTTTGAAGTAAGTAAGGAAGTTAACCTTCTGATATGAACTGCTTCCAACCAGTGACTGGGAAATGTCGGTTCCCATATCGCCGTCTTTAAGGATCTGTATTATGAAATCATGGCAGTCGTGTGGATTGTACTGTGTCCGGGCGTCTATAGAATCCGGAAGACCCAGATATTTCCTGCAGCATTCCAGAATGATTTCGTACAGATGGCTGATGCGGGATTCTCTGCACCATTCATGAATCTGCCGGAAATTGATTTCTTTTTCATGACGCTTCAGATAAAAGGTAAAATCACAGAGAAGGCGGATACCGAATCCGCTGTACAGATAATGCTTCAGCATATGATGAATCATATAGAAAGTATATTCTGTGGGCGGCAGGACTGTGTAAGTATATCCGTGGATTGTCTGGGTGGATGCTTTCAGACATTCCGGTGAGAAGACAGAATCCACAAGTTTGTTGGCGGGGTTGTACTGGTACTGGCCAACTACACGATAGTGAAGCTCCAGGAGAAAACGGCGCCCGGTTTTAGGAAATATATAACGGTAGGTTACATGGTGGTCACTGAGTTCATCCTCAGAGATATATCCGTTGCTTTCAAGAATTGCCTGTGCTCTGGTGAAGTCAGAAGGATCAGCCAGATATAGGTCAAGATCTCCAAGCTTACGATATTCAGGAACCGGATAGCAGTCAGCCAGACTCAGACCCTTCAGAAGATAACAGTCAATATTGTTCTTTCTTAAAAGAGAGACTGTAAGCCGGGTGAAATGCTCAATCTGATAATAATTCAGCATCATGCCTTTTACCTGCTGCTTCATGGCAGGATAGACAGAAGCAGACCGGAGATATGGCAGTACAAATGGGACAGTACAATGTTCCTGCGCCAGTTTTGCCAGAGCAGGAAGGTCTTCCGGATGTACGGAAACAGAATGATCAGAACCGGTGCAGATATTTTTTATTATTTTCAGATAGGTATTGTATATTTGTTCCATAGGAGTCTCCTGAAAGTGTGTAAAATGGATACCGTTCAGAGATTGAATGGCAGTAATAAATAATAGTAAGTATATCATGTTATTGCGTGGAAATAAAGGAAAAGGAAGGGGAAAAGAGAAAATGAAAAAAACAGAAGGTTATGTAGTCAGGAGACTGGAGGATGAATATCTCGTACTTCCGTCAGGAAGAAGAACAGAAGAAGTCAATGAGGTGATCTCATTGAGCGAAACGGCAGGCTTTATTTATATGCACGCGGAACGGGCAGAGAATGTTTATGAACTGACACAACTGGTAGCAGAAGAGTATGAGATAGAGCCTGCTGAAGTTCTTGAAGATGTAAGGAATGTAGTCCTGACTTTGCAGAAAAAAGGAATTCTCCTATGAAAAATGGATGATCATGAGTGATGAAGCTTTCTGAGAAATGCTGACAGTTTAAAACAGAATGGGCGAACGGGCAGCATAAAAAGCCACAGGGAAGAAACAAATTTGTAGAAAGGATTTTCTACAGTAAATTCTTTGCCGCTACGATTTACGGCAATCAGTTTTCCGATAATCTGATCCTGACGCAAAGGACCTTCCACTTCGTATTGGTTGTCACCCACCATATAAAAGCCGTCAGATGTTATCCGGCAGATGCGGTGAAGCACGAGGATACCCTGATCACGCCTGTAGAGGACTACATCATTCCTGTGGCAGTCTGTGTAGTCTGTCTGTTGGATCAGTGCTTCATCCCGTCCGGGAATAAAGAGAGGGTACATGCTGTAACCCTGAGGCTTGATGCGGATAATATTTCCCTCCCGGAGAAGCTGCTCCAGGTCGATTTTAACTGGGTCTGATTTTGTGGTATTCATAGTATTTGTCCTTATTCCTGTTATAAAAATAGCTGATGTTCGGAAATAAAGTTCTGAACAGGCGTATTATAACATTAAGATAACAAAAGGACAACAGAAAGAGTTTTCCTGTCGTAGTAAAAAAACAGTATATTTTGTGTAAGAATACTTGACTTTCTGAGGGGATATAGATAAGATAAAGAAAAAGATGAAACCGACGAAAATGCTAGATTTTAGAGAGATAGAGGTAATTAATTTATGAAAACGTATAAGAAGCCGGTAGTAACTGTTGACGCAGGAATGGCAGAGGGTGTTTATGCAGCAAGCGGTGCCAAGGGAACATTAAATGTAACATATTATGGCGTATGGGACAGATGGGGAACTAATGGTGGCAAGGGTCTGGCAATGGCAAACTGGTCAGATATTGATGGAACAATTACTTTAAATATTACTTTTAATGATACAGTAGATCAGGCTGAGACAGATGATGCTTCTGTACAGACATCCTGGTCAGGTAAGACTGCAACATTCACATTTGCAAGTACAGCATCAAATCCACTGACTATTGGAATTCATCTGAATCATGGAACAAGCATTGATGATCTCAAGATGACAGGATTTACTTATTCTGTGAACTAAGTTGCCCTGTAAAGGAGAGAGAGAAGTTTGAAAATATATGAGAAACCAGTTGTTTCTGTGGATGCAGGGATGATGGAAGGTGTGTATATGCAGAGTGGTGGTGCATCATCAACATCTGGTGGATTTACAGTAAGCTTTTTTAATAAAAGTGTATACTATCAGGAAAATGGAGCAGAGACATATAGGGCATCATGGAGTTCTGGAAATGTGAAAAGTATTACTTTGGTGTTTAATCAAAACATAGACAGCGCAAGTGCCAATACCAATGTAAATGTTTCTGGAAAAACAATTACAGCTTCATATAGTGGATGGTCTCCAACTTCACCAGTAGATATAACAGTTGTAGTATCAACAGGACTTTCTTCGTTGCAGTTGGAAAGTTATTCTTGCGACATGGAATAACAAATTTTGATTAGGGGGATTTGCTATGAAACAATATTCTAAACCGGTAGTTTCTGTAGACAATGGAATGGCAGAAGGTGTATACGCTGCAAGTGGTGCAGGATGTTATACGGCAACTGCAAATATTCATCAGACACCACAAACTGGAAGAGGAGATTACAGAATTCAAGTAAATGGTCAGCATCATTCAGACCATACAAAGGAAGCACAGACTTTGACTATTTCATTTAATCAGCCAGTAACATATTCATCTTCTCAGGGAACCTTGGCAGGTGCAACAACAGGAACTACTTTGACAATTAACTACACTTACCATCAAAATCCAAATGATAATATTGGTTTGGGGGATTTGGTTGTAGTATCTGATCCAGGTCTGTCAATTACAGGTGTGAGCATTACAGATTAATTATTAATATTAAAAAGGATTGGGGATTTACCCAATCCTTTTTGCAACATCATATATTCTATTAAAATTCATTTACCATCTTTGCAATCTCATCTTTCTCCAGCACTTTGCATTTCTTATCCCGTATCGCATAAACCCTGTTACAGATATTCAGAACCGTAGGTCTGTGTGTGGTTACAATACAGGTTCTCGGGTAGGTATCCTGCATGATATTTCGCAGGACTTTTCGTTCAGTAGCTACATCCAGTGCGGAGGTAGCCTCATCCAGCAGCAGGATCGGTGATCTGCGCAGTAATGCTCTGGCAATGGAGAGCCTCTGTGCCTGACCTTCGGAGAAACCGCCGCCCCGTTCCTTAACGATGCTTTCAATTCCATTCGGGAGTTTTTCCACAAAATCCCATGCGCAGGCAAGTTTCAGCGCCTCAATAATTTCTTCATCTGTAGCATCCTGTTTCACATTTCGCATATTTTCTGCAATTGTTCCTGAAAACATTGTATTTCCCTGTGGCACATAGGAGAATAACTTCCTTGTAGAAGGAGACATATCGATCATGTGTTCATGATCTGCTCCGGCACATATATGAGAAGAACCATCCTGTGGTGTCAGAAGAGACAGGATCAGGCGCAGCATAGTTGTCTTGCCTTCACCGGAAGGCCCTACCAGAGCCACAATCTCATGAGGATAAGCTTCTATGGAAGCATTGGCGAAAACAGCAGTACCATTATGATAGGTATAGCTGAGATTTTTCATGTTCAGACCGATTCCTTCAGACTTATGATGCTTTTCAAAGCTGCGTACAGCAGAATCCTGACTGTAGTCCTCCTGCGGCATTTCCACGATATCCATCAGTCTTCCTGCCGAAATAGTCAGTGAGATGGCTGACGGGATCAGACTTACCAGAGAATTTACCGAACTTGTCAATGTACCGGACAAAGACAGAAACATAGTCATAGTTCCGTAACTGATCGCATTGCTCCATACACGGTAGATTCCCCATCCATAACAACTGTAAGATACGATAAATCCGATAATGGACATGAGAACAGAAGTCATAATGGACATCTTCTGGAAGTCCAGTCTCATGTTAATATAATCTTTCTGAAGAGATTTCAGTTTCTCTGTATAAAAGTGAATCAGGTCGAAAGCCTTGATCGTCTGGATATTGGAGAAAGCTTCCTGGTTAAATCCATAAAGCTTTGCATTCATAGCCGCACTTCTCTGATTGTTATCACGCATTCGTTTCAGCAGCGGCTTCGAAAGCAGAGCACTGAAGGGGATTCCAAGCAGTGCAAAAAGTGCGAAAGTAGGGTCATAATAAAGCACGATTGCCAGTGCACTGATAAAACGAAAAGTATAAATGATCAGGTTGGGGATCCAGTTCAGGATTCCGCTTGAAATGTTGGAGGCATCGGAACTCCAGCGTGTCACCAGATCTCCGGTGTGGTAATCGGTCAGGGATTCCCAGTCAGTGACCAGCATTTTGGCAAAGATGTCGTTCTTGATTTCGGAGTCAACCTTCAGGTTAATGAAAGTAGAGGCATATCCGGATGCCTGCGAAACCAGAATGTTTGCGACAGAGAAGTCGATCATTGCGGCAAAGGTACTTATAAGTTTCCCGGTCTGGTGTCCGGTAATAATATCTACCAGATCTCTGGAAATCAGACTGGAAACCAGAGAGACACCTGTTCCGACCAGACCAAGCAGTGTATACAGGATCATGGCTTTCCAGTAACGTCTGCCGTACTGATAGATCCACAATGTCTGTTTCCACATTTTTTTCAGGGTTCCCTGTTTCAGGTGCTTCCAGATCAGGAGTATTTTTTCTTTCATGGCAGCTCCTCCAGTTGATCAATGGCATTTTTCATCACGCAGGCGGCAGAAGCATTCTTTGTACAGAGAAGATGTAGTACCGGCACGCGGTCAGCGATTTCCTCGGCAAAGAAAAGATTTTCTGAAAGCTGGCGTTCAGTCCATGCAGGGGAGATCATGCGTTGCATGACACGGAGGACTTTTTCCGAAGGATTTAACTCTTCCAGATAATCTGTCTGCAGGTCGCGCCCAAGGAGGACAATTCCTCCGAGTTCATATGCTTCGGCAGTAAAAATCCCGGAAGTTCCGCACCAGGGGATGCCATAGACGATGATATGATCCTCCTTTAATCCAAGAAGATTCAGGTCTCCGTTTAAATACGGTGTGTCAAAAAGCTCATGCCACAGAGCGGTGTGTGTGGATTTTCCCATTCCGGAATGACCGGAAAACAGCCATGCTTTTCCCTGATAGAGAACAGAAGCTGAGTGGATTGCAAACAGTCCGTTTCTTTGTGCTGTAAAAAGGAAAAACAGCCGTATGGCGTGAAATAAATTTTCTATATTTGTTTCAGAAACCTGCGGGTGGCAGTAAATCCGTACATAAGTACTATCTTTCAGCATATGAGCTTCGTAAAGATTCTGCATCTGTGGGAAAAGGACAACATAACGGTCGGGATTTTCAAAAACAGTCATTTCAGAATTCTGCAGAAGAACCTGTCCGTAACAACGGCTGGGCGGAGGCGTGGTGACCAGTTCGATTTCCTGTGAGGTATCATCATCCGGAAATTCATGATAAAAAGGTTTGAAATTTGGGGAAATCAGTTCTGCAGAACCGTATAGTTTTATACAGATTCCTGCGATGATCATAGAGACAGAAGGGATTGATGAAATCAGGTGGAGATCTTCTGTGATCATTCCCATAGCTGTAAGCTGTGTCAGAAAATCCGTCACATCTTTCAGAAGTTCAGGAAGATAAGCCTCATCCAGATGATAAGTTCTGGCAAGTATTTCTGCCAGTTGATGCGGTTCGGCACCTTCATGATGCTGAAGTACATTCCACAGGAAAGTACTGGTCTCATTCAGCACAAAGCCTTTTTTCAGATCGGCAATCTGCTGACCATAAGGTAAGAGATAACTGATACCTTTGATTTTTCGAAGTGTATATCCGGGCTGACATTTGAACATGATAAAAAAGATTCCTTTCTTTTCAAAGTCAATTTTTGTAAACTTATATATGTGTTGTGATGTCTGTGATTATAGCAAATTATAACACTGAGGAGGGAAGAAATACAAGCTATTGCCAATTGATGTACAAAAGTATAAAATAGTTTCAAAAGCAGGCAGTATCAGACTGCCGGGAATGTAAAGGAGGAAAAGCTTTTATGGATTTAAAGAAATTTGTGCTGGAAGGTAATCCTGTATGCAGAAAGGAAGCTGTGATCGTGGGCGATCATTTCAGGATTACAATGCTCACAACTGCCCTGATCCGTTTTGAGTACAGCGAAGACGGAGGATTTGAGGACAGAGCAACACAGATGGTATGCAATCGTGATTTCCCGGTGCCGGAATTCAGGGTGAGCGATGGCGGTGAGGAATTACATATTTACACCAAAGACCTGGAAATCCACTATGACAGGCAGAAATTTTCTCCAAGCGGTCTGATGATACGCGTTGCGGGTGGAAAAGCCAGCGAGCGTGTGTGGCATTATGGTGATGAACCGAAAGATCTGCTGGGAACAGCCAGAACCCTGGATGAAGCAGACGGTGAGATTCCGCTGAGTCATGGCATTATGTCCAGAAACGGTTTTTCAGTGTTGGATGATTCCCACACAATGGCTATGGGCGAAGATGGAATGGTAGAGCCACGTCAGGGAAACAGAGCAGACTTTTATTTCTTTGGATATGGTCACAGATATGTGGAATGTCTGCAGGATTTTTACAGATTATGTGGAAAAACACCTCTGCTTCCAAGATATACGTTCGGAAACTGGTGGAGCAGATATCACAAATACACAGAGACAGAGTACAAAGAACTGGTAGAGCGTTTTGAGAAAGAAGAAGTGCCATTTTCTGTTGCAGTTGTAGATATGGACTGGCATCTGGTAGAGGATGTACCTCCTGTATATGGAAGCGGATGGACAGGATATACCTGGAATAAGAAGTTTTTCCCCAATCCGCCTGAATTTATGGACTGGCTGCACAAACATGGATATAAGATCACACTGAACGTACATCCGGCAGATGGAGTGCGTGCTTATGAAGAAGCCTATCCGAGAGTTGCAGAGAAGATGGGAATTGATCCTGCAAGTAAGGAACCGGTACTTTTTGATATGACAGATCCGAAATTCATTGAGACATATTTTGAGGAACTGCATCATCCGATGGATGAAGAGGGAGTAGACTTCTGGTGGCTTGACTGGCAGCAGGGAACTGTAACCAAGGTTCCGGGACTGGATCCGCTCTGGATGCTGAACCACTATCACTATCTGGACAGCAAGTGGAAAGGAAAACGTGCGCTGACTTTCTCAAGATATGCAGGTCCAGGAAGCCACAGATACCCGGTTGGTTTTTCCGGTGATACGTTCATTACCTGGGAGAGTCTGAAATTTCAGCCATATTTCACAGCAAATGCCAGCAACATCGGTTTTGGATGGTGGAGTCATGATATCGGTGGACATATGTTTGGATACAGAGACGACGAGCTCACTGCAAGGTGGGTACAGCTTGGAGTCTTTTCACCAATGAATCGTCTGCACAGCACAGATAACCCGTTTAATGGAAAAGAACCGTGGAAATACAACCAGATTGTAGAAACAGTAATGAAGAATTTCCTGAAACTGCGTCATAAGCTGGTTCCGTATCTTTACACTATGAACCGTCGTGCAAGCAGAGCGGGACTGCCACTGGTACAGCCGATGTATTATCTGGAGCCGGAGCGTGAGGAAACCTATGAAGTACCGAACAACTATTATTTCGGCACAGAGATGATGGTATCTCCAATCACAGATAAGCTGGATCCGGTAACAGGACTTGCAGGCGCAAAGACATGGATTCCGCAGGGAATCTGGTATGATTTCTTTAACGGAAGAGCATATAAGGGCGGCAGAAAAGTGGATCTCTGGAGAGATATTTATGAGATGCCGGTACTTGTGCGTGAAGGCAGCATCATTCCACTGAAGGACATGGAAGGATATGATAATTCCATTGAGAATCCTGAGAAACTGGAAGTACTTGTATATCCTGGAGAATCAGGAGAATTTGTACTCTGGGAAGACGGTGGGGACACACCGGAAGACCTGGATGAGAATTGGGTATCCACCAGAATGACGAAGACTGCAGATGAGAATGGAACAGTATTTATTGTAGAAGCTGCACAGGGAAATACAGCAGTGATCCCGCAGAAACGTTCCTGGAAGATCCGCTTCTGCAACATTCAGGACAAACCGCAGGAGGTTACTGTAAACGGACAGGTATATAAGGATGCAGAGTTCGCAGAGGATAAGAAGCTTCATGGAACAATAGTGATCCTCAAGGATGTGCCGGCAGATGCACAGGTGAAGGTTACTTTTGCGGCAGATGCAGCTGTTTATCAGAGAGATTATGCAGAAGAGGTCTATGAGATTCTGGAAAAAGCACAGATTACCTATGCACAGAAGACAGACGTTTATAAAGTAGTGAAAGAGCTGGGCACAGAGGCAGTGCCAGTTCTGGTATCCATGAATTTGAATCCGTCATTGCTTGGGGTACTGATGGAGATTCTTACAATGGGAATTTAACCGAATCAAGTAAGTGTGCCAACAAGTTGATTTCTCGAACAATCTTGCGTCTAAATTTCTTATTTCCGCGTTGTCGTCGGTCGCCGTAGCCACCGCTACGCCTCCTTCCTCCGCCTTGAAATAA
>ENA-OPCZ01001568-OPCZ01001568.1-human-gut-metagenome-genome-assembly--contig:-NODE-1568-length-11813-cov-4.215088_pt1 | contig 11813 bp, 3 predicted proteins | sample MGYA00241566_ERZ501483 | MGnify/ENA primary metagenome ERZ501483 (study PRJEB25962, sample SAMEA1965191) | human gut metagenome | biome: human gut; feature: human-associated habitat; material: faeces... | reverse complement strand
CAATATGAGGGACTGACGCAGCTGATAGTTACCAAAGATATGGCAGAGCGCAAGACGAAGATGATTGAGCTTGGCGATGCCTTTATTGCCTTTCCCGGCGGCGTGGGAACGCTGGAGGAGGTCAGCGAGATTATGTCTAAGATTTCACTGGGACACCTGCAGGCGCCGTGTATTTATTATAATCTTGACGGTTATTATGATGACGTAAAGCACTTTCTGCAGGAGATGATTCTTAAAGGTTTCTCTTCTGCAGAAAAGCAGCAGGGAGTATATTTTGCGGAAAGTCTGGAAGAGATAAAGGAATTATTAAAATAAGAAAGAGTTGACGAGAATATAAAAAGGCTGACGCTGCGTATTTACGCAAGGCGTCAGCCTTTTTGCTGTTCAGTATGAAGGTTAGTGGTTAAACATGAAGGCCGAGGTCGTGAGTCTCCTGCAGCTTGCTGCTGCCGCTTTTAGTCTTTCTGTAAATAGGGCATGAACTGAAAATTTTTATCTAAATATTGACCGGCATAAGCTACACCTTTACCCATGGTGAAGGCTGCCAGGATGGTGCCTATTCCCAGTCCGTCTATATGTCCCAATAAGAACAGTGTCAGCAGGGCCGTGATAGCAAGGCAGGTTACATCAAAGGTGATTTTGATTTTAGCGTACTCGATTTTTATGATGGCGCTCAACTCACGCGGGAACAAATCCGTAGGGATAATGGGCAGGCCGCAGCGGTTGGACAAAGCAATACCGATACAGATTAAAACATAGCTTACGATAAAATACAGCACACGCCAGGAAAAGGCCTGCGGTAACATGTTTATATACAGCTCGAACAAATCAAGGAATTGGCTGAATATAAAGCCTACAACAAAGCTGAACATATAGGACGCAATAAACTTTTTGCGCAGATACATCAGGCTGGCGATAAGCAATCCTTGGAAAATGTAGGTCCAGGTACCAAGTGTGAGCTTAGGAAAGGCTTCACTGAAGGCAAAGGGAACGCTGCTGATGGCGCTGATGCCGGAACCGGAGTAGAGCATGAGCACGACGCTGAAGCTGTTGATGATTACTGCAACCAAAAGTGCTAGCTCACCGCACAAGGTCAGACGTGAATTTTTTTCGTTTAAAAGCATTTTTTAACCCCTCTCGAAAACAATAAATTTATCAAAAATGCATTTCCTATTATATTACTAAATTTTGTGTTTGGCAAATTTGGGCAGGATTTTTTCTAAGATTATTATAAGCGATTCCCAAAACTGGTAAGTTATGTTTTTGCTGGTTGTAAAATAGTATTGACACATAAAATATAGCATGGTACAATGAAACAAATAAGATTTAATATCAAAAGACTTAGAGTAGAGAATGGTAGCAGATAAATTAAGTACAAGTTTTAAAAATAAAATAGATACCAAAGACCTTAACACGCGAAATAGCGTAAGCTTACCTGAATAGAAGACCGTAAAGTCGGATTGCAGTTAAAGCTTAGTGATTACCTGACTATTGGCTTGGTTTCACTGTGGAATCGGTGCGCCTTGGTGCGCCTGATACACGAGTGATACCAGGCTTTTTCTTTTGCGAAGCATTAGTTGTTGCCAGGAAAAGGATATGTATGATTGAAGAAAGGAGTTTGACGTCGTATTTAATCATTTAGAAGACCACCAAGATAATTAAAGGGGGAAATATTATGTCAAAAAGTAATTCTTTTAAAAAATCAAGAAAATTAGCTTTGGGTATTGCTGTGGCAATGGGATGCAGCTTTGCAACTGTGGCATTTGCAGACCAACCAACGGTATATAACGAAGCTATAAAAGGACACTTTCAAGCATCTGGAACAGATAAGTATGATCAGTATTATGTAGATAATGGCGTTTTTGATAAAGCGACGGATACGTATAATTTTACAGATAAAAATATTCAGCTTAATGTCAAAAATAATCATGTAAATGCTTCTGCTAGTGCTAATATGAACGCTTATGCAGGTGTTTCGGCAGAGAGAGATAATAAAACTATTATAGATTTACATGGTGGTAATTTGGAAATTAATGCTAGTGCTGATGAAAAAACTTATCGTTCCTTAGGTATTCTTGCAACTGGTTCTGTAACTGATAAAGAAAATGGTAATGTAGAAATTAAGAATGCCGGAGCTATAACGATAAATGCTAGCACGTCAAAAGGTGGTATTGCGACAGGTATAGCTGCTAGTGGAGAAGTATTCATTCACAATGGTGGAGATAACTTAGAAAGTAAAATTCTCAAAATAAATGCTACCAAAAAAGGCGGTAAAGGTGGAACCGGTATTGATGTAAATGGTTCTTTGGGAATTGAATCGACAAAAGTTATTATTGATGGTTTGGTAGATATACAAAATATGACTACAGCTGTAAATGTAGATAGTGGCTTGTTTGAAGCAGCTGGAGGCAAATTTAGTTCTCTTGGTCAAGCTTTTAGTGTACAAGGGGGTAATTCTACCTGTGAACCAATTATTAGACTGAACATGGTCAAAGACCAATCTAGTAATACCATCACCTCTGGAAAAAACCTTGTTCAAATAGATGGTAATATTGATATGGATAACATAAATGGAAATGTACAGGTGAATATTGGATTGTATGGTGCAGAAGCATATTGGAATGGCAGTTTAACAGGTGGTTCTGTAAACAAAGATTTATCTGCCGATGGCTTGGCAAATGGAATGAATTTATTTATGGATCAAGGTGCTAGGTGGACGGGTGCAAATAGCGCAAGCAATCCGATGACATTAAGAATGCATAATGAATCTGTTTGGGAAGGTGGTAACTATGGTATAGATATGCCAAGTGAAAAAAGTAGGGCTTGGTGTATTACGCTAGATACCGGTTCTTTGTGGAAAACCAACGGAAATCCGGTCGGCGTAAAATATTTCACTGGTGGCAAGACTGAAGCTGAGCGCGGTTATGTGGATATGACTACTGTAAGAGAAACTGCTTCCACTATCTATAAAGGTGAGATGGTCATTGATAATTATGCCGGCAACACCATGTTCTTCTATGGCCGCGACAGCGAATACCCAACCCGTGTTCTCGGCGGCAACATTACCATCGGCAGTGCAGCCGAAGGCTCCGTAATTACCCTGAGCACGGATAATGACGGCATTGATACCAGTAACGCAGGTGAAGTAAGCAAGGTGCTGAACAAGTTGGCCAACAAGCTGACCTACACCGGCGCAATCGACGGTGCGGAAAATAATCTTGATGGTTATGTGCAGATTGCCGAAGGCCTGACAGCCAGCTCTGCAGCTCTTAAGCTTGGTGACATCAACTTCTCTGCGGAAGATGGTAAGGGCAGCCTGAAGGAAGGCTCTATTATTACTCCGGAAAACAAAAAGAATCCTGAAGTAATCTATGGCGACAAAGAAACCGCTATGATGAAGGGCGCTAAGACTGCCATGGCTTCCACCGCTTTGCTGTGGCGTGCAGAAAACAATGATCTTATGAAGCGTATGGGCGACCTGCGTCTGAGCGAAGATGAAAGCGGCATCTGGGCTAAGTATTATGGCGGCAAATACAGCATGGATGCGCAAAATACTGATCTGAATCTGAAATACAACGCTTATCAGGTTGGTTATGATAAGGAAGTAGGAAACGGTTGGAAAGCAGGCGTGGCTCTTTCCTACAATGATGGCAATTCTTCCTATGGCAACGGTCGTGCCGATATTAAGGGTACAAGCTTGGGACTGTATGGTACTTGGCAGGGTGATAGCGGTCAATATCTTGATTTGATTGCTAAATACACTCGCCTGGAAAATGAATTCGATGTACGCAATGCTTATGGTCATAAGCTGAATGGCGATTATAAAACATGGGGTGCATCTTTGAGCGCAGAATATGGCAAGCGTTTTGAAGGCAAAAACGGTTTGTATGTTGATCCGAGCTTAGAACTGACTGTAGGCCGTATTGCTGCGAAGGACTATGCTGCAACAAGCGACTATCTCAGTGCCTGGGGCAAGAATAAGAATATGGATGTTGCACAGGATGCATTCACCAGCTGCATCGCTCGCTTGGGCGTACGTGTAGGCCAGACAACTGATAATGCAAGCTACTTTGTAAAACTGGCAGCAGCACATGAATTCAGCGGTGACTTTGACAGTGCGTTCCGTGCAGTAGGCGAACAGGGCGGTAAAACAAGCCTTGACTTTGGCGATACCTGGTATGAAGCACAGGTTGGCGTGACTGCGAAGCTTAGTGCTGCCAACACCTTCTATGCAACCTATGGCTGCAGCTTTGGCGGAGATGTAGAGCAAAAATATCGTCTTGATGCCGGCCTGCGCTGGAGCTTCTAAGATTTAAAGCCCCTTACTTTTAGTTTTGTATAAAGCTTGTAGAATCAGGCTTTAAATACTCCTTTTCAAAAAACTCATCTATTGTTCCGCGTATAATAAAAAGTTAAAAACATATTAAACAAATAGGGAAGCATGGTGAGAATCCGGCACTGTACCGCAATTGTATTAGGGAGTGCCTTCATCATATAAACTGATTGCCGCAGCTTATACCTTTCGCACAGGGATGGAGACATGAAGATCTTGAGTCAAAGCGCTGTTTGTTTAAGATATCCATTGAACCTGCGATTTACAGGCGGATAAGAGCAATTGCTTTCGTGTGCCTAAAAGGGGGACGAGGATTCATTATGAAGTATGAGGATTTAAAGGCAAGATTTAATCATTTTTCAAAATGCGACGAAACATATGTAACAATACCGCGTGAGTATTTGCTGACGCTTATAGGTGAGCTTTTAAGGCTGCGCCGGCGCGATGGAGCCAGAGCGCATCAAGGTAAATTTAATGATGCCCGTGCTAACTGTTAAAAAACAGATCTTTAAACACATGGTTTAATATAATAAAAAAATATACATCATGTACTTCAGCACGCCAAATAGCTCTAGCTTACCTGCACAGGAGACCGTAAAGTCGGATTGCAGCTGAAGACATATAAAATTAAGTCTTTTTTTTTATAAGTTTATGATAAATTTCCGGGTTAAGGAGGAGATTTTAGTGAAAAATATTAATGGCCAAAATATTTTAGCTGCGGCAATTGCTGTATCTCTGGGATGTTCTGTTACAAACTTTTTGCCTGCAGCATATGCTGCTCCGTCTGATGCTGCGCAGACAGCAAGCAATGATGCTGATGACTCATTGATGGACTTCAGCCTTGATGCTATGACGGTAGAAGCTAAACGTCCTGATTGGGAAAGCAAGCTTTCTCCCGGTACGGTAAACATTGTGCGTCCTGATGAATTCAAAGGTGAGCAGAAATCATTGCCTGACTTGCTTTTGACCGTGCCCGGTGTGCACGTGCGTGAGGTAAACGGCAAGGGCCAGTATACAACAGTGACTATGCGTGGCTCCACTGCTGCGCAGGTCGGCATTTTTATTGACGGTGTATTGGCTAACCTTGGCGGTGATACTGCGGTTGACCTTTCGACAATTCCTGTAAAAAACGTAGAACGTATTGAGGTTTACCGCGGTTATATTCCCAGCCGTTTTGGCGGTACTTTTATGGGCGGTGTTATCAACATTGTTACCAAAAAGCCGGAAACGACAGATGTATCCTTAGAGGTTGGCAAAAGCTCTTATGGTGGCAAAAGAGGCTCTATGGAAATAACAGCTCCTCTGGGGGATGGTTCGTTAATGGTTGGCACTAACTATGAATCCAGCGACGGAGATTTCAAGTATAAAAACTATGCTGCGGAAAGATATTTGCCATATGGTGAGCAGCAGATAGCAGGTCAGCAGAAAGTAATCGATAATTTTAATAATGAAACCATCGATTATATGACCAAAGGTGCTGTAATAAATCTGCAGCAGGAACAAATAGATTACTATAAAGCAAATAATGATGCCTGGTTGGGATTTGTAAGAAGCGACAGCCTAAAGGATGCTATTTATGACAACAGGTATGAATATGCGAAAAAAGATGTCGGCAATTCCAATCTGTATTTAATTGAACAACAGGTGGTAGACAGAGGTCTTAAGGATGAGTATCTTAAAAGAGGCTATGATGACAGTGACTGGCATGAGGCGCTGCAATATGACTGGATCGGCAGTTCCTTCGGTGAGGGTGTTCTTACACCTGAAATCAAGGAAGAAATTCTTAAAGAGTATGGCGATAAAGTAGTTCAGAATAATATAGATAAGTGGACGAATGATGCGGATCCTGATAAAAATAAAAATCAGGCCGGCAGAAAAGAGTCTTTGGAAAAATTAAAACAAAAACAGAAGGAAGCAGAAAATGCTACTAGATATAGAAAATATAATGATTATGAAAAGACCAGTACGATTGTAAAATGGCAAAATAAAAACTGGGTTATCAAAGGCACATATGATACTTTGGACAGACATATGCCGGACAGTGTATGGCTGGGTGATGTTAATGCGGCGGTTTATAATAATGGCGTTGATTTGAGCGACAGATATTATTATGACAGCCGCAGACAGAAACAGAACAGTGCCAGCCTGATGCTGCAGAACCGTCAGGAGGTTGGCAAGCTTGAATGGGGCTGGATGCTTGACTACATGTATCAGAATAAAAAATATCGGGCCGAGCATATCAATACAGCGTATCCGAACAGTGAATGGGATATGCAGAACCAGCCGTTGCGCGAATGGAGCCGTTATAAATCTAACAAATACACAGCTCAGATTGATGGCGGTTACAAGCTGAACGATAACAATATGCTGGACTTTTTGATTAACTATTCCAAAGAAGGCTTGGATATAGACGGTTCCAACATGGCTAAAATTTTAGGTGGACAGGCCAGTCAGAATTTCCTTTCCGCTCAAATCCGTAACCGTTATGAGCAGGAGCTGTTTAATGTACAGCTGCAGGATTCTATTACCTTAGATAAAGAAGGTACCTGGATTTTTACGCCTAGTGTACGTTATAACCAATCAAAGATTACCGGCTTCAGTGATGGCAAGCGCTTTACCGATGGACAGGCAAGCTGGATTCATCCTAAGGATTCGCAGACCAAGGGCAAGGCAACCTGGCAGCTGGCGTTGAAGAAAGAAGTAAATGAAAACCTTACTCTGCGTATGACGGGCGGAACCTATTACCGTTTGCTGAACATGGCGGAAATTGCCGGTGACGGTGCCGGCATCCTGCCTGCTCCGCGGAATCATAATGGTGAAGGTGCAATGTTCCCTGTGCCGGAAGAAGGCAAGCAGTTTGATATCAGTGCGATTATGCATAACAAGCTGTTTGGAGCAGACAACTCTACTACATTGACTTATTATTGGCGCGATTCTACCAATATGCTGCAGTTGGAGCGTGCAGGCAAGGATTATTGGTCTTATTTTAATGATAATAAGGGTAAATCTCATGGCATTGAATTGCAGAGCAGCTTTAAATGGAATAAATTCGATCTTGATTTACAGGTAACTTACCTTAATACCAGCGCCTATAACAAGCATACGGCTACGCAGTTTGGTGAATACGCTCCGGTATGGCCGACCTACCAGCCGGAATGGGAGGGGAATATCCGCCTGACCTACAGACCTTCGGAGAAGTTCTCGCTCTTTGCCGAAGGACATTATACAGATGAATACTTCACTTATTACAATAAAGCAACGAGTGGCAAGCTGTCACCGTATCTGTCCGGCAAACCGGTATGCTCGCTGTTTGTTATGAATAGCGGCCTGAAGTGGATGCCGAAGAAAAATTGGCAGCTGACATTTGGCTGCAATGACATTTTCAATAAAGGTCCTAAATCTAAAATTCGCAGTGATGCAGCGTTCATGGTTCCCGGCTATATTAATCCGGAATTTCCGATACAGGGACGCACCTATTATGTTACAGCGCGTTATCAGTTCTAAAGGGGGAATTATCAATGCGTAAGTTCAGTAAAAGTAAAAAGGCGGCGATTTTAGCCTCGATAATGGGCGGATGGATGATTGGCGGCAGCGCTTTTGCAGCCAATCTGCTGATAACTGTTCCTTCTAACTATGGTGCCAGCAATATGACTGCTATTACCGGCTCACGTGTTACCGATAAGGTTGACAGCAAAGCAAATGTAGCAGTAATTGAATCCTTGAATAAGGATCCCGGCACCTATAGCTTTGTGCTGGATGGCAAGAGCATGTTTTTGCTGCGTCAGTATAATTATAGTACAGTTGATTTGATTCCTTCTAAGGTAATCGGTGCCGATACAACCTGGAGTAAGGATGAGGTTTATCCATCCGGCATCATTACCAAAGGTGCCAACCCGCATTCCGCAGCCGGTCATAATGGATATATCTATGTCGGTGATTATGATTTAGGTACAATCGGCGTTGTAAAGTACGATAAGAATGTTTTGACCGAAGAGGTCAGCAAATCCCGTAATCTGATGGAGGATCTTAATAATTACTGCGGCATGAGTTACAGTTCTCCGGGCTGGGTGCATGGCGAAGGCATGGTTGTCAAAAACGGACAGCTTTATGTAGTTGTCAGCATCAATCCTAAGGGTGGTTATGATCCTTATGATGACAGTATAATTATGCAATATCAGATAAAGGATGACGGTAGTCTGGAATATGTTAATTATACCTGCAGTGCACGTAATCCTGACTCGGTTAAACTGAACAATTATAATGATATACTGCTGCATACAGGTATCGGCGGTTACCAATATGTAGGACACGGCAATAGTGAATCTGCTATAACTTTGGCCACGATTAACAATAATGTTCTGAATCAGGAATCTAAATCTGTAGTATTGCCGGAAAACGTCAAGAGTAATGGCCTTGATTTTCGTGATATGACTGTCTGGCCTAATGGTACCGCCTATATCCTGGCATATAATTTGGCAACCGGTGGCGGCGGCAGCAATCTGAAGGTTTATAAAACTACAGTGGCTAATCTGAGCTCGGATAACCCTGTAGATTGGGAAATTGTTGTTGAAGGCAGTACAGAGGGCGGCGGCAATACCGGTGTAGGCACCGGTTGGTTCAATAAGCTGTTTGCCGAATATTATACTAAGCGTGTCTGGGGCGAATTTGGCAATAATATCGTAGTTTATACCGATGGTGCTTCTAAGCCTACCTATACCTGGAGTGCCTATGAGCTGGCGGGCAACACATCCTACCATACATTTAACTCTGTTTCATTGCTTTCTGGTGATACTGTTTTCGGAAACAAGGCTTTGCTGACAACCTCACGGGAAGAAGGGCTTACATCTCCTTCTGTGACTACAACCAAGATTGTCAACATCAATGCCAATAGTAAAACAGGCGATTATTTCCAACGCATCAGCGGCACAGATGCTGACAGTTCCGTTTACAGCGGTGTCAGCAGTGATAACAGTGTTTATACCTTTACTGCTGATAAAACTATCAGCCTGAAGCCTAATGCATGGAAAACACAGGCTGATTTAAGCAATAATATTCTGGCTGCTGTTTATGCGCATGACGGTAATGATGTTACTGTCAACGCCGGCAGCAATACTTTGCAGTTGCAGGTACAGAATAGTGTTGCTACACCTGTCGGTGTTTATGCCGGCAATGGTAAGAATATTACTATTAATGCAGGTAAACTGAATATTATTACTATTGGCGCTGTAAATGGCAATTCCTTGAATAACGCTATTATGAATGATGCCGGCAAATCGGCTGCCAGCAAGATTACTGTTAACGGAGATGTTAATATCTCTATGAACGGCAGCTACGGCGGTAATGGCGTTGCTGTACAGAAAACAGACCGTTGGGGTGAAGCCAGCTATGCTTCTGATGTTGCCAACACAATTACGATTAACGGCAATCTGACTATAAAGGGCTCTGACAGCGAAACATGGGGTATTCCTATAAATGCAGATAATGTGTTGTCGCGCTTTAACAACGCAGGTATTCTTGCGCAGGTAGAAAACAGCCGTGTAGATGTCAGCGGTACTGCTGATATGGATGTGTATGGCAATGGTATTACAACGAATGCCAAGAACAGTACGGTATCTATTGGCGGTGGCGAGATTAATGTTCCTAAGGGTATGAATTATGGTTACTATACCTTGGGAGCATATCAGGGAACCATTAACGTCAATACCGGTAAAGATGGCACAGCGGCCGGCAATAACAGCGTTAAGCTTGGCGGTGATATCTTCGCGTTGAAAACAGGTACGGTAAATGTAGCTTTGACTACAGGTGATTCCTATCTGCGTGGCATTGTAGATAATGGCGGTACGGTCAATATGTGGCTGCAAAACGGTGCAAGCTGGATAAATCAGGCCAATAATACACGTTATGCGCAGGATAATGAAGATGTCGGCAGCAATGGAGCAAGCCATATCAGCAAACTTACAGGTGGCAGTGCAGGTGCTGCAGGCGTTATTTTCCAAAAGAGTGGCAGCAAGGATATAACCATAGACAAATACAGTGGTAATACTATGGTTATTTATGAGCATGATAACAGTAACCCGGAAAATATTTTGGGTGGCAATTTTACGGTGAAGACTGCTGAAACCGGCTCTGCTGTAGCTTTGCGCACGGACAGCAGCGGCGTAAATACATCTTCTGAAGCAACTGTTAATAAGGTTCTCAATGCTTTGGCCAATAAGCTTTATTATACAGATTATGTCAATGGCAGCAGAAATCTGGACGGGCAGGTACAGATTGCTGAAGGTCTGACAGCAGCTTCCGCAGCTAAATATGTAGGCAGTGTTAAATACAGCGATACCACTGGACAGGGAAGCCTGGGTGAAAAAATCAGTGTGCAGACTGAAACTCCCGAGGGCGATAACACTGATGCAGATAAAAACTTCCTTTTAGAAAAAGGCGATTGGCATGGCAATAACAGCGGTGACAATGTAAATCTGACATTAAAGGATAAAGCAAGCTGGATCGGTGACAACAGCGGCAGCAATATGGTGGTTAATGCAGCCGATTCTGTCTGGACCGGTGATAATAAGGGCGCGGGAACTAATGTAACGCTGAATGCATCCGCTTGGAATGGTAAAAATGATGGCAGTAAGGCTGTTGTTACCCTGAAAAATAAGGCAAGCTGGACCGGTGACAGCAGTGGCAGCGATTTGCAGCTCACACTTGATAATTCTGCTTATCAGGGAAATATCAGGGGTGACAGATCTTCTGTAACTCTTAATAATGGCAGCAGCTGGAGCGGTAATGTCATTGGTAGTGGCAGTACGCTGAATATGCATGGTGACAGCCTTTGGCAACTAAAAGGAGATAATGTTCTTGACAGCTTTAATGCCGGCAGTATCAGCAAAATGAGAAAGGCTGCAGCTGTGGCGGCCGGTGGCGGTACTACAGTTGATATGACGGATGCAACTGCAGGAAATCTCACTATTAATAAATATAATGGTAAGGCTACGTTTGTTTATCAGCATGATGTAAATGATGTTACCAAAATTAATGGTGGTGATATTACAATTGGTACAGCAACAACCGGTTCAGGGATTACCCTGCTGACAGATTCTAATGGTTTGGAAACTACCAATAAATATGCCATCAATGACGCCTTGAATGCTTTGGCTAATAAGCTGTATTATACCGGATACTTAAATGGTGAAAAAAATCTTGATGGTTATGTAAAAATTGCTGAGGGACTTACGTCTGCATCAGCAACTAAATTTGCCGGTAATATTGGTTACGATAGTAAAACAGGTCAGGGCAGTCTTGATAAAGCAACCGTTGATTATGGTACAAGCATTCCTAATGTACAGTCTAAGACAGATTTTAAAACAACTGTAACCGGTGATTATGTAACAGACAAGGAATATAGGGATGCGGGTGTACTACCTGATACTGACAATATCTATAACTTCACGAAAGACGCAACCACGATTACTACCGACAGCAGTGC
>ENA-OPCZ01001562-OPCZ01001562.1-human-gut-metagenome-genome-assembly--contig:-NODE-1562-length-11830-cov-6.577665_pt1 | contig 11830 bp, 7 predicted proteins | sample MGYA00241566_ERZ501483 | MGnify/ENA primary metagenome ERZ501483 (study PRJEB25962, sample SAMEA1965191) | human gut metagenome | biome: human gut; feature: human-associated habitat; material: faeces... | reverse complement strand
CCACCAACCCCACCATGATCATGTTCCTGATTATGATCGTGCTGCTGATTGCCGGCTGCTTCCTGGATAACGCCGTGGCCGTTATTCTGCTGACCCCCATCTTCGTCAACGTGGTTCAGGCCATGAACATCGACATCTGCTACTTCGGCGTGTTCCTGGTGTTCGTGCTGGCTATCGGTCAGGTTACGCCGCCTGTGGGCCTGTGCCTGTTCGTTGCCTGCGATATCGGCAAGGTCTCCATTGAGAAGATCAGCCGCGAAGTTCTTCCCTATGTGGGCGGTCTGATTGTGACCGCAATTCTGCTGGTGCTCTTCCCCCAGATCGTCACTTGGCTGCCCAGCCTGACAAAGATGGCTTGACGGAACTGTAAGTTTGCCTCTAAAAGTTCCTTAAATGCAAACGGACCTGGCTTGTTATGCAAGCCAGGTCCGTTCATTTGTGTTTGAACTTGTGTTTATTAGATGGAGCGCAGCGTGTAGATTCTCCGTCTGCCAGAGTTTATATAAGGGCGTGGGTAGGAAACGGATGGCTATCCGTAGGGATTGGGTATCTCTTTTTGCAGCTTGAAAATGCAGGTATGCACCTTCGACCCAGCTGAAATCGTGGCAAATTCGTGGCAAATTGCTGGAATATCTTGACTTTATGCGGATGATATGCTAAAATTTTTCCGGTTTTTAGGTGACTGTCTGCGGGTAGTCCGCCGGGAAATCCATTAGAATTTAACAGATCGGAGATACATATTATGGAAAGAATCAAGACTCTCGAGACTCGTAGCCTGTGCGACAGCGCCAAGAACGGCGGCTGCGGCGTGCCGACCATCAAGCCGTGGGATATGGATACAATTCGCGAAAAGTTCGCACTCGTGCAGGAAGCCGAGCCCTTCGCCATCGCGATGGACATCGACGCGGCGGGCCTACCGTTTTTGCAGGGCTTGACGCCGCCGGCGGGCAGCAAGAGCGTGGCCGAGCTGGCTGAGATCGTCAAGCTGGCCGAGCGCCCCTTCATCGTCAAGGGCGTGATGACCGTCAAGGGAGCCCTCAAGGCCAAGGAAGCCGGTGCTGCTGCCATCGTGGTCTCCAACCACGGCGGCCGTGTGCTGGATCAGTGCCCCGCCACCGCCGAAGTCCTGCCGGAGATCGCAGAGGCCCTCAAGGGCAGCGGTGTGAAGATTCTGGTGGACGGCGGCATCCGCACCGGCGTGGATGTGTTCAAGGCGCTGGCTCTGGGTGCTGACGCTGTGCTCATCTGCCGCCCCTTTGTCACCGCAGTCTATGGCGGCGGCGAGGAAGGCGTGAAGTGCTACATCGACAAAATCGCTGCCGAGCTGGCTGATACCATGCAGATGTGCGGCGCACACTCTCTGGCCGAGATCACCCGGGATATGGTGAGAATCTGATAAGATGACATGAAAAGGCGGCATCTTTCCGTTTGCACGGAGAGGTGCCGCTTTTTTTGCTGCATATCAAAGAATTACTTCAACGTTCCATCCAGCACCTGCTGGTAATACCAGGGCTTCGGTGCGCGGAAGGTCTTGCCGGAAAGGTCGGCGAAGTCAGGGGAGGTGAAGCGGGGGAGGACCAGCTCCCAGGCGCAGAGGGCCTGATATTTCAGCTTAAGCTCCCGGTTGGCGGTGTTGTTGCCGTACTTGCTGTCGCCCAGGATGGGGCAGCCGATGCTTGCCATGTGGGCGCGGATCTGATGGGTGCGGCCGGTGATGAGCCGGACCTTGAGCAGGGCCAGACGGCCGGAGACGGCAACGGTCTCATACTGGGTCTCCACGTCCTTGGCACCGGGCTGCTTGTCGGGCACGATCTTCACGATGCCCCGGTCTGCATCCTTGAGCAGGTAGCCACCCAGGGTGCCGTCCGGCGGGGTGGGGCGGCCAAAGGTGACGCAGAGGTAGGTCTTTTTGACCTCGCGGTTCTTGATGACCTCAAGGAACAGCTGCTCGGCCTCGGGGGTCTTGGCAATGATGACCAAGCCGCTGGTGCCGGTGTCCAGCCGGTGGCAGAGGGCCGGGGTGTACAGATCGTTCTCCTTGTACTCGCCCTGCTGGTTGAGGTAGAGCAGAGCACGGTTGAGCAGGGTGTCGTCTTCGGGGCCGTCCACGGCAAGGCCAGCAGGCTTGTTCACCACAAGGATCTGCGGGCAGTCGTAGATGACCTGTGCCGGGCCGCGGGCGTTCTTCCACGCCGGGCCTTCCACCCGCTTGTCGGCATCCAGCACCTCGTCCAGGATGAACAGCTTGATCTCGTCGCCCGCCATCACGCGGGTGGAAAGGGGCTGCTTTTTGCCGTTCAGCTTGATCTTGTTCTCCCGCAGAGCCTTGTTCAGGCGGCCCGGGTTCAGCGCCGGGAACTGCTGCATCAGATAGTTGTCGAGCCGGGTGGGGGCCAGACATTTTACTTTTAAGATTTTCACGGAAATTTTCCTCTCTATCTTGAAATAGAATGTGTCTTTGAATCGTTTTTATTGTAGCGGAATAAATCTACCGCGTCAAGAAAGAAGGTACTTTTATGAACCTGAAATATAAGATTCTGGCTGTTCTGGCTGCGGGCATCGCACTGACGGCCTGCGGCAGCTCCGGTGCCCCCGCCAGCACCCCCGCATCCAGTGCAGTGCCGGCCTCCTCCCATGTGGCTGAGGAAGGTGTGACAGAGCCCATCAACATGCTGACATGGACGCTGGATGACCTCGACAGGGAGGATACGGTCACCTTTATTCCGGCGGAGATCACCTCTGGTGTGCAGGATGGCAGCCTGACCGCAAAGATCTTCAGCTATGACCTCTATAAAAAAGAGGATATTGAAAACCTTTCCGTTGGGGATCAGATCACCCTCCACGAAGAGGGTGCTGCATGGAACCAGTTTGTGACCGTTGCAGTGGAGAGCATCGAGAAGAATGACCAGTACCATCTTGTAAGCATCAACGGCGGCATGGAGGAGCAGTACGGTCTTGACCTGCTGCTGGACGATGACACCTACCGCACGATGACCTTTGACGACTATCCTGTCTACTATGAGATGGGCGAAAAGACGCTGCCGCTGGCCGAGGACGTGGTGCTGAAGGACAGTTCTGCTGACCCGCAGGCCGAAGCGGTGGAGACCACCGGGGCTTCTGCCGTGGAAGCTGCCATCAATGCGGACCCGGATAACTGGACAGTGTATAATACCACGCTGGTGGTGCAGGGCGGCAAGGTGCAGGAAGTGCGCCGCATCTGGGTGCCGTGATTTCTCAGGCGCTGCCGCTGGCCTGCTTTGTCTATGAGGAAAGGTTTTTGCCGGAAAAGAGTTGACAAACGCAGAGCCCATGCTATAATTTAAGTGTACGCAAAGGGCGAATATGCGCCTTTGCGGCAAAACGTGAATTATGACAGATGGCAATGATGGGGTCAGAAATGCACACCGCCGCCCAGAGAGAGCGCTCCCAGCTGCAAGGCGCTCCGGCAGGTTTCGTTTCGTGCCGCCCCGGAGCTTCCGGCGAAACAAGTCGGACGCAGCGCAGCGTTACCGCGCCGAAAGCGGCAGGGGACAAGCAGTTTTATCCTTTGCAATTTGGGTGGTACCACGGAGCAGTTTTACACAGCCTCGTCCCTTTTGGGATGGGGCTGTTTTTGTTTTTGCGCCTGCCCGCCCCTCTGCCATAACATCATAAAAACTGACGTGCAAACGCCAAGGACAATTGAGGAGAGAAAACCTATGCAATGGACCGGTTTGAATGAACTGCGTGAAAAGTACCTGAGCTTCTTTGAGAGCAAGGGCCACCTGCGTCTGGACAGCTTCCCGCTGGTGCCGAAGAACGACCCCAGCCTGCTGCTGATCAACAGCGGCATGGCCCCCATGAAAAAGTGGTTCCTGGCTCAGGAAGAGCCTCCCCGCCATCGTGTGACCACCTGCCAGAAGTGCATCCGTACTCCGGATATCGAGCGCGTGGGCATCACCGCCCGCCACGGCACCTTCTTTGAGATGCTGGGCAACTTCTCCTTCCAGGATTACTTCAAGGAAGAGGTCATTCCCTGGGCATGGGAGTTCCTGACCAGCGACGAGTGGATGGCCATCCCCAAGGATAAGCTGCACATCTCCGTCTACGAAGAGGACGACGAGGCTTACGATATCTGGACCAAGAAGGTGGGCATTGCTCCGGACCACATGGTGCGTCTGGGCAAGGAGGACAACTTCTGGGAGCACGGCTCCGGCCCCTGCGGCCCCTGCTCTGAGATCTACTTTGACCGCGGCCCCGAGTACGGCTGCGGCAAGCCGACCTGCGGCGTGGGCTGCGACTGCGACCGCTATATGGAGATCTGGAACCTCGTGTTCAGCCAGTTCGATGCCGACGGCAAGGGCCACTACGAGCGTCTGGCACGCCCCAACATCGATACCGGCATGGGCCTGGAGCGTCTGGCCTGCGTGATGCAGGGCGTGGGCAACCTGTTTGAGGTGGATACCGTTCAGAGCGTGCTGCACCATGTGGAGCACATTGCCGGTAAGACCTACGGTGAGAACGCCAAGGATGACATCTCCATCCGCGTCATCACTGACCACATCCGCAGCTGCACCTTCATGGTGTCTGACGGCATCCTGCCCTCCAACGAGGGCCGCGGCTACGTTCTGCGCCGCCTGCTCCGCCGCGCTGCCCGCCATGGCCGGATGCTGGGCATCTCCCGCCCCTTCCTGGTGGAGCTGGTGGAGACTGTGATCCAGTCCAGCGAGAGCGCTTACCCCGAGCTGCGTGAGCACGATGCCTATATCAAGAAGGTCATCGGCACCGAGGAGGCAAACTTTGCCCGCACCATCGATGCCGGTATGAACATCCTGAACAACATGATCGACGGCCTGGAAAAGGCACACCAGCACCTGCTCAAGGGTCTGGACGTGTTCAAGCTGAACGATACCTTCGGCTTCCCCCTCGACCTGACCAAGGAGATCGCTGCCGAGCAGGGCATTGAGATCGACGAGGACGGCTTCCATGCTGAGATGAAGAAGCAGAAGGAGCGCGCCCGTGCCGAGCGCCTGAAGAAGAACATCTCCGGCTGGAGCGAGGACCTGTTCGGCGGCCTGACCGTTGAGCCCACTGTCTTTACTGGCTATGAGACCCTGAACGACACCGGCGTTGTGGTTGCCCTGAGCGACGAGGAGACCCTGACCGATGCCATTGCCACCGATGAGGAGGCAAAGGACGGCGTGCTGGTGGTTCTGGACAAGACCCCGTTCTACGCTGAGATGGGCGGTCAGGTGGCGGACAACGGCCTGCTGACCGGCCCCGAGTGCAGCCTGCGTGTGCTGGACGTGAAAAAGACCCCCAAGGGCTACTACGTCCACACCTGCGTGCTGGAGAGCGGCATCGTCAAGGTGGGCGACCACCTGAACGCTCAGGTGGACAAGGAATACCGGATGTCCGTCTGCCGCAACCACACTGCGACCCATCTGCTGCAGGCTGCCCTGCGTGAGGTCCTGGGCGACCATGTCCATCAGGCAGGCTCCTATCAGGATGCGGAGATCACCCACTTCGACTTCACCCACTTCAGCGCCGTCACGCCTGAGGAGCTGGCCCGGGTGCAGAAGATCGTCAACGATAAGATCTACGAGTCGATGAACGTCACCGTCAAGGAGATGCCCATCGAGGAGGCCAAGAAGCTGGGCGCAATGGCCCTCTTCGGCGAGAAGTACGGCAAGGTCGTCCGCGTTGTGAACATCGAGGGCTGGTCCACCGAGTTCTGCGGCGGCACCCACGTCAAGAACACCGCCCAGATTGGCGGCTTCAAGATCGTCAGCGAATCCTCTGTTGCCGCCGGTATCCGCCGCATCGAGGCTGTCACCGGCCGCAACCTGCTCGTCCGTGCAAATCTGCAGGAGGCAATGCTGCACACCGTGGCCAACACCCTGAAGGCCAACAACATCACCTCTCTGCCCATCCGTGCCGAGGCCGTCATGGCCGAGAACAAGGCCATGAGCAAGGAGCTGGAAGAGGTCAAGGCAAAGATCGCCGCTTCCAAGGTCAACAGCCTGTTCGACAATGCTGAGGAAGTGAGCGGCGTGAAGATCGCTTCTGCCTACTTCACCGGCACCACCGGCGAAACCCTGCGCGGCATGTGCGACAGCATCCGCGAGAAGGCTGTCAACCCTGTGGTCGCTGTTCTGGTGGGCAAGGCTGAGGATAAGGTCACCATGGCTGTCACCGTGAACAAGCTGGCACAGGAAAAGGGCCTCAAGGCTGGCGTGCTGGTCAAGGAGATCAGCGCTATCGCAGGCGGCAAGGGCGGCGGCAAGCCCGACTTTGCAATGGCCGGCCTGAAGGACGAGACCAAGATCGACGAGGCTCTGGCCGCTGTCAAGGGCATCGTTGAGAAGCAGCTGGGCTGAGTGAAAGCGGGCTCACCCTCTCAGGCTCACGTTCGTTCGCCAGCTCCCCCAAAGGGGGAGCCCTTGGCAAAACCAGAAGGTTTACCGTACTGCCAAGGCCTCTCACTTTGGGAGAGGTGGCACGGCGTAAGCCGTGACGGAGAGGGCGAGGCTGTTTATAAATATCGAAAGGAGCAATTCCCATGGAAGATTGTCTGTTTTGCATGATCGCCGAGGGCAAGATCCCCTCTAAAAAGCTGTATGAGGACGATCAGGTCGTGGCGTTTTATGATATCAACCCGCAGGCCAAGGTGCACTTTCTTGTTGTGCCCAAAAAGCACATCCAGAGTGCCGCTGCCCTGACTGAGGAGGACGGTGCCCTGCTGGGCCATATCTTTGCCGTGATCGCCAAGCTGGCCAAGGAAGTCGGCCTGGACAACGGCTACCGCGTGATCTCCAATGTCGGCGAGGATGCCGGCCAGACCGTGAAGCACCTGCATTTCCATGTGCTGGGCGGCGAGAAGCTGCCTGTCTGAGCCGCGCATAAAAATAACGGATCGAACAAAAGGAAGGGAATTGTTATGGCAAAGACCTATACCCTGAATGTTGCGGGCCTGACCCGTGAACTGACCATCTGCAAGGTGAACGACCACATGGACATTGCGGCCTTCATCATGCTGGGCGATGCAGAGCTGACCGTGGCTGCTGCCACCGAGCTGCTGAAAAAGTGCCCCGAGTTTGATATCCTGCTGACCGCTGAGGCCAAGGGCATCCCTCTGGCACACGAGATGAGCCGCCAGAGCGGCAAGCCCTACATCTGCGCACGCAAGGGCGAAAAGCTCTATATGGCCGACCCTGTCGTGGTGGAGGATCAGTCCATCACCACCGCAGGCAAGCAGAAGCTGGTCATCGACCGCAAGGAGCTGGACAAGATGAGCGGCAAGCGTGTGCTTGTGGTGGATGATGTCATCTCCACCGGCGGCTCCCTGAAGGCGCTGGACGCACTGGCAGAGAAGACCCAGTGCACCATCGTGGGCCAGGCCGCTGTTCTGGCCGAGGGCGATGCAGCCGAGCGCAAGGATATCATCTTCCTTGAGCCGCTGCCCCTGTTCTTCCACTAAGTAAGATGCGCCGCCCGCTCTGTGTTTTCTGCGCAGGAACGCTGGGGCTGGAGTTGGTGTGCGCCTTTTTGCCGCAAACGGGACGTTTTGTGCCGTTTGCGGCATTTTTTATTGCCGGTCTGCTGTGGGCGCTGGCGGGCCGTTTGCGCCAAAATCCGGCCTGGGGCTATGGCATCTGCCTGATCCTGGGGGCAGTGCTGGGCCTTGTGCTGACCGGCTCCACGCAGGCAAAATGGGATGCGATCCAGACCGCCTACGATGGCCGCAGTGTCCTGCTGGAGGCAGAGGTGGAGAGTACCTCCTCTTCCTATTCCCCCGGCAGGGTGCGGGCGGTCCTGCGGGTGGAAACGGTGGATCGGGAGGCGGCCTCCCTCCGAGTGGAGTGCGCCAGCCTGCCCACCTGCAGCCCCGGCGACCGGGTCAAGGGCCGCTTTGCGCTGGAAATGCCCGATGACACCGCCCGCCTGAATGCCCTGGCCGATGGCATTGCCCTGAACGCTGCTTATGAGAAAGGTTTTGCGCTGCTGGGGCAGAGCACTTCCTTCTGCGCCCGGACGGCCCGGCTCCAGAAGCGGCTGAGCGCCGCCCTGCGGCAGGGGATGGCATCCGGCCCGGCGGGCGTGCTGGCCGCCATGGTTACAGGCGACCGCACCCATCTCTCCAAGGAACTGCGCACGGCCTACCGGGGCGCGGGGCTTTCCCATGTGCTGGTGGTCAGCGGAATGCATGTTTCGATCCTGTGCGGCGATGTGCTGGGCAGGCTGCTGCCCAGCCGCAAAAAGCATCTGCGCGGCTATACCGGCCGCCGGGTCAGGACGCTGTTCAGTGCAGTGCTGGCATTGCTGCTGGTGGGCGTGACGGGTTTCACGCCCTCTGTTCTGCGCGCGGCGGGGGCCGTCTGGCTCAGTGCGCTGGGGGTCTGGGTCTACGGCCCGCCGGATGCCCTGACCTCGCTGGGTGTGGCCGGTGTTCTGATGACGGCGGGCAACAGCTACGCCGTCTGTGACGTGGGCTTTCAGCTCTCCTTTGCGGCGGTGGTGGGCACCCTGGCCGGTGGAGCCGTGGTGCGCCGCAGTCAGGAAGTCTGGGAAAAACAGCGGGCAAAGAAAAAGCGCCCCCGCCTCCGGTTCTGGAAGCGGAAAGCGCTAGGGTTTGCGGGAAGTCTGTGGGAAACGGTCTGCATCTCGGCCTGCGCCTCTATGGCCACCTTCCCGGTGCTGGTGCTGCGGGGGATGAGCACCAGCCTGTACGCGCTGGTGTCCGGCGCGGCGGTGCTCTGGTTGGTGGAACCCATCCTGCTCACCGGTCTGGGGGCGGCCCTGCTGGGGCTTGCGCCCGCATTGGCTCCGGCCCAGCGGGTGTGCTCGTGCTGCGCGGAATTTCTGGCAGAGGTGCTGGACCGCTGGGCACTCTGGGTGTCCGGCTGGCCCGGGGCACAGATCTGGTTCGACACCGCCTATGCCGCCGCGGTCTGCCTGCTGCTGGCCGGGCTCTGCTGGCTGGCGTTCCATAACAGGGTGCGCCTGCGGGTGGCCCTGCCTGCCCTTCTGCTGACGGCGGGGCTTGCTGTTTTCACCGGCAATGCCCTGAGCAGGGATGTTGTCCGGGTGGAGCTGGTGGGCAGCCGGAATGCCCCGGCGGTGGTCATCAGCCGGAACGAGAGCGCCGTCATCCTCTTCCGCGGCGGCGACGTGACCCGGTGCGCCGTGGAGACCACGCTGGAGCGCCGGAATATCCGCACGGTGGAGTGCCTGATTGACCTGCGGCTCAGGCCCCAGAGCGCCCAGCGGATGGGGGCGGAACAGCGCATTGCCGTTGACCGGATGGCGCTCTATGCCACCCGCCGTGTCCACTGCGGCCCGGCAGAGGTGGAGGTGCTCCGCACCCGGAACGGCTGTGTGGCCCGCATCCACGCCGCCGGGCAGACCTTTGTCACCCTGAGCGGCAGTGCTGCGCTTGCGGCCCCTGTGCAGGCGGATACCCTGCTGGCCTCGCCTGCCCGGCCGGACTGCGTGAAGTATGATGCGATCCTGAGCCTGAGCAGCGATTATCGGTGGATGCCGGAGGCTCTTTCTTCGGAGCAGCTCTGCCACAGTTTTTCAAGGGCAGAGTAGGCTTTGAGAGAAAAAATTGGCTTTTTGTCAGGAGCTGTTATATAATAGGAGATATCAAAGTAAAATCCGGAAAGGAATCAAGAAATTTATGGGCATCGTAGTCATCGGCGCAGTGTTTGTGGACATCAAGGGATATCCGCTTTCCACCTATATCCCCGGCGGGCGCAACGCGGGCAGAATGGAGCAGGTCCACGGCGGCGTGAGCCGCAACGTGGCAGAGGATATCGCCAACGTGGAGCTCCGGCCCACCTTCGTGAGCCTTGTCGATGACAGCGGCATGGGTCAGGATGTCATTGACAAGCTGGAGAACCACAAGGTCAACACCCGGTTCATCAAAAAGGTACCGGACGGCATGGGCACCTGGCTGGCCATCTTTGACAACAGGGGTGATGTAACTGCCGCCATCTCCAAGCGGCCGGATACCACACCGCTCATCGGCCTGCTGGCTGAGCAGGGGGACGAGATCTTTGCCGACTGCGACAGCATCGCGCTGGAGCTGGACCTTGAAAAGGAGACGGTCAAGCAGACCTTGAAATACGCCAAAAAGTACGGCAAAAAGGTGTATGCGGCCGTTTCCAACATGAGCATCGCCATGGAGCGCCGGGACTTTTTGCAGCAGATCGATTGCTTTGTCTGCAACCAGCAGGAGGCTGGGCTGCTCTTCTCGGACAATTACGACCATCTCGAGCCTGAGGAGATGTGCAGGGTGCTGGCGGGCAATGTGCACAGCGCCAACATCCCCTGCATGGTGGTGACCATGGGCGGCAAGGGGGCTGTGTTTGCCCGCGCCAACGGCGAGTGCGGCATCGTGCCTGCAAAAAAGGTGGATGTCATCGACACCACCGGTGCGGGGGATGCCTTCTTTGCTGGAACTGTCATCGGCCTGACCTACGGCAAGACTCTGGCTGAATCCTGCGAGATCGGCAGCCGCCTGGCCGCCTCGGTCATCTGCATCACGGAAAATGTCTGCCCCCGCTTCCGCCCCCTTGAGTTCGGGCTGGATATCCCGGTGGTGGATTGAGAGAACAAGTAAAAAGGGACGGCGTGGAGCACACGCCGTCCCTTTTGTGGTGTCAGGAAAATGGATGATTTTCAGCTTTGCTGTTCCAGTGTCTGGATCGCATCCGGAGATCAGATCGTGAAATGTGAGAAAAGGTTTTTGTGGTCACTCAAATGAAACGTGAAGCGTTTTGCCCATACAGGCAGCCATTTTTTGCAAAAACTCCAACGAGGGATTGGAATTTCCGTTTTCAAAGCGGGAAATATTGGCCTGTGCTGTGCCCATTTTTTCGGCCAGTTGTTTTTGAGTCAGCCCGGCGGCCTTGCGGCTCTCGATCGCGGCGCAGATGGCTTCGTACTGCGGGCCGAGCTGCTCATATTCAGCGCGGACTTCTGGTTTTTCGGCCAAGGTCTTCATTTTATAGGTGCGGTAATCCATCGGCTCACTCCCTTTATTGGTTTTGTGTGGTCAGAGCATGGCGGCTCTTATAATCGAGCAATCGTTTTTGAGCGGTCTCAATCTCACCGCGCGGGGTCTTCTGTGTCTTTTTTACGAAGCCGTGCAGTAAAACAATGGTGTTGAAATTCCATGTGAAATAGAAAATGCGTGAGATATCGGAAGAAAACCGAATCCACTCTCCTTACCATCATTATATCATATATGATATCTTTTTCAAGAGGAATCTCAGAACGTCTCCACCTTTTCCTGGGCGCGGTATTGCAAGGCTTCCAGCAGGGCCTCTTCATCCAGCAGCTGTTTGCCTGCCAGGTCAGCCACGGTGCGGGCCACCCGGAGGATGCGGTCATGGGCGCGGGCGGAAAGGCCCAGTGTGTCGTAGGAGGCGCGGAGGAGCCGCTCGGCGGCGGGGGTCATCCGGCAGACACGCCGCACCTGCCCGGCTGTGAGCTGGGCATTGCAGCGCACGCCCTCATATCCGGGGGCGGCATAGCGCTTGGCCTGCACGGCCCGGGCGGCAAGCACCTGCTTGCGCAGGTCTGCACTGCTCTCGGCGGGGGTGCTGGTGTGAAGCTCGTCAAAGGCAACGGGGTCCATCTCCACACAGAGGTCGATGCGGTCCAGCAGGGGGCCGGATACCCGGCTGCGGTACTGCCGCACCGCACTGGGCGAACAGGTGCAGGGACGGGTGGGGTGGCCGTAGTAGCCGCACTTGCAGGGGTTCATGGCGGCCACCAGCTGGAACCGGCTGGGGTAGGTGGCACTGCCTGCCGCACGGCTCACGGTGATCTGGCCGTCCTC
>ENA-OPCZ01001559-OPCZ01001559.1-human-gut-metagenome-genome-assembly--contig:-NODE-1559-length-11870-cov-5.923826_pt1 | contig 11870 bp, 8 predicted proteins | sample MGYA00241566_ERZ501483 | MGnify/ENA primary metagenome ERZ501483 (study PRJEB25962, sample SAMEA1965191) | human gut metagenome | biome: human gut; feature: human-associated habitat; material: faeces... | reverse complement strand
CAAAGGCACCACCAATGATGACACCGACAGCCATATCGAGCACATTGCCACGCATGGCGAATTGCTTGAATTCACTCAGAAATTTACTCATCTTTTCTTTTTATTATTTTAAGTTTGACATATACACCTTATTATATATAGGGGCTGCTGCAACTGCAGTCACGTATTCATACTTTTTATTTTGCAATATGGAGTTGTCAGTATGGCCCCTTAAGGCATGAAAAGACTGCGATATTCTGCAACATGCAGTCTTTTTTAAATAATTTAATACTCAATTCGTGTGCAAAGTTAGAAAAAAATTAGTAACTTTGCGCTCGATAAGAAAAAAAATTGCTCAAAAGTATTGCTTTTTGAATGTTTCAGCTCATTGGCAAGTGCTTCGAGGCTTATTAAGGTAAAAATTATTTTCAACCATTAATTTAAATATTAAACAAAATGACAAAAGTTGCTATTAACGGCTTCGGCCGTATCGGTCGTCTGGCTTTCCGTCAGATGTTTGAGGCAGAGGGTTATGAGGTAGTTGCTATCAACGACCTTACATCTCCAAAAATGTTGGCTCACCTTCTTAAGTATGATACAGCTCAGGGTGGCTTCGCTGGCAAGTACGGTGAGGGCAAGCACACTGTAGAGGCAACAGACAACTCTATCATCGTTGATGGTAAGGAGATCACTATCTACGCTAAGCCTAACGCAGCTGAGCTTCCTTGGGGTGAGCTTGGTGTTGACGTAGTACTTGAGTGCACAGGTTTCTATACATCTAAGGAGAAGGCTTCTGCTCACCTTACAGCAGGTGCTAAGAAGGTAGTTATCTCTGCTCCTGCAGGTAACGATCTTCCTACTATCGTTTACAACACAAACCACAAGACTTTGACTCCAGCTGATACAGTTATCTCTGCAGCTTCTTGTACAACAAACTGCTTGGCTCCAATGGCTGACACTTTGAACAAGTACGCAGCTATCCAGTCAGGTATCATGTCAACAATCCACGCTTACACAGGTGACCAGATGATTCTCGACGGTCCTCAGCGTAAGGGCGACCTCCGTCGTTCTCGTGCAGGTGCTCAGAACATCGTTCCTAACTCAACAGGTGCTGCTAAGGCTATCGGTCTTGTAATCCCTGAGTTGAATGGTAAGTTGATCGGTTCTGCACAGCGTGTTCCTACTCCAACAGGTTCTACAACTATCCTCGTAGCTGTTGTTAAGGGTAAGGACGTTACAGTTGAGGGTATCAACGCTGCAATGAAGGCTGCTTCTAACGAAAGCTTCGGTTACAACGAGGATCCTATCGTTTCTTCTGATATCATCGGTATGCGTTTCGGTTCTCTCTTCGATGCTACTCAGACAATGGTTAGCAAGATCGACGACGACACATATCAGGTACAGGTAGTTTCTTGGTACGACAATGAGAACTCTTATACTTCTCAGATGGTTCGTACTATCAAGTACCTCGCTGAGTTGAAGTAATACCGCTGAAGCGATTTACGACAATATATATAGCCTGGCATTGTAAAATGCCAGGCTTTTTTATTATTTATTTTTTTGTCTAATGGCTTGAAGTTTTATAGCATAAAGGCATACTGATTCTCCTTTTCTTGCCTTGTTTTCCCATTTTTTTTATTTCTTTGTTTGTCTGTATCGGAAAAATTTGTATCTTTGCGCCATGAAACATTCTATGATTACCATATTGGGTCCTACTGCCAGTGGAAAGACTAGTCTTGCCGCTGCACTTGCCTCGCATATCAATGGCATGGATTCTTCCATGTGGGGTGGCGATACGCATGGGGCTGAGATTATCAGTGCCGATAGTCGCCAGGTCTATCGGGGCATGAATATTGGTACGGGAAAAGATCTTGAGGATTATACGGTAGGGGGTAAACTGATTCCTTATCATCTGATAGACATTTGTGATGCCGGTACCAAGTATAATCTCTTCCAATATCAGCAGGACTTCTATGATGCCTATCAGGACATTACTCATCGTGGCGTACTTCCGATACTCTGTGGAGGTACCGGACTCTATATCGAGTCTGTCTTGAAAGGTTATCATCTTTCACCAGTTCCTCAAAATCCTGCTCTTCGTAGTTCTCTCGAAGATAAAACGCTGGAAGAACTGACAGATATGTTGGTGGATTTGAAGGCGAAGAATGGTTCTAATATGCACAATCGCACAGATGTAGATACTGCGCAGCGCGCCATCCGTGCGATTGAGATTGAAACTTACAATCTTGAACATCCAATGCCAGAGCGGGAATTGCCTGCGGTTGATTCTTTGGTGATAGGAGTAAGTATCGACCGTGATGCCCGCCGTGATAAAATCACCCGCCGTCTGAAACAGCGTCTGGAGAATGGGATGGTAGAGGAAATTAAGGGACTCCTCAATCGTGGCATTCCTGCAGAAAACCTGTTGTATTATGGGTTGGAATACAAGTTTGTCACAGAATATGTGATAGGAAAAACTTCTTATGAGGAGATGCTGAGAGGATTGGAAATCGCTATTCATCAGTTTGCCAAAAGGCAGATGACCTGGTTCCGTGGTATGGAGCGCAGGGGTTTTACCATTCATTGGATAGATGCACTTCAACCGATGGAGCAGAAGGTAGAGCAGGTTCTTGAACTGATGAAATCTAATCAGTAGCAATTTATATGATTGATAGATATTTGGATAAGTAATAGATGGCTTTCTGATCGTATATACATTATTATTAAATAGAGAATATTATTATAGGAGAATAATCGACGTGGCTGTAAATGAAAATAAATGGGGCTTGCTCTATTGCCCTCGAGGAGGATGGAGGAGCAGTGCGCGCTGGACTAAGATAGAGAAAGTTTTGCGCCAACTTCATGTGGACTATGATTTCGTGCAAAGCGAGAATCAGAAAAGTGTAGAGCGTCTGGTTAAGATGTTTATCAACAATGGCTATAAGACAATCGTTATTGTGGGTGGAGATTCTGCATTGAATGATGCAGTAAACTGTCTGATGCAGGTAGATGCTTCCGTAAGAAACCAGATTGCGCTGGGTATTATTCCTAATGGACTGATGAATGACTTTGCTCATTTCTGGGGATTTGATGATAGTGATTACGAACAGACTATCAAATGGCTCCAGCAGCATCGTGTGCGTAAGATAGATTTAGGTTGTATCCGTTATCAGAACAAGAAGGGGGAAAACTGTCACCGTTATTTTCTCAATTGCGTGAATGTCGGTCTGATAGCTGCTATCATGAATCTGCGTCGCAAGACTCATCATGTATTTGGTTCCCGTACCCTGTCGTTCCTCTTCTCATTCGTGCTGATGATTTTCCAGCGATTAGACTATAAGATGCATATCCGCATCAATTCAGATGTCATTAAGCGTAGGGTGATGACCATGTGTGTAGGAAATGCATCGGGATATGGACAGACTCCTAATGCGGTGCCTTACAATGGTCTCCTGGATGTCTCTGTTGTTCATCATCCTGGTATGACCCAGCTCTTTGAAGGCTTTTATCTTTTCGTCAAAGGTAAATTCCTCAATCATAAAAGTGTGCATCCCTATCGCACGAGAGAGGTGGTGGTAGAGGATTCTTCTCATGCGATGATTGGTGTAGATGGTCGATTGATGAAGACGCCTTTTGGGCCTTACCGCATCACGGTGGAGCAGGAAGTAATCAACTTCCTGATACCGCAGTAGTCAGATTGATCTTATTTCAAGAATAATAAGGTTTTAAGAATAATAAGGTGTATCGGAATACAAGTTCCGATGCACCTTTTTTTCGATTGTGCGATTGTTGTAAAGAGACTATACAAAACTGTGTGTATTCATCAAAGTGACTTAAAATCGGGGAATATTTGCCCTTTAAAAGCTTATAAAACATTAAATATAGCGATTTTCTTAAATTCTTTGCCAAAAAACTTTGTCGTTTCGCTTTTTTTCCTTACCTTTGGATGCAATAAAGTCAACAAAAATATTAAAAACCTTAATATAGATCTATGAGTTATCTAAAATTCGAAAAGGCCCTGATGACCAACCTACAGGAGTCATTGCCGAAGGAGTTGCTTAGAACCAACCGCTCGGGTGCTTATTCGTGCTCTACGATTGTTGACTGTAATACTCGAAAGTATCACGGTTTGCTGGTTGTCCCTATTCCAGAACTGGATGGCGACAATCATGTATTGCTGAGTTCTCTCGATCCTACAGTCATTCAGCATGGCGCTGAATTCAATCTCGGATTGCACAAGTATCAAGGCAACAACTTTAGCCCGATGGGCCATAAATACATTCGTGAGTTTGATTGCGATAAGGTGCCAACAACGCTTTACCGTGTAGGTGGTGTCATCTTAAAGAAAGAGGTCGTTTTTCAGCATTATGAAGATCGCATCTTGATCAGATACACCATGGTGGATTGTCATTCTGCTACCACCTTGCGTTTCCGTCCATTCTTGGCATTCAGAAGCGTGCGTCAGTTTACCCATGAGAATGGAACAGCATCCCGTGAGTATTCAGCAGTGGATAATGGTATCAAGACTTGTATGTATGCAGGTTATCCAGACCTTTATATGCAGTTCTCCAAGAATAATGAGTTTGTTTTTGCCCCAGACTGGTATCGTGGTGTGGAGTATCCTAAGGAGCAGGAGCGTGGCTATGCTTCCAATGAGGACCTTTATGTACCTGGTTATTTTGAGATGCCAATCAAGAAAGGTGAGAGCATAGTCTTTGCTGCATCTACATCTGAAATCAAGACCGGTACATTGAAGAAACTTTTTGATAAGGAAGTGGCAGAAAGAGCCCCTCGTGACAATTTCTTCCATTGTCTTGTCAATGCTGCCCATCAGTTCCACCGTCGTGAGAAAAATGATGACCGATACATTCTGGCTGGTTATCCTTGGTTCAAGTGCCGTGCGCGAGATACATTTATCTCTTTGCCGGGTTTTACCCTCTCTATAGAGGAAAATGACTACTTTGAACTGGTGATGAAGACTGCCATGAAGGGATATCAGGAATTCATGGAAGGAAAGGATATCACGGTGAATATTACTGAATTGGAACAGCCGGATGTTCCTCTCTGGGCAATCTGGGCTCTTCAGCAGTATGCTAAGGAAACCAGCAAGGAGGAATGTCTGAAGAAATATGGTAAGTTCATCAAGAGTGTCATGCTCTTTATCGAAGGCAATCACCATCCTAATCTGGAATTGCATCCTAACGGACTCCTTTACGCTGATGGAAAGAATAAGGCTGTGACATGGATGAACTCTACTGCCAACGGAAAACCTGTAGTTCCAAGAAGTGGCTATATTGTGGAATTCAATGCGTTGTGGTACAATGCATTGTGCTTCTGCGCTGCTCTCTGCGAACTGGAAGGCAAGCAAGAGAGACAACAGCATCTTCTGGAATTGGCAGAGAAGACTAAGCAGTCTTTCCTCGATACTTTCCTCAATGAGTATGGTTATCTCTATGACTATGTAGATGGTAACATGATCGATTGGAGTGTTCGACCTAATATGATTTTCCCAGTCGCTTTCGACTATTCTCCTCTTTCTCAAGACCAGAAGAAGAAAGTGCTCGATATCTGTACACGTGAACTCCTGACCCCTAAGGGATTGCGCTCTCTTTCTCCTAAGAGTGGCGGTTATAATCCTGTCTATGTAGGTCCTCAGAGCCAGCGAGATTATGCATATCATCAAGGTACTGCATGGCCTTGGCTTGGCGGTTTCTATATGGAGGCAAGTTTGAAACTCTACAGAAGAACCCGATTGAGCTTCATCGAGCGCCAGATGGTGGGATATGAAGATGAAATGTCTTATCATTGTCTCGGTACCATCAGCGAACTCTTTGATGGTAACCCTCCATTTGCTGGACGTGGTGCCATTTCCTTTGCCATGAATGTGGCAGAGATTCTGCGTGCACTCGAATTACTCGATAAGTATCAATATTAATAAGGAGGACTGCTATATGAAAGTATTAATGTTTGGATGGGAGTATCCTCCTCATGTATTTGGTGGTTTGGCTACTGCTAACTTTGGTATTTCTCAGGGCTTGCATGCTCAGGGTGACATTGAAACCATACTCTGTCTTCCTCATCCTTTCGGTGATGAGGACCGCAGTGCTTGTAAGATTGTGGCCATGAATAGTGTGCCTATCGCCTGGCGTGATGTCAATCATGATTACGTACAGCAGCGAGTAGGCAATATTATGAATCCGGATGACTATTTCCGTTATCGCGATCATATCTATGCCGACTTCAACTATATGAATGTCAACGACCTCGGATGTATGGATTTTGCTGGTGGTTATCCATCCAATCTCCACGACGAGATCAACAACTATAGCATCATTGCCGGTGTGGTAGCACGAAGTGAGGAATTTGATATTATCCATGCTCACGACTGGCTGACATTCCCTGCTGGTATTCATGCCAAGAGGGTGAGTGGTAAACCATTGTGCATTCACGTGCATGCTACCGATTTCGACCGTAGTCGTGGTAAGGTAAACCCTACCGTTTATTCCATCGAGAAGGATGGTATGGACAATGCCGACTGTATCATGTGTGTATCTGAGTTGACCCGACAGACGGTCATCAATCAGTATCACCAGGATCCACGCAAGTGCTTTGCTATGCACAATGCGGTATATCCATTGAAGCAGGAGTGGCAGGATATTCCTCGTCCAGATCATAAGGGCAAGGAGAAGGTGGTTACATTCTTGGGGCGTCTCACCATGCAAAAGGGACCGGAATATTTCGTTGAGGCTGCCAATATGGTGCTTCATCGTACCCGTAATGTGCGTTTCTGCATGGCTGGTTCTGGAGATATGATGGATCAGATGATTTATCTTGCAGCAGAGCGAGGTATTGCCGATCGTTTCCACTTCCCTGGTTTTATGCGAGGTAAGCAGGTGTATGAGTGTCTGAAGGATTCCGATGTCTATGTCATGCCTTCTGTGAGTGAACCTTTCGGTATCTCTCCTTTGGAGGCCATGCAGTGTGGTACACCTACCATCATTTCCAAGCAGAGTGGTTGCGGTGAGATTCTTACCAACTGCATCAAGGTAGATTACTGGGATATTCATGCCCTTGCAGATGCCATCTACAGTATCTGTCATAATGAGAGTCTTTTCGACTATCTTTCTGTGGAGGGCAAGAAGGAAGTTGACCAGATTACTTGGGAAAAGGTGGGTGCCCGCATCAGGGACTTATACCTTAAAACCTTAGGATGGAAGTAGGTTAAGTGAAGAGTGAAGAACGAAGAGCGAAGAACTCTTTGTCTTTGCTTGTCATAAAGTTAAACGTTCAAATATCAAGTTTCAAATTATGAAGACAATTTGTTTATATTTCGAGATACATCAGATTACCCATCTGAAACGCTACCGCTTCTTCGACATCGGTACTGATCATTATTACTATGATGATTACGAGAATGAGCGTTCTATCAGCGAGATAGCTGAGAAGTCATATATGCCAGCGCTCAATGCCCTGTTGGAGATGATCCATCAGAGTAACAAGTATTTCAAGGTAGCCTTTTCACTCTCAGGAGTCGGCATGGAACAGTTGGAAATGCATGCTCCTCAGGTATTGGAAAAATTGCAGGAACTGAACGCTACCGGTTGTGTAGAGTTCCTCGCAGAGCCATATTCTCATGGTCTTGCCTCTCTCGTCAATGAGGATAGCTTTGCCAAGGAGGTTAAGCGTCAGGCTTCCAAGATCAAGGAATATTTCGGTAAGGAGCCAACTGTGCTTCGCAATTCATCACTCATTTACAGCGATGATATTGGTTTGCAGGCTTCTCAGATGGGCTTCGAAGGTATGTTGACCGAAGGTGCCAAGCATGTATTGGGCTGGAAGTCTCCACACTATGTTTATCATTGTCCGATAGCTCCAAATCTGAAGCTTTTGCTCCGTGATATCCGTTTGAGCGATGATATCTCTTTGCGTTTCAATAATAGTAGTTGGGATGGTTATCCACTTTTTGCTGATACCTATATCAATGAGATAGCAGCTTTGCCACAGGAAGAGCAGATTATCAATATCTTCATGGAACTGTCTGCACTTGGTATTGCCCAGCCATTGTCCAGCAATATCCTTGAGTTCTTCAAGGCATTGCCAGAATGTGCACGCCAGAAGGGCATCACCTTCTCTACACCTTCAGAGATTTGCAAGAAGATGAAGTCTGTAGGCGAGTTGAATGTACCTGATACATTGAGTTGGGTGGATGAGGAGCGTGATGTCAGCACATGGCTCGGAAATCAGATGCAGCGTGAGGCTTTCAACAAACTCTATAGTGTAGCCGACCGTGTACGTATTGCCAATGATCCTCGTATCAATCAGGACTGGGATTACTTGCAGGCAAGCAATAACTTCCGTTTCATGACTACTAAGCCAAGTAATGTGGGTCTTGACCGTGGTATCTATTCAAGTCCATTTGATGCTTTCACAAATTACATGAACATTCTGGGCGACTTCCTTAACCGAGTAAACTCTCTCCATCCAGAGATGGACAATGAGCAGCTCGATAATTACATGACCAGTGTAACCAATATGGAGGAGGAGATAGAGATGAAGGATAAGGAAATCACCCGTCTCCAGGCTAAGTTGGACAAGATAGAAAAGGAAGTAGAGAAACTGCGTGAAGCACAGAAGCCTGCCAAGACTGCTACAAAGAAGACTGCTACAAAGAAGGCATCTGCCAAGACAGCAGCAAAAACTGCTGCCAAGAAAGCTACTGATAAGTAAAAATGAGATTCTTCAGGAAATCCCTGAAGAAAAAAATATAAAACAAGAGGGTGTGTCATAAGTCTGTGACGCACCCTCACGTTTTTTGAGTGATATAGTGTTTTATTACTTTGCAATATACTTTCTGTTGTTGTGGATATAAATACCCTTGTTGAGAGCCTGCAAATCGCTTGTAGAAGCGTTCTTGATTACCAGGCGACCGCTGAGGTCATAGACGTTGTTGTCCGCCTTGTTTTTATTATCTAATGTGATGCCTGCTATTGAGTTGGTTGCTTCAGTATAAAGAGTAAATGCCAAAATGCATTGTTTTACTTTCGGTGTGAATGTCAGCGTGTGTTCTACTGGTGAATTAAACTCCACTGTATAGTTCTTCACGCTCTTGTCCTTTGGGAAGGCATAGGCTGTTGCATCATAGCTTGTACCATTAATCTCGCCGATATAGGCATCTGCATCAGAATAGTTGTTGCGACCCTCAATATCCATCTTGGTTATCTTTACTCCATCAGGAATAATGATGGTGTATTGTTTTGCACTGTACTTGATGTAGTTTGTACCAGAACCAATATCATATGTCTTTCCTTTTTCATTGCTGATGGCGAAACCATTGCTGAAAGAACCTGCTGTTTTATCAGTTAGGGTCTTTGAGTTCAAGGTGAAAGGACCTTTTGTATCTGTAACCGTAGAACCTGTTGAGGTTGCATTGCATTCATCTGTCCATGATGAATCATATTTCTGAAGCCAGATAGCACCACTGCTTACTGTAATTTTGGAGTTGTTTTTGAATACGAGATTATCCACGAAACGGATATCGATACCCTTCTTGGCTGATATCTGTACGTTGTCGAGTGTCACGTTCTTGATGTGGCTCTCAGGGCGACCAACAAAGAAGATGGCGTTGCCATCGCAAACATCTGTAGTCTTTACATTCTGCAGATAAATACCATTATAGGTTGGGGTAGTGCCATCTACAGCTCTTGCGTTTGCCTTATCTACAGCAGGATTGCTATTGTAGTTCTTGTCGTAGAAGCAGTCGATAGAGAGTGGGTTTTTTACCTTGGTCATGGTGAAGTTAGTAAACTTCCAGTCTTCCTCACCACCGCCACGGAGGGTACCGTCGCTATTGATACCAGTCTTCATGCGGATACCTGCAGTGGTACCATTCATGGTAATCTTATCAAACCATACATGCTTGATGTTCTTAGTATAGCTACCGATAGAAGCACCATGCCCTGTTCCGAAATCGCAGTTCCAAACGTGGATATACTGTGCGTCATTGTCGCAAACTACGTTGTCATCACCTGTACTGATGTTGCAGTTATAGATGTTCATGTGTTGTCCCCAGATAGAGATACCGTCTGTGTTATGAGAAGGCTGTTCTGTCTTGGTTTCTGAAGAAGGGTTATAGATGGTTACATCATGAACAGTACCATTGTTGGCTCCATTGCTATTACTTAAGGTAATGTTGACACCTGGAGTATTCTGGATCTTGAGATTGCGAATCAGGAATCTGCTGCCTTTCTCGAAGCGGATCATAGCTCCTGGATTGAAAGTCTCTTTGTTGTCGCGAGCCTGCCACCATCGAGTTCCTTGTCCATCAATGATTGATGTCTCGCCTTCACCCTCTATGACAATGTCGCTTTGATTCTTATTCTTGCAACCAATGAATACAGTCTTATTATTTGGAGCCTTGCCGTATTCTACGAGCTTCAAGGTGGCTCCAGCGCAAAGGTGGAGTACAGTCTTAGACTTGATGCTGAGCACCTCTGTCTTGCTGGTCATCTGGTCTGTACTACCAAACATCCAGGTACCCGCAGGTATTACGACCATACCGCCAGTTGAAGGAACTGCATCAAGAGCTTTCTGAATAGCTTTGGTGTTATCTGCAGCCGATGTAGATGCACCATAGTTTATGATGTTAAACGTATTTGCTGATGTGATGGCTGGCATTTGTGGTAATTCAACTGCAGTCCATCCTTCAGGAGTATTCTTGGCTTTTTGCTCAGAAGTAATACCAGTAAAAGTCTGGGACTTGGCAATGCCTGGCAGAGCCAAGAGTGCTGAAAGCACGATAGTTTTGATGATTGATTTTCTCATTGTAATTTAGGCTAAATTTTATTTGTGGCAAAATTACAACTATTCTTTATAATATAAGGTATAATCATCTCAAAATAATACGAAAACGATTGCGTAGTAGAAAAAAGTGCAACGCTCAAGTCGAACATTGCACTTTTTATGTATTTATGAATTTATCTTTTTGATTTCCTCTATAGATAATCCTGTAGATTGGGAAATGATGTCCATTGGCGTATTTAAAGCAAGAAGTTTGAGGGCGATTTCTTTGGTCTTTTCTTTTTCCCCTTCAGCTCTTCCTTCAATTCTTCCTTCTGCTCTTCCTTCGATTCTTCCTTCTGTTAGGCCATCTTGATATCCTTCGTCACGGCTGGTATCGAAGAGGCTCTTCATGTGCCTAACTGCTTCTAAATGGCGAAAATAGGCTTGTTTGTCTTTTTGAGAGAGTGAATCTACACGTAGTCGTTCGCGTGCCTCTGGCAATCCTGCAGCAGTGGCTTTTGAACTGATAGAGCCAGTTTTTAAAAATTCTATCCATTCATCAAGTGGAGTAGTTGCTACCTTGTCAAAATCATTGACACGTAGTATGTAGTACTCTGGGAACAAGTCACCAGGACTCTTCCTTAACTCCAATTTATCATCTTTGATACCAAAGAATTTCTCATTCTGTCGGATGGAGAGTTTAAGTGTATCATGTGGTTCGTGTTCACCGACGAACTCGGTTTTGCCATGGTAAACATAATCTTTGCCTTGTCCCAGTTCAAAATAGACGATGTTGATGGAATACACCTTGCGGACAGCTTCGTATGGCTTGCCAAGACCAATATACTCTGTTATCGCTTTAGAAACTCCATAGAGCATGCGATGGAAATAGGTTTGCTCTCGACTGTTTTGTACTTCAATGATGCACAACTGTTCGTTTTCGCTTTCTGCCAGAATATCTACTCGGTTATATTTATCGTCCTCATCTTCTTGGTTGCTTTCGCTTTCCAGAAAGCGGTGAATCTTAAATTTCTTTCCAAGTAATGAAGATAGGAAACCTTCAAGCACAACATAGTTAGCCTTGTTGCGCAGCAGGCGTTTCATCGCCCAGT
>ENA-OPCZ01001547-OPCZ01001547.1-human-gut-metagenome-genome-assembly--contig:-NODE-1547-length-11909-cov-3.124768_pt1 | contig 11909 bp, 10 predicted proteins | sample MGYA00241566_ERZ501483 | MGnify/ENA primary metagenome ERZ501483 (study PRJEB25962, sample SAMEA1965191) | human gut metagenome | biome: human gut; feature: human-associated habitat; material: faeces... | reverse complement strand
ATATAATGACAGCAGATAATCTGGAAACGGATATCTGCTGTTTTTTGCTGCTGGCAGATAAGATTGCTGGCCGATATAGCCAAAGGAGGATGGAAATATGTTATTTGACAACAGAAGTGTTTATCTTGGTGCATCAAAAGAAAAATATGAGCAGTATTGCAAGGCATTAGAAGCAGAGCGAATCAAATACAAAACAAACAGAATTAATCATGAAGAAAAAATGGCAGCTCCAGGCAGAGGAACACTTCGTGGCATGGGCGGAAATTCAGGGACAGATAAAACATTGTACGAGATTCTGGTTGGAGGGAAAGACTACGATAATGCAATGGGAATTCTGAAAGCACTGAAGTAGAAATTGCGGAGATAAATGCCAATTCTACCAGCAGTAGGGTGACTTTCCTTATGCTCTATGACATAATCAGAGTACAAAATATATACGAAAGACATATAAGGAGGGAGCCTTTATGGTAGATACAAAGAAGGTCGGAGTATTCATTGCACAGTGCCGAAAAGAACATAACTGGACGCAGAAAGAGCTGGGTGAGAAACTGGGAGTGACAGATAAGGCAGTTTCAAAGTGGGAAAATGGCAGATCATTCCCTGACATTACTCTCCTTGAATCTATATGCGAAACATTTGACATTACTGTCAGCGAACTTCTGTCCGGAAAGAAAATAGAACCAGAAGACTACAAAAAAGAAACCGAACGTCTGCTGATCCAGTCTATTGGCGAAAAACGTCTGAGAGGATTTCAAATAGGAATTTATCTTCTGGGTCTGGTAACGATTATATTGGGAGGCATTGGCTTCGGCATCTGGGGTACTCATATTTCATGGAAGATAGGTCTGGTACCCATAAAGTGGATTTTGCTTGCAGCAGCCCTGATCATTTTTGGTGTCATGACATACTTCGACCGCAATCTGCCTGGAAAAAATTACCGTAGTTCCCTTATATGGCTTGAGTGTATTGTCGAAGCATTTACTTTAGCCTGCATTTTTGGAAATTCCATAATCAGTTGCTGGGATATTGATAATATGACGGAGAGCATAGTTTTTATTCTGATTATAGCTGTACTTATAGTCTGCATATTTGCTGCACGTATAATTGCAGCCCGCACAAACCGGGAAGAATATGAAATGCAAAAGAATGCAGATAAAGATGAAACGAACCTTTTCTGAAAAAATCGGACAAATCACAGCAATCAGCAGTTTGGAAACAAAACCATACCTGAGAAAGAATAACCGAATTATAGCAGTCCTAGTAAATAATGCATCTTAATCCAGTCCATCAGAGTGTGAAATCCTGCGTCAGATATCTTTGCCGTGCGTTAGCACGCCTGCAGATATCTTCCTTGTCTTTCGCACTCTGCTGAACTGTCTTAAATGCATTATTTACTAGGACTGCTATAAATCCATTCATCTTTAAAATTCGGGAGGTTTACTATGAAGAGAAAGAATATAATAGAAGTAGCAATTGTTCTGATCATTTTCACTGTTTTAAATGGTGCAATGTTGTTTTACAATTACAGATTGACTACAGATAAAAAAGACAGTCAGTCTTATCTTGTACTTGAGGCTAAAAGCAGTCAGAACAAAAATATAAATATGCAGGTTTGGAATCTCAAAGATGAAGAAGCAAACTGGCAGTTAACAGAACAGGATAAGATTCATGCAATGCGTGGACGGGTAGAAAGAATGGAGGGGAATGATAAAACCTCGGCAGTCATTTGGAATGGAGAAGCTGAATATTCTGTAGAAACAAAGGTGGAAGATCAGATTCAGAAAGGAGATGAACTGGTTGTTTTCTATTCAGAAACAGATTCTAAATTAATCTCTCCGGGATCATTTGTACATCAATATGGATATATAAAAGTTAAATAGAGGTTAGTGGTAAATCTAATAATTATTATAATCATTTTTTAATTAGAATAATTATTAGATTATGATAATGAAAAAGATAACAAAGTATATAATAAATGATATTGCTTAGTAAGTTTACAATTAAAAAAGCAAGGAAAGCAAGGTACAAAAAAGTTTGACATAATATAATATATTTGATAAACTGAATTCATAGATCTGAGAAATTTCCAAACCGTTCGGTTAATTGTTCTCCATTATGATATATCAAGTACGAAAGATAAGAAATACATAACCTATGCGCAATTTATGTGAAAGTTGTGTATTCAAACATTGTTACTATATGTGCTATAATAAAAGTGAGGTATTAAATGAATAATACGATATTTGACGATGTATTTCGTACAATGATTGAGAAAATGCCATACCTGGCAGTTCCATTAATTAATGAAGTGTTTCATACTTCATATCCGCAGGATGTACCAATTATACAGTTACGTAATGAACATCAGCAGGAAAATGGAGAGATAATCACGGATTCCTGCTTAAAGATTGGAAACAAATTGTATCATATTGAGTGCCAGAGCACAGATGATACAACTATGGCAATCCGGATGATAGAATATGATTTTTCAATTGCCGTCGAAAATGCGCACAAACAGGGACGCAGATACAGGATGGATTTTCCGAGATCCTGCGTATTATATTTAAGAAGCGGAAACAACACGCCGGATTTTCTGGGAGTAGAAATGGCACTTGCAGATGGGAATATAGTGCTTTACCAGATTTCGACTATCAAACTGGAAACATACACAAAAGACAGTATTTTTGAAAAAAATCTGCTGATGCTTCTACCGTTTTATATCATGCGATATGAAAAGAATATTCATGAAATGAGTGAGAATCCGGAGTTGTTCCAGTGTTTATTAAATGAATATGAAGAAATCCGGACAAATCTGGTAAAAGAACTGTCAGGAGCAGATAAGGTAGCTCTGTATATGGATTTAAACAAACTTATTATAAAAATAGCAGACTACATATGCCAGAGTGAGGAAGTAGTTAGAAAGGGAATTGGTGAGGTTATGGGGGGAAAAGTTCTTGAACTGGAATCTGAACGACTTTGGGCAGAGGGCAAAGCGATAGGCGAAGTAGAAGGCGAAGCAAGAGGCGAGGAACGCTTGAGTGTTTTGATTAATCGTCTGATACTGGATGGAAGAAGTACAGAGATTCAGTCTGTCGTAACAAACGCAGAAATACGAAAAAAGATGTATAAAGAATATGGAATATAATTTCCAGTAAACGAAACATTTTCTGAAAGTCTAAAATGGGGAAAGCGTTGGTAAAAAGCCAATGCTTTCCTGTAATCTTAAAAAACTGGCAGTCAGCTCACCAAAAGCTCCCTGCCAGTTTTTTTCTGCTCAAAATATAGTTGACAAATCACATTCGAGGTGCTATGGTTAATTACACAAGTAATGAACCAAATAACTAACCTAAACAATAGCCAGCCTGAATCCAGAAGAAGCTAACGGCACAAAATGGTTCATCTTATTCCCATTACCAAGAAACAATAAAAAAGGAGGAGTCCCATTTGAACGAGATCCTGACTCAGGAGAAGTCCATCTATATTCAGATCAAGGAAATGATAGAGAGTGACATTCTCCGTGACATACTCCTGGAAGAGGAGCGCGTGCCCAGTACGAATGAACTGGCGAAGCTATATGCGATCAACCCTGCTACAGCAGCCAAAGGAGTCAACCTGCTGGTAGACGAGGGGATTTTGTACAAGAAACGTGGAATTGGCATGTTTGTAGCAGAAGGAGCGAAAGAACAGATCATGAAAAAAAAGAAAGAGCATTTCTACGATGATTACATTAAAAGCCTCATGGCAGAAGCCAGAAACTTAGGCATTACGAAGCAGGAGCTGATCGCCATGATCGAAGAATCCGCAGAGGGAGGAAATGAAAATGAGTAAATTAACAGCACAGGCATTAACCAAATCTTACGGAAAAAAAGAGGTTCTGCACAATATCGACCTTACACTGGAAAGTGGAAAAATCTATGGTCTGATCGGCAGAAACGGTGCCGGCAAAACAACCCTTCTTTCCATCCTGACAGCCCAGAACCCTGCTACAGCCGGAACCATCACTCTGGATGGACAGCCGGTATGGGAGAATCCGGAAGTACTCAGCCAGCTCTGTTTTTCCAGAGAACTGACTCCATCTAACGGAAGCGGCCTGGCAGCAATGAAGATCAAAGAATATCTGAAAATCGCATCCACCTTCTATCCATACTGGGACAAAGAAATGGCAGACAGTCTGGTGCAGAAATTCCATCTGGATATCAAACAGAAGCTTGGAAAAATCTCCAAAGGTATGCTCTCCATGGTAACGATCGTCACAGCAATGGCAAGTAAAGCTCCATTTACATTTCTGGATGAGCCGGTAGCCGGTCTGGATGTGGTAGCCAGAGAGCAGTTCTACCAGCTTCTTCTGGATGAATACACAGAAACAGGAAGAACTTTTATCATCTCTACGCATATCATCGAAGAGGCTTCGGACATTTTCGAAGAAGTGATCATTGTAGACAAGGGGAAAATCCTCCTGAAAGAAAATACGCAGGAACTTCTGGACAGAGCATATCATATCAGCGGCCATGAAGATCTGGTAAAAGCAGCCAGACAGCAGGCGCAGCTTTACCATGAAGAACATATCGGAAGAAGCATGGGAGCAACCGTACTTCTGCAGTCTGGACAGGAGCTGGAAGTGTCACCGGAACTTCGTGTACAGAAACCGAATCTTCAGAAACTCTTTGTAGCACTTTGCGGGGAGGAGTGATCCGAAATGAATGACATGACAGAGAAAACAGATAGCAGAAATTCAGTCAGAAGCGGAAGTAAGAGTGCGAGTTACATTAAAAATGGCAGGAACACAAGAATTTTCAAATATTGGCAGGAAGTGGTTGTCACATGGCTCCTGATCAGTATCGGAATCGGAACCATCTTTTATCTGTTCAAAATATTGGGGCTAAATGGACTGAGCAATGCCTCAGATAAAACACTGGTATCTTTTCTGGGAATTTTTTACCCATGGTTTATTTATATTGCAGGTGTGATCCTGATCTTTTCGTGCGGTATAGGGCTGTTTAAAGTTTATCTGCCGGTTATGCTTTCCATGAATGTAACCAGAAAAAATGCTGTCATCCAGATCGCAGTTATGCTGGCAGAGCTGAGTGCAGTTATCTGCCTGGTCATTGGGATTGTATGGAAAATAGAAGAAGCGGTTATGGGTGAGCAGATAGAAATGCTTTCCGCTATATGGGTGATGTTCAGTATTCTTCTTATCGTATGTGCAGTTACAATGGCGGCAGGTGCAATTGTTGTAAAATGGGGCGGAAAAGTATTGGTTCTGATTTCGCTTATTACTGGCGCTTTAGTGGGAGGCATCGTCGGAGCGTTGACTGTAATAAACTTTAAAGATTTGGACATGATAAGTCTCCGTATCATCAGAATAGACAGAATTTTTACAACAGTTTCCGTAAATGTAAAATGGGTATCTGCAGGGATTCTCATCTTTATCCTGGCATATTTCCTTGCCAGAAAGCTGACATGCAGACTGGAAGCACGATAGGAGGGGAGGATGACGATTATGTTGGAAGCAGTAAAACGACAATTAAAATCGACGTATGATCATGCAATACTCAGTTATGTAATGAGTATTCTGGGTTTTCTTGCAGCAATGGTGATGTGGCTTGTGCTGCGTGGCGTACTTAGAAAAGAAGCACAGTATGTTCCATTGGGAACAATTATGGCATTGGGACTATGCGGACTCTGTATTCTGTTTTCGCAGATTTTTCAGACGAAACTGTTATTTGCTCTGGAAATCTCAATGGGAAGTACCAGAAGAATCTTCTTCTTATCCTATCTGCTGGTGCAGGCATTGTACAATGCAGGAAACTATATTCTTCTGGTTCTCCTGATCCTGCTGGAAAAGAAAACCAGACCATTTCTGGTAGTGCATAATGTTGCAGCCGGAAAGAAAGCAGAACTCATCTGGTCATGGACAATACGATATGGATTTCCGGCACTGCTGGTATTTACGATCGTATCTATTCTGTTTGGAACATTATGGATGTATTTTGGAAAGGTTGTCGGAGTGATTTTGTGGACCTTGTGGATGGCATTCTGCCTCGGTGGTCCGAATATTGCTGATGCGATAACAGACGCACCAAATTCCATTCTGGGAAAAGTCGGCCTGGGAATTGCAGGCATGATCAGTTTCTTCTCAAAAGCGACCGGAATGATCGTGGGAATTGTAATCGTGATTGCTGTACTGGTAATTATTTACTGTATGATGCAGAAGCAGGCGGTACAGTTCTAAGTAAAGCCGATGCGTTCCCTGAGTAAAACGGATGAATGAATAACTAGATAAACGTATAAAAACATAAATAAATGAACAGGCAGGTAAACTTATAAAAGCATAAAGATATAAAAGCATAAAGATATAAAAGCATAAACCTATAAAGACATAAACAGGAGAAGCCCCCTGACTGCCGGATATAACAGCAGCACAGGAGGCTTCCTCTATGGTTGGAACACTATATTTTGTTTAAAAGAAAAGGTGATTCTGTTATTTTGCTTCTTTTTTCGGAGCAGCTTCTTTGAGTTCCGGTACATTTCCCTCTCCATAGTAAGCTTTCAGATAGATTTCTTTCAGCTCAGACATTAATGGATATCTCGGGTTAGCGCCTGTACACTGGTCGTTGAATGCCTGCTCTGTCATTTCGTCCAGAGTTTCAAGGAAGTATTTCTCATCTACACCATACTCTTTGATTGTATGTTTGATTTCGATGGTATCCATCAGTTCCTGCAGTTTCTGGAGAAGTTTCTCGAATACTTCGCTGTCGTTTTTGCCGGTCAGACCTACAGAACGACCGATCTCAGCGTAACGGGCCAGTGTATGCGGATACTGATACTGTGGGAAAGTACCCATCTTAGCCGGAACTTCGGCTGCGTTGTAGCGCAGTACATGAAGCAGAACCAGAGCATTTGCAATACCATGTGGAAGGTGATGGAAAGCACCCAGCTTATGAGCAAGAGAGTGGTTTACACCAAGGAATGCATTTGCGAAAGCCATACCAGCCATGCAGGAAGCATTTGCCATATGCTGTCTTGCTTCTACATCAGAGCCATCTTTGTATGCACGCGGCAGATAATTAAATACCAGTTTGATCGCATTTAATGCAAGACCATCTGTATAATCAGAAGCCATCATGGAAGCGTAAGCTTCAAGTGCATGAGTCATAACGTCGATACCGGAAGCACAGGTCAGTCCCTTAGGTGCGCTCATCATATTATCTGTATCAACAATAGCCATGTCAGGCATTAATTCATAATCAGCCAGAGGCCATTTGATACCTGTAGTCTTATCAGTGATGATAGCAAATGGTGTTACCTCAGAACCTGTACCGGAAGAGGTAGGAACAGCTACGAAGTAAGCTTTCTTACCCATATGCGGGAATGTAAAGATTCTCTTACGGATATCCATGAAGTCCATAGCCATGTCATCGAAGTTAGCCTCCGGATTTTCATAGAGAACCCACATGATCTTGCCGGCATCCATTGCGGAACCACCGCCCATTGCGATAATGCAGTCAGGCTCGAACATTCTCATTGCAGCAGCACCGGCTCTTGCAGAAGCGAGAGATGGATCTGGTTCTACATCGTAGAAGCAGGTATGTACGATACCCATCTGGTCTAATTTATCTTCAATCTTCTTGGTATATCCATTCTTATAAAGGAAAGAGTCTGTTACGATAAAGCAGCGTTTCTTGTGCATAACAGTGCCAAGCTCATCCAGAGCAACCGGCAGGCAGCCTTTTTTGAAATAAACTTTTTCCGGTGTTCTAATCCAGAGCATATTTTCTCTCCTTTCAGCAACTGTCTTAATGTTAATAAGATGTTTTACACCTACGTTTTCAGATACGGAGTTGCCACCCCAGGAACCGCAGCCCAGAGTCAGGGACGGAGCAAGTTTGAAGTTGTAAAGGTCACCGATACCACCCTGAGAAGATGGAGTGTTGATCAGGATACGGCAGGTTTTCATAGCTGCTGCATGTTTTTCCATCTTTTCTTTCTCTCTTGTGTCGATGTAGAGAGCGGATGTATGTCCATAACCGCCGTCAGCTACAAGCTGTTCAGCTTTGGCGATTGCTTCATCAAATGTTTTGGCCTTGTACATGGCAAGTACAGGGGAAAGTTTCTCATGTGCGAATTCTTCGCTGATATCTACAGATTCAACTTCACCGATCAGGATCTTTGTTTCAGGAGGAACTGCAACGCCTGCCATCTCAGCGATAGTAGCAGCTTTCTGACCTACGATCTTGGCATTTAATGCGCCATTGATCAGGATTGTTTTTCTTACTTTCTCTAATTCATCCGGTTTCAGGAAGTAACATCCTCTGTAAAGGAATTCTTCTTTTACTTTCTTATAAATGCTCTCAAGAACAGTTACAGACTGTTCGGAAGCACAGATCATACCATTGTCAAAGGTCTTGGAATGGATGATGGAGTTAACTGCCAGACGGATATCTGCGCTGTCATCAATGATAACAGGAGTATTTCCAGGTCCTACACCTAATGCAGGTTTTCCGGAAGAATAAGCAGCCTTAACCATTCCAGGACCACCTGTTGCAAGGATGATGTCAGCTTCACGCATAACCTGATTTGTCAGGTCAAGACTTGGAATATCGATCCATCCGATGATTCCTTCCGGTGCACCAGCCTCTACAGCAGCTTCCAGAACAACTTTTGCTGCATCGATGGTACATTTCTTTGCACGAGGATGCGGGCTGATGATGATCGCATTACGTGTTTTCAGTGCGATCAGAGTTTTGAAGATTGCAGTAGATGTCGGGTTTGTTGTAGGAATAACGGCTGCGATCAGACCGATCGGTTCCGCGATTTTCTTAATACCATAAGCAGTGTCTTCTTCGATCACACCGCAGGTTTTTGTGTTCTTATATGCGTTGTATACATACTCAGCAGCGTAATGGTTCTTGATAACCTTATCTTCTACAATACCCATTCCGGTTTCTTCCACTGCGTCTTTTGCAAGCGGGATACGGGCTTTGTCAGCAGCAGTAGCAGCAGCTTTGAAAATCTTATCTACCTGCTCCTGGGTAAATGTTGCGAAAATCTTCTGTGCCTCTTTCATGGCTGCGATTTTTGCAGTAAGGGCTTCAGGGGTGTCGATGATGGTTGGGATAGTGTTCTCTTTTTTTGCCATTTTGGAATCCTCCTGTTTTCGTTTTCCTTAAAATTATTTACCGTGACCTGTTATAGTGACATTATACAAATAAACTGACTATTCGGTCAACAGTAACTTTAATATGAGTATAACAAAATATTATATCGAAAATTGTGCATAATCACGTAAATAATGTGAATAAAATATCAATTGTCAGAATATATGAGAAAAATTTAACAAGACCGACAAAACGCAGACGACTGTGAAATTTTTCTGGTTGGCAACTGAGAGAAAGTTAAAAAAATAACGTTAATAAATTAACAACCTCGATGATGCTATTATATGACTTTGTTAATCATTTGTCAATTACATAGCATATGAAAAAGTTAACAAATACTAACTTGGAATTTCGTGAAAATATAACAATATAATTTGTAGAAGGATTTATGTTTTTCCATATGTTTGCAGGAGATTAAGAGTTACTGTGAACGGAGTGAACAGTAATGATTAAGAAAAATTAAGCCCCGCAAAATCTGCGGGGCTTAATTTTTCTTAAGTTTCTATTTGTTTCAGGCTTTTCTGAAAGCGGCTCTCTTACGTTCTCTGGAATCCAGCAGTCTCTTGCGGATACGGAGAGACTCCGGTGTAACTTCCAGCAACTCATCCTGGTCGATGAAGTCAATTGCCTGTTCCAGACTCAGAACTCTTGGTGGAGTCAGTTTCAGTGCATCATCAGCGGAAGAAGAACGTGTGTTAGTCAGATGCTTTGTCTTGCATACGTTCAGCTCGATATCTTCGGCTTTACCATTCTGTCCGATAACCATACCGCTGTAGACCTTTGCACCAGGTCCGATAAACAGAGTACCACGCTCCTGGGCTGCGAACAGACCATAAGTAACAGCTTCACCAGCCTCGAAAGCGATCAGAGATCCCTGTTTTCTGTACTGGAAATCTCCCTTGTAAGGAGCATATCCGTCAAACATGGTATTGATAATGCCGGTACCCTTGGTGGAAGTAAGGAACTCACCGCGGAATCCGATCAGTCCACGGGAAGGAATGTGGAATTCCAGACGGACAGTACCGTCACTGGCAGTACTCATACCCTGCAGCTCACCTTTACGTTCGCTCAGCTTCTGGATTACAGTACCGGAAAATTCTTCCGGAACATCTACATAAGCGATTTCCATAGGTTCAAGTTTCTTTCCGCGCTCGTCTGTTTTGTACAGAACCTCCGGTTTACTTACTGCGAATTCATAACCTTCACGTCTCATGTTCTCGATCAGGACAGACAGATGAAGTTCTCCACGTCCGGAAACCTTAAAGGCTTCTGTTGTTTCAGTATCTTCTACACGAAGGCTGACATCTGTATTCAGCTCCTTGAACAGTCTGTCACGAATCTGTCTGGAGGTAACATATTTCCCCTCCTGCCCTGCGAAGGGGCTGTCGTTTACAGAGAAGTTCATTGCCAGTGTGGGTTCGGAAATCTTCACGAAGGGCAGAGGTTCGGGCTTTTCGGGGGAACAGATGGTATCCCCGATCATAATATTTTCAATGCCGCTAAGCGCAACAATATTGCCGACACTCGCTTCCTTTACCTCTACTCTCTGCAAGCCCTGAAATTCATACAGCTTTGTGATACGAACCTTTTTCTGTGTTTCCGCATTGTGCATATTCAGAACGACAACCTCGTCATTGACGCGCAGTACGCCGTTTTCAATCTTACCGATGCCGATACGACCCAGATATTCGCTGTAGTCAATCGTGGAAATCAAAGCCTGTGCAGGCGCATGCACGTCCCCTGTGGGAGCGGGAATATGGTTGATGATTGCTTCAAACAGAGGCTTCATATCGCCCTCTCTTGCAGAGGGATCCTCGGAGGCATAGCCGCCTCTTGCGGAAGCGAACACAAAGGGAGAATCCAGCTGGTCTTCGTTTGCATCCAGCTCCATGAACAGCTCCAGCACCTCATCCACAACCTCATCAGGGCGTGCTTCGGGTCTGTCCACCTTATTCACGCAAACAACAACAGGGTGATTCAGCTCCAATGCCTTGCGCAGAACGAATTTTGTCTGGGGCATAGGGCCTTCAAACGCATCCACCACCAGCACAACGCCGTCCACCATTTTCAGCACACGCTCTACCTCGCCGCCGAAGTCCGCATGGCCTGGGGTGTCGATGATGTTGATTTTGGTATCACCATAGTTTACGGCTGTGTTTTTGGAAAGAATGGTAATCCCTCTTTCCCGTTCAATATCGCCGCTGTCCATGACTCTTTCCTGTACCTCCTGATTAGAACGGAAGATACCGCTCTGTCTGAGCAGCTGATCCACCAATGTGGTTTTGCCGTGGTCAACATGGGCAATAATCGCTACGTTTCTGATATTTTCAATATTCTGACTCATTTAGAATTACTCCAATCGTTTCAAGTTTTCCTTTTACATTATCTTCTGTGTGACACTTAATTGTAGCACACCATTTTCTCGGATGCAACGATTCCAAAGAAAAAAACGCCCCCATCTGCCGATAATTCCCAAAAAAATACACTTTTCGGCATAAAGAAAGACTCTCCTAACGGAGAGCCTCTTTGTTGCATAACCAAGCTCAAATATATGTCTGAATGCTTTCGCACTTAGGTCAAATAAATAGAATCGATTAAGCACGTGTTACGTTTGCAGCCTGAGGGCCTTTTGCACCCTGTACTACTTCAAATTCAACTTCCTGGCCTTCTTCCAGTGTTTTGTAGCCTTCAGCCTGAATTGCGGAGAAATGTACGAATACATCCTGTCCGTCCTCACCTGTGATAAAACCA